>JACCDO010274456.1_pt1 | contig 13271 bp, 17 predicted proteins | sample 7446101 | NCBI WGS metagenome assembly JACCDO01 (sample SAMN15323440, study PRJNA562643) | freshwater metagenome | isolation source: river surface water | place: USA:Blue River Watershed | collected 2017-08-16
ACACCTGGTTGGTTAACGGATGCGTCCAGCGAGGGTGGTTGAGCCACTCGTGACCTCTCAGATTTCTCAGGACTGCGACGTTTATGTTTCTTCGATTGTTTCCCTGAGTCCGTCTCCTGAGACGCATCGTCACATTGTTCTTCCATGAGTTTGTGTTCTCGGCGCGTACTAAACCAGGGACAACGCGCGTGATTGCCTCGTTCAGGTTTCGCGCGCGGACAAATTGTCCGCGATTGTTCAAACGCACATTTATGTACCCGTTGTTTCGAGGTCTCAGGTGTACGACGTACCGTCTCGTCGGGTTTCGGCGATTGACGAGCACAACTCCGCGGTTGTTTCTCAGAAAGTTTGTGATTTTTATGCGCGGATCGATACCCATTATTAAACATTTGGAGAGAAAAAAAGGGAAAGAACGATGGACTCTCTGATCGACTCGATAAACTCGAAGCGCAGGTGCTGCATGAACCCGGGCTCGAACCACGCGGCTGTTTTCTTTCGACACAACTGCCCCGTAAAAGGTTCTGAGCTATGGGGAAAACCACTATAGCACTGGTATATTCCCAACTGTACACGCAGAGGACGACGCGATCAGAAAGTTGCGCACGTGTGAAAAGAGTGGACGAATCAAGAGAATAGATCTTCTCGTGATTCGTGCAAATCACGGGGGTACGCTCGGAAACTCAAAACCGTGTGTCAAATGTCTTCACGATCTCGTGACAAAGCTCCCACGGAAGGGGTACGTACTCGACACGGTCTATTACACGACGCGAGGGAATGTTCTCGTGTCAAAGAAACTCACACAACTTCTTGAAGATGACGAACCACCTCATGTTACAAAGTTTTTCTGTTCCGTACAGTAATGAGTAATCTGGACCTGTTTGCTCTGTCCGTCGCAGAGATTTTTGGGGATTTCAAGTTTAAGGATTTTGCGAGACATGGAGGGTCCTCGAATTTCCTCCAGGGAACTCTGGGTTACGTAGGCGTCGTGTATTTCCTGATACGAAGCCTACGGACCGGGAACGTTATGTACGTGAATGGAATGTGGGATGGTGTCTCGGCAGTCATGGAGACGCTCGCTGCGTACCTCATTCTTGGTGAACGTCTGAAGACACCGTGGCAATACGGAGGTCTTGTACTCATCATCGGTGGGCTCTTTATGCTGCACTCCGGCGGCGTCGTGTACTGAGTGCTTTCTCGATCGCGCGTCTCCAACGGACGTTTACGGGTCGCATCGAACTCCCGCGTCTAAAACTCGCAACGGTACCTGTTCTCTTTCCTGTCGTGCGGTACCGATTCGTAGGGGACATGTTCAGAGGCCCTGTACCATAAAGAGGATTTGGTCCCCCGGGAAGATTGGTTCTTGTCATTCGATACATTCGCGTGCCGTAAAATGGACCGAGTGGATCTTCGCTATAACGCATTCCACCAGGTTGTCTCGAGAGCGGTTTCCGGGCGAGTCCCCTCGTGTATGCCTCCCCTCTCCAGCGACCTATATTGAAAAAACTGAGAAACGCGCGCTCCTCAGGATCGAGTGGACGACCTCTGTTCATCTTTCGGATGAGGTACGCCCGCCGTCTCAGAATTCGCTGGATCCGCGCCTTTCGTTCGCGTTCATTGCGCATGCTCGGAGCATTCCCGATGATATTTCGGTACTCTTTTGACGCTGCTTTCAGTCTCGCGAGCAGTTTTGCATTTGACGCAGTTTTACCTGGTCCGTGAGCCCATGTGCTCGCAATAATCCTGAGTGCCGCGTCGCTCATTATTTTATGTATTCGCAATATTTAAATGAGCTTTCTGAATGTGACGTCAGCGTGTCTCGCAGAGATTTTTGGGGATTTCAAGTACAAGGATTTTGCGAGACAGGGTGGGTTATCAAACTTTCTCCAGGGAACACTCGGGTACGTAGGTGTCGTGTATTTCCTCATAAGGAGTCTCGCACAGGCGAATGTCATCTATGTGAACGGACTCTGGGACGGTATATCCGGTCTGCTCGAGACGCTCGCTGCATACTTCATACTCAAGGAACGCATGAAGACCGAGAAGCAGTACTGGGGACTCGTCGCGGTCATCGTCGGATTATTCATGTTCCGGCTTGGAGGGATTCCAAGGACTCCCTGAAATTCACAGCCGGTGTAAACGCGTCCGGTTTCTTGCTCTTTACGTACGCGACCGCCTCGTCGACTGTCATACCCTTTGTCTTCATGAGATACGCAGCGACCACCGCCGCGCTCCTCTGCTGTCCTGCGGCACAGTGGACGAGTACCGGAACACCTTTCTTTACGTAGTCATCAATGTAGCGCACGATGTACGGAAGTGCATGCGTCATTCTGTCGGTCGATTCCTGTCTCAGGTCATCATTCACGGAGATGCGTGTCGAGTATTTAGAGCGTACGAGCGGAAGATCAGCAGTGCAGTTCACCACAAAGAAATCATATGGCACCTTCTGAGCATCTGGATAGTTACTCAGATAGAGACCAGGCACAATCTCGTACATCGTATTCCTGTGTACAGCCGAGCGCAGAAAAGGTGGACTACTGCGCGATCACCGTCTTTCTTCAGGTTGGACTCACGGAAGATCAGACGTATGTCATCGTGCGCAAGAATGTCGAGAATCAGTTGATCACATGTGACCGAAAACATTACATAGATATTCTTCATCAGTGTACTCACCTGGCATTGACAGTGCCTGCGCCGTTCGCAGTTGTGTGGAACATGCGAGACTACAAGTACAAGTTCTCAGTTGAGGTTGTCGAATAGGAATTTATTTTTCCAAAACTATCCATTGATGTTGGAAAGGCGGCGTATCATCTTCGCTCAATAACGAGAAATATGGACACTCGAATTGCCATGGCCATGTTCCCATTAATAAGTGTAGAATCTTTTGAATGTAATAAGGATCATTTAACAGGAAGACTGGTATGTCCTTTAATATATTTAAAAGAACTGTTGGTTCTTTCATTGAACTAAATACGTTCCACCAAATTCTACGAGCCCATATGTAATAATCATCAGTGTGATTTTCCCTAGTTACAAGTTTGAAATTTTGCTTCTCGGCGTTTTCTTCGTATGAACTTGGTTTGAGAGCGTAGTATCCACCGTACGTTCTCTCAAGTAAATAAATTTGCATTTTTTCGTATATCGAAAAATCTCTGTGCTGTGTGATTGCCGTTATGACAACACGCTTATTTGCCGAAGCCGGGTCTATGCACTTGTCTATCTCTACAAATAACTGTTCAAGTTTACTGTCCATTTCCTTGTGATTTTTCCACGTACAAAAATGTTCGGTTGATCCGTTGAGTACAACACAATCAAACTGTCCGTGTAAATCATCTGGTATTTCCCATATATCTGCCAGAACTACATTCAGACCTTGTTTATTGTTCAAATTAACTTGTGGTTCACTGTTGCATAGACCGACTGGCTCTGCTCCGTAAACTTCTTTTACAAATTTCAAAAAGGCCCCGTTGCCAGAACCCAGTTCGAGTACGCGTGTGCCATTTGTTATCTTTGCTTGTTCAGCCATCCACTTAAATTTTTCAGTGTTTCCATGTTCGAGACTCTTGTGTGGGTTACAATCGTATTTTCCTTCAGTGTATGTGTTTATTTTTTTCATGTGATCCGAAGACCACAATGTGTCAGACCATCTGTAAAAATTCACAACCTTATTTTCCATTGGATCCAAACTCTTTCCGTAATGGTGAAATAATTCTATTGCGACTTCTGTGAAGATTATAAATAACACAAATGTACCCACTTTAATTTTGTTATTTTTTATCAAATATATTCCAACTAAGATCAATATATTCCTTATTAAACAATGTATTGATATAAATCTAGAAGGGTCCAGTGATCTTTGACATATGAACATGAGGAGTATGAGTACGGGAATGTAAAACAACAAGTTCATCTCTTATATGTACGAACATTAAAATGGCGCCTTGTGTCCTCCATCGTACGGAATGGCGTGCTTCTCGTCGATGAGCACCTGGGCAAAGTTTGAGATGCTCGCAAGAACTCTCCCGTACTTGTCCATGTCCTTGCACTCCAGTGTGACCGTCGTGTAATTCTCTAAAAAGTACGTGTCAAAGTCCTTCTTTCGCCACGTCAGTGTGTCAATTGTATTCCTGTTTGTGATCAGGCTGAAAAGCCGAGCGCGCGCCAGGAACGCTCGCGACTTTAACACGGGATCTCGACTGGTCATCTCGGGTGTGTCTATTCCATCCAGTCGAACATTGAACTTGTAGTACGCGCCTCCGAGACTCAGTACCACAGTGAACGTGTCACCGTCATGGAGACTCACAACCCGTGCAACGTGTGGTGTACCGCTCAGGGAAAACGAAGGTGCATCGAAGGGGATCGTCGCCATTTCTACTAGAGATTCTTCTTCACAGGTTTAAGCACCTTCTTCTTTGTTGGCTTGATCTTGAACTTTGCAAACGCATCATCGAGCGCCTTTTGATTCTTCTCGGAGTTTTTTCGAGCTTCTTTGTGCGCTTTTACAATTCGTTTGATGTACGATTCGTCGTAACCCGCGAGTCTGTAGTACTTGACTTTTTCACTGAGCGGAGGTATCTTTCCATTCGACCAGTACCTGTACCAGAGCACGTGGAGCGGTTCTTCCTCGACGCTGAACGTGACTCTGTCATTGTCAGTGTCCACCCCCCAGTGAAATCGCACACGTCCAACAATCACCATCTTATTTTTTTTCTCGAGTCTTCTTTATAATGAAAACATACACGATCGGAAAGATCAAGCTGACTCAGCAGGCACTCTACGTGTTCATCGCAGCTATCGTCACTGTGATTGCACATTTTCTGATCGGGCGTCGGGCGAACATCCCATCCAAGATCCTCGCCCTCAACCTGGTGATCGGGTTCGGTATGGCAACCTACGTCACCTATCTCACCAATTGCACAATCGTTGGAAAGTGTAACGAGCTCGCGTGGTTCCTCTTTGCCATCAATGCACTCTTCGCGACAATCACGGTCACTCTTCTCGTCAAACCCACTCTAGTGAGTTCCATGATCCGGAAATGAACAGATTCGATACTGGAAAAAAGGGCTGTATAGACCAATCACCTGTATGTGATATCAGGTCGAGTGCTATGTGAAGTGCGTACAACTTTCGGTACTTTGCAGGAATCAGGGGAAGTACCAGTACAGAATGTGGAATTTTGTAAAAGAGTGCGTACACTTGCGTATCCCTGAGTTCGCGCCACGAGATATTGTGCCCGATGAAAAAGATCATCGGTATATCTGGTGCCACGGACCAAACCATCTCACGGAGTCCCATTGATTGAACGTACAGCCACCCGAAAAAAATGTGCCCAAACCATAACATGAAACCCGTTCCGTTATTTGCCTTGATAGGGTTTGTGACACTCTTCGTCTATGACTGGATAAAACCTGGAAACCAGTGGAAACCTCCTGGTTCAATGGCGGACTATGAAACAAGAAAAAACTGGAAACCGACTGTACTTACATGGATCGCGTTCTTTTTAATCGGTGTTTTTCTTTTGACGTACAAGGAAAAGAAATGAAATTCTTTGTGATTCATCATCCAGCGCTTACAGAACGGAGGAAGCGAGTCGAGGAACAGCTCGAGCGCCTGGGCATCTCCGCCGAGTGGATCACGGATTACCCTGCACAAGAACTCCAGGGTGTCAAGGAATACACAAAGAGTCCCTTGCCACTTGGGTACATATCGTGTAGCATGAAACATTACAAGGTGTTGCAGAAGATGGTCGACGAGGACATACCCGATGCGGTCATATTCGAGGATGACGTGATCATCAGCGAACACTTTGATGTTTCTAAAATTCCTACCGGGATTCCCTATGTAAAATTGTCCAAACCACCACCCGATTCTCATCCACATCCGATCGAGTGTTCAGCCGAGATGTATTGGGAACTGAACAATGGAGGTGCCGAGGCTTATTATGTCACCAAACACTTTGCAGAGACGCATCTCAGCAAGAACCTTTCACTCAGGGCAACCATGGATACAGAGATTCACAATACACTCACGGTGTACTATAACAGTTCAATGTTTCCGTGTGTACCCATGTGTCACTCCGATGGGAGTCCTACATCCGTAACCAAAAATAACGAACAAGACGAGGATACTCACTGGACCACACACATACACATGATGTATCCCGAATTCACATTTTCAGAACTTATAGAAAGATGGACAACATCCCGAACGAAATCCGAGTCTACCAGCGAGCAGCTACTTCCTCCCAAAAAGGAATCACCGGTGGCTCCGGGACAGGTTCCTACGACTCGTTCGGACGACTTCGAATCTCAAACCCAGTGACCCTCTTCGACTCACAGAACAGGTACAGACCGAACGATAAGTTCTTCTCGAACATCGTCGATGGAGCAAGTATCACGTATTCAAACGTCGAATCTACGATGTTACTCACGGTCTCAAATTCGATCACGGCGTATGCCGGTCGCGAGTCGAGGTTCGTGTTCACGTATCAGCCCGGTAAGTCGCTCCTGATCATGAACACGTTCGTCATGGATTCTCCACAGGCTGGTCTCGTTCAGCGTGTAGGATACTATGGGACTGATAACGGATACTTCTTGGAAATTTCTGGTTCGAGTGTAAATTTGGTCGAGCGCTCGAACCTCGTGGATACGAAGGTGGCCCAGAGTGTGTGGAACGTGGACAGAATGGACGGGACAGGTCCGAGTCGAGTCGTGCTCGATCTCTCGAAATCACAGATTCTGTTCAATGACGTCGAATGGCTCGGTGTTGGAAGCGTCCGAATCGGATTTGTCATCGACGGAATTTTGTGTACGTGTCACGTCTTTCACCATGCGAATCGAATTGCCCGGACATACATGACAACGGCATGTCTCCCCGTACGGTACGAGATCTACAGGACGAATTCGGACTCTCCAAACAGTGCGACCCTCAAACAGATCTGCTCGACTGTCATCTCAGAGGGTGGGTATGAACCAAGGGAACAGTTGTTCATTGCACTCGGTCCTACAGCCGGGACGACACTCGCCGATCTCGGGGTTCAGAGACCCCTGTGTACGATTCGACTCGCACCGGGTCGTCTCGATGCCGTTGTTCGACTCAAACAGGTGTGCACATCAACGAGCACGAATAATGATCTCTTGAGATGGACGCTCGTCCTGAATGGAACGCTCACTGGCGCGACGTTCGCTGCATCCACCGAGAGTACGAATGTCTCGGTGGATACTGCGGCAACGGCGGTGAGTGGTGGAAGGGTGATTGAGACTGGATTTGCCCAGACGGGTGGTGTGAGCACGGCTCTTGATAATTACTTTTTCGAGGCTCAGCTCGGCCGAAACTCATGGACTCAGACGAGCGACACGTTGACTCTGTGTGCCACGGGACTCACGTTGAACGCAAAAGTGTTCTGGACACTGGCGTGGTCCGAGTTGATTTAGGCTATATTGTACTTAGTCTTCAGATACGTCTCAATGTTCGTACGATCCCCGCCTGTCTTTCGATCACCGTAGAACATGATCTCGGATATCATACCATTCAGATTTCTCACTGTTGGTTCACCTGCCCACGATCCTACGTTGATCTCACCAAACGTAAAGTGTGGAATAGCATCCTGGATACTGATATCATGGTGCGCGGTTGTAGATCCGTTTAAGAAAGATTGGATGGTTATATTGTGTTGAGAAGCTCCACCGCCTCCACCGCCTCCTGGGCCTCCACCGCCTCCGGGTACAGGTTCGATATTTCCAAATACTGAAAGAAGGAAAGGCGTACCAGGTGTAAAACTTGGCAACGCTGATGGTGTCGCAGTTGAGAGTTTTGAAGATGCAGCAGTTGTCGTGGTACCTGGAATATAATTGTAATTGGCGACGTTCAATTTATTAAAAGCTATTACGATTTGGTTTGCACTTAAACCAGGTATTGATCCTGCCTTTGGAACATTTATATGGAAACATCCTGACGTCGAGGTATTCCATAAATTTGAAGCAAATATAGTACTGAAATCTTTGCTTCCCGTTGGTTGAGCCGTAATTTCGAGAACCATAAATAATGAAAACCGAGCGAGAGTTGCTGCAGTTGGGGCCTTGAGATACCCTGGGACACTTCCGTTAGCTGTATCACTGAATCTGATCGCTTTCATGCTTGAACGTCCCGTTCCGCTCAGATTTGTCAGCGCGGGTCCTCCAGATGTCCCACTCGGGTTGATAAGTGCAAAGTTATTCGATGATGGACTCGTTAACCCTGCCCACGCGTTTATCGTAGAATTTGCAGCTGTTGAAGTCACACCCTGGGAAGCATCATAGGAGTTCAATATCGCAACTGAAGTTGCAACTACAGTGACTGATGTAGAACCTGAAGGCTGTGTCACAGGACACATACCATCCGAGGCAGAGGTAGGGGTACACTTGTAACATTTCCATATCTGATAAGACGTTGCGTCAGAGGGAAACGTACTCGAGTCCTTGAAATTTACTGCACCGTTTGTGAAATTCACGTTCATAAATCCAACGGGAGCAAGAGTACCGGCTGTATTTTGTCTGACGTACACTAGATAATACAATGAATCTCCTGCGGAATCTGTTTTGGGAGTTTGATTGTCTGTGAGAATCCATCCCTCGTATGGATAATTTGGAATAGCAAGTGACGCGTTTACAGCAAGTGCAGGCGTAGCAGCAGAAGTCACATAGACATTCGCACTGTTATTTGGAGCGCCTATATCCTGCGCGGGGTCAAGTATCACACACCATCTGTACCATTCTTGTGTCACGTCTGTTGAAGGTGTCATGTCAAGCCAATAAAATTGGAATCCGGTTTTTCGGTTCGTATCTGTGATAATAGGATCGAAGAATGTCTTGAGAGAAAAGTTGCTCACTGTGCCACCGCCAGTTGCTTTACCAGTTTTTGGACCATCTGAAGGTTGCTCCCAATAGAGATATCTCGATTGCCACACTGAACTTCCTGTTGCTGTCTTTAGAAGTGTCACTTGAGCATTCTGTAAATTTATATCACCCGCACCACCCGCGGGTTGGATCGTCGTATATTCGAACGTCACAGCATTCGTCCCAGTCTTAGTAGTGTCAAATAACCCTGCTGTTGGAACTATCGTCACATTTCCATCAGATCTGACACTTGAATTTGGAAGTGTACCTGAATCTGAAGAAACTGTGGAAGACGAAGGCGCAGTTGTGATATTTGTTATTACAGTGTCATAATTGTTGAATCTGAGAATTACAGTAGCTCTCCCATTTAGACTATCTATATCAGAATTTCTTTGTAGAATTACAGGCGGGCTAAAAGTACCACTTGAATTTATAGTAACAGATCCACCGCCGCCACTAATCCCCATAATAACAAAACTTACAGGCTGTGGGAATGATGGGTTTGTGTTGAATGTTATAGAATTCAAAGCGATTCCTGGATTTGGACTATCACCACCAGTTCCTATTATTGATAAAGTTGCACCTCTTATATACGATCCATTAGCTGGAGGTGTTACACCACTCCTCTTTATTTCTACAGATACATATGGGGTATCTCTGTCATATTTTAGTGTTTTTCCTTTTACAAAATTGAAAGTTGAAAGAGCATTTGGTAAAAAATCCTTCTGTGTGCTAAAATCCACGACCGTGTATCTTGAATTTTGAGAATCGTACGTAAGCCATGTTCCGGGAGTTCCTGAACCTTGTTTCTTCAGATACACGGCTGAAGACGTTGGTAATGCGAGTGTATTTGATATTGCACTTATCAGTCCGGAATTTCCCGAGTTCGTTAACAAGTATGATGTACCGTTACCGGCTTGTGTACCTACATGATTTATAGTCACTCCAGCAGCTGGTACACTTCCAGCTGTCGTAATAATCTGGAGAGTGTCGGGTCCAGATATAGTCATTCTTCCCGCGGATGTACCATCAAATACAACAGTGGTGTCTCCTGAAGGTACAATCAGTCTCCATATTTTGTGAACTGTTGATGCAGTCATTCCAGATGGTATGATTGACGTCACATATCTCATATCAAATTTGAAATCGGCAAGTGATGCTATGTTTGAATTTGCTGCGCCAGCAGCTAAAGCAGGAAACCCAGATGCCGTGAGTGAAGATTTGTCATTTTTCAACACTGTGGTACCGTCACTCTTTACAAAGTACAAATCTGTAACTGTTCCTGGTACTTGCTCATTGAACGCTGCACATGTCGTGCCAATTCTTATGTAACTCGTCAACGACGTCATCTATTACTAGTATCCGACGAGCTTTTTTTTCAGCGTCCACTCCGCATCCTTTTTAAAGGTCGAGACACACGACTCGTAATCTCCATGTTTGACGTCGGTTGGAGGTACAGACGACGTCCTGCAGACTCGCCTGACATTGAAACCGACGTCGCAGACCTCGTAATCTTTCTTCTCTTAAACGGTCGTTCTCCTGGAACACGTTCACCAAGTCTCAGTTGAGACGGTGTCCGCTTACGTTTGAGCACCCTGCGTCGAGGCAATGACGACTCGTACGCCAAAGCCATCTTCGCATATGGATCGCTCACACGTACCTTTTTCCCTTCAATCATACTCATGAGGAGTCTTGTCGCCTGTTCTGTCGTGGTTTTTGCGGACACTCGACACGAGTCAACCACGAATATACCTTTCCGAGATCCAATGAGTCGGCTCAGACGAGTCGTGCGTCCTTTGCCTCCAATATAAGTGGTTCCGCCTGCGCCAACCTTCCACACACCCGTTGTTTGGTTGTACGTGACATTTGCAGGGTCTTTCATCTGTATGAGCATCTCGGTGACAACTTCACCGGGGCTAATCAGGATAGGGTTCCTGAATAGCATTGGCATGTTTGATACGGAAAAATTTCCCTGTGCAAACCTTAAAAGTTTTTGTGGACTCTGTAAGAGTTTGATAATCTTTGGATTAAGAAACGTTGATTTCGCAACAGGTAATCCACATTGTGTCGTGAAAAGAACGTACTGTCCTTCTTTGAGTCTAAAAGACCTCTGTATATACCCACCGTGACCCCTGAAAACGTACACATTCATTTATTGATACCTAATATATTTTTCGAATTCTCAGCGATGGGTGGATGTCATCACTCGTGTGGTAAAACTCTATGAACTCACCCCGGACGATCGCGTAATCAAAGTAAGCACCCTTGATGAAAGGCTCAACATCACGCAACAGACGACACTTGTGATACTCGCTCTCGCTATGGTACGCAAATTTATAAGAAAATATGTTACTGTACTCGTAATTCACGGCGCTACAGATGAATTTACGGGACAGTTTCAAGTAGATGTCCATGTAGAGCCCTCGAGGAATTGAGTCAATCCCGAAAGGGTTCTCAGCCTCGAGTGCACGGTCACCGCGTACGATCAGACCCTTGAGCCACCTGACGTGATTCTTATCATTTGGGTTGAACAGGCGCTCGATTTCCGTGTCCATACTCTTCTTCTTTTGGTCGTTGACTTCTTAAGTTGTCAGAAGCAGTTCTGTGCGATCTTCAGGGGTGAGACGAGTCCAGAGCGTGTGCACGACAATCTCGAGAGGCATCTCCTCAGGGAGATCATCTTCTAGACCGATGACGTTCCTGATGTCGTCGTATATGACTCCGTACGCGTCCCAGAAACCAAACAGACTCACAGAATTCCAGTAGTACCTATCGAAGATCGACCACTGATTCACAATGTCATCTCTGATTTCCTTCGGAATTCTTCGAACACGTGGGAGCATGTTACATATCTTTTCCACGAGCTCCCTTGGTAAATTTCCCCAGATGGTAGCGTCCATGACAGTATGTATCAAAGACGATCTTGAACGGAAGCTTGAACAGGCCACACAGTGATCCACGAGCGTACGAACACGATGTACAGATCGCGGCAACCTTCATTCGTGGTGAAAAAACCTCGCTCTCTTTTAAATGAAACTCAACCTCGGAAAGCCCGACGGAAAGAACGAAGGGTTTATCGCGATGAACGCGCGATCAATACTCCTCATTGTACCCGCAATCATAATTGGTCATTACCTGGACGAATCTGTAAAAAAAATGAAACTCAACGCGGCGTCTTCTGTTGTGATCCAGACGTTTCTGAACATCCTGATTATATTCGGGTTCCACAAGGTGAATCAGGCGTACGCAATGGAATTCCAGACGAGTCTCGCGGGTCTATTCTTTTCGGCCCTATTTTTTGGCACGCAGACAAATTACATGGACAACCTCAAGAAGCTTTTAGGGAGCCTTTAAATGATTTCAGTGCTGTACGATACCCTCGACCCCCTTTCGGGGTTGCTGGAGTTGGTGGGGCGTAATAAACACGCGTGAGCAAAGGATCACTGGATGCTAAATCAAATGCTCGTTTTTTAGAGAATCCAAGTTTGATGAGCTTTTTGTACAATTTATAAAAAGTACTAAACTCTTTGCTCGCTGATTTTTGAGCATCTTTAAGTTTTTGTACAGTAATAAGACCGCTCGGTATACGTCTTCCCATGAACGCGGTACGGAGTTCTGATTTCGTAGACTTTTTACTCTTTACAAATTTCATGCTTTGAATGAGTCTATATTTTTTTTCTTGTTTGATTTTAAAATGAGTATACAACTAGGCGTGTACACAGGGAATGGAGAAGTTGTAACGATTACTGGGCCATCTTCTGGTACATACAAACCTTCAAACATACAATTCGCTCGTCCTATCACAATCTACAGAAGCGATACCACAGGCTATTTCAAAGTTGAACCTGCTTATTTAGAAACACTCTATGTAAGTCCACGTGACCCGAATACGATAGTCAAGACACCCGGTCCCATTTATTTAAGAAAAACAAACCAGAACCCACCTCCTCTGGCTCCTTCTCCGAGCCCGGTTCCGTCACCGAGTCCACGCTCGTCTCCGTCAGTGATCCCGCGCCCACCACCGCCATCTCAACCAATTATTCCCATAGGAACGTACGAATACACGTACGATCGAAACAGAAAAGAGTACATAACCATAACCGGACCCGGTACAGGTACATATCGATCTCTAAACAGCCCTAACAGGCCTGTGGATTTTACATTTAGGTATACAGGCTTAAACACGTTTTCTACAACGCCACCGTATTTTGAAAGCTTGTATCATTCGAGAGGAAGAGGTTCACAGATGATTATTGCAAGTCCGGGGTACAGGTCGTTTTGGAGAGTAGCGTCGTTCCCGTCTCCGTCACCACAACCCCAGAGCCCGTCCCCGTCCCCGTCTCCTATAGGTATTTCTTTGTCACCGCCTCCGCTTTCTCCTTCACCGGTTTTCATACCGCC
>JACCDO010545803.1_pt1 | contig 13268 bp, 15 predicted proteins | sample 7446101 | NCBI WGS metagenome assembly JACCDO01 (sample SAMN15323440, study PRJNA562643) | freshwater metagenome | isolation source: river surface water | place: USA:Blue River Watershed | collected 2017-08-16
ACCGCCAGTTTTTTAGTGGAAGGATATACCGATGAGATGCTGCAGATTATGCAGACAGGATTTCCACAGAAAACCAGAGACGATGACCTCTATCAGATAGCCTTATATGATCAAGAAAATAATGAGTACTTGTTTGATCAGGCAGAACGATTTAATGCCTATAGTTTTAATAAATTCCAAGGTTGGAATTGTAATTCTGGATATCAAAGTGTTATAATTAGAGGTGATGAAGTAAAAAGAAGTTACAGCTGTCATGATGAACCTTTAGGAACACTTCAACAAGGATTCACTTTGTTCAATGAACCCAAGAAATGTATCACAGCCACTTGTGTTAGTTCTGCAGATAGCAAAATCCCTAAAATACTATGTCAGAACAAATAAAAAACTTTATTAAAATTGTAGAAGAAAAAACAGGTACTCCTACTTTCTGTGTGTTGCCATGGATACACGTGGCTACCCGCCCCAACGGAGATGCGAGACTCTGTTGCGGTTCTAACGCCAGTCAAGCTACTAAAGGTATCATGGATGCTGGATTAGTTAAAAAAGAAGACGGTGTTCCTGCTAACTTTGGGAAAGAGAGTCTGCAGAGTGCATGGAATAACTCTTACATGAAAGCTGTGCGAACAAACATGTTGGCTGGGAATATTCCATCTAGCTGTTCTAAATGTTTCGAAGAAGAATCAAAAGGTATCGTCAGTAAACGTATTTGGGAAACATTTTATTGGAATGAAGAAGGATTAGATTTAAAACAACTGGTAGCGGATACAGATAATCAAGGAACTGTGCCTCCGACTATTCGATATTTAGATCTGAGGTTAGGACATACCTGCAATCTTAAATGTGTTATGTGTTCCCCACATGACAGCAGTAGATGGACGCAGGACTACGATGAACTTGTTTCAAAAACCTCCAGTCCTATAATTATACAACAGATAAAATGGGATAAAGATACCTTTGATAACCGCTGGTACGAAAGACCAGAACTATGGCAAGAAATATTTGATCAGATTCCTAATATAAAACAATTATATTTTGCCGGTGGTGAACCTTTGATGATCAAAGAACACAAGGTATTTTTGAAAGAAATAGTTAAGAGAGGATATGCCACAGATATTACTGTTAGATATAACAGTAATGGAGTGCTGGTCGACGATGACATTATAGAAATATGGAGTCACTTTAAAGAAGTAAGGTTTGCTTTTAGCATAGATGGTATACTAGAACGTAATCATTACATAAGGTATCCAGTTAATTGGAATGAAATAAAAATTGCTCTCAAAAAATTAGACCAAACCCCAGATAATATAAAGGTAGGAATCGCCTGTGCTGTTCAAATATTCAATATTAAACACATAATCGATTTCGCTAAATGGAAGATAAAGCAGGATTTTAAAAAGATCAATAAGTTTACGATGTTTGGAATCGAGTCAGGAGGTGGTCTGTTGAACATGCATATGTTATACATTCCTACTTTTCTCAGCGCAAGGATACTTCCGCCAGAGGACAAACAACAACTGCGTAGAGATTTCGAGGAATTCAAGCAATGGCTATGGGAAAACTATAGACAAGATGATGATTTTTGGATCCACAATCCTAACGGTTGGAAACGTTGGGAGGGGATTTTAAAATTTGTCGAAGCAGAAGATCACAGTCATCTACTACCTGAATTTGCAGAATATGTAAAGAATCTAGATTCTATAAGAGGAACAGATGCCAAACAGATATTTCCTGAACTTAGGCATCTAATGTTATGAAAGTTATCAAAATAGAAAACTCTAATTCTGATACATTAGACGTAGAATTTGTCTTAGGGAACGTCTGCAATTATAAATGTCACTATTGTTTTCCTGGATGCCACGAGGGAACTCATAGATGGCCGGAACATCAAACAATTATCGAAAACATAAAAATATTATTTGAGTTTTATAAAACCCACGGTAAGAAAAATATTGACTTAAAAATTATAGGTGGGGAGCCTACATTATGGCCCTATCTTGAAATGTTTGTTACAGAAATTAAAAAGGACATAGATATATTTGTAAGAATCAGCACCAACGCCAGTAGGACTTTATCTTATTGGAAAGACAAATCAGATCTATTTGATGAAATAACAATAAGCGTTCACAATGAATTTGCGAATTTAAATCATATTATTGCTGTGGCAGATCATATTCATCAAAAACAAAGATCAAATCTATATGTGTTTGTGCTGATGGATCCTATGCATTGGAAACAGTCTGTGCAATGCATTGATTATCTAGAGTCTAATAGTAAAAATTGGTTCTTAGCAGCACAGCCTGTGCTTTTCAATAACGAAACAAGATATACACAGGATCAATCCCAATATATGCAGAACAAAAATAAACGTCAAGGATCGAATCCTATACAGGATAAGACTAAAGCGGTCAATATGCAAATTGAAAATCATGTTGTAGAACCATACGATTATAAGAAAATCGTACTTAATCATGCTAATCGTTTCTTTGGTTATAGCTGTAACCTAGGAGTAGATAGAATCTACATCAATATAGATGGTGAAATAAAAGGAGCCTGCGGCGAAATGCTATTTGATAACACTTTAAATATCAAAGATAAAAATTTTTCTCGCAAGTTGAAAGATATTAAAAAAATCTCTCCTGTGGTTTGTGGACAACAGCTCTGCGGATGTGCGGCAGAAATAAAATTGACAAAGGCATTGGCATGAAGATAGATCTAGAACATCTACATTATTGGATGTGCGCTATCCGTGAAAGCGAGGATCCTAGGCGTACCCTTGATTCTTTTTGGCAAGGACAGTTAAAAAGCAAAGAATGGTTAATAGAAAATCTTGTACAATATATCTTTCCTGAAAGAAATAAAACATTAAACTTTCCGTTGACTGTTGATATACATGGCGGGTGGGTCGGTGTACTGTCTAGTTTGTTGTTTCAATCTCCCATTCCTATTAAAAACATTCGTAGTGTTGATATAGATCCTAAATGTGAATCTATTGCTACAATGATGAACAAACTAGAGGAAATGCAAGGTCGTTTTAAAGCGATCACAGCAGACATGTGTGCTATCCGCAGCGACGCAGATATGATTATCAACACCAGTTGTGAACATATAAATCAAGAGCAATACGACTTGTGGTTAAGTGGTCATCCTCAGAATAGTTTAATAGTTCTTCAAAGCAATAATTATAAAATAGCGGAACACATAAGAACAGCAGATAGTTTAGAAGAATTTATAGAACAATCTCAAATAAATGTGTTATGGGCACAAGAATTAGAATTGCCTTTGTACAAAAGATTTATGATAATCGGAAATAAAAATGTTTAAGTTTTCACAGTTAAAACAGATACATTTAGAAATCAGCAGCAGGTGCCAAGCCTCATGTCCTATGTGTCCTAGGAAGTACCACGGCGGAGTAATAAATGAAAACTTAAAATTAGCAGACTGGAGCATGGAGGATTTTAAAACTGTTTTCACCCAAGAACTGTTAGCTCAGATTGATCTAATTTATTTCTGTGGTAATTTCGGCGATCCGATTATGAACAATGATCTCATCGACATGTGCAGGTATGTAACAGAACATGCTCCGCACATCACACAAAGAATACATACCAACGGTGGTGCTAGATCAACGCAGTGGTGGAAGGAATTATATTCTGCCCTTCCAGACAATCATATGGTTTATTTTGCTTTAGATGGCTTGGAGGATACTCATCATCTTTATAGGATCGGCACCACTTACGAAAATGTAATTAAAAATGCCAAAGCATTTATAGAAGCAGGAGGTCAAGCTGAATGGGTTTTTATCAAATTTAAACACAACGAACATCAAGTAGACGAAGCACAGTCTCGAAGTAAGGATCTAGGATTTAAAAGATTCACAGTGAAAAACACAACTAGATTCATAGAAGATAAAAAATTCAACGTAGTAGATGAAAATAATAATACCTTATATTATCTAGAGCCACCTAGCGACAACAAGGTTACATTTGTTGATAATCATACTATTTTAAATCATGAAAAGATTCTACGTGAAAGTGAAATTAATTGTTACGTGTTAGGTACTAAGGAAATCTATATAGACGCTCATAAAAATGTTTTTCCTTGTTGTTTCTTAGCCGGCACACCATATCATTACCAAAGTAAACAAATACCTACTGATGAGGTTCAGAGGCATATTAAAAAATTTCACGATGCCCTATTAACGCAGTATCATGATTTTGTCAATGACCTCGGGGGTATTGAAAAATTATCTGCTATGAAATACACAGTCAAAGAAATTATAGATCGCGATTCGTGGCAGACTGTATGGCAAAAATATTGGAACGATAAAAAATTATATACTTGTTCGAGAGTTTGTGGTAAAACTAATTTTTCAAAGCCAAAAGATCAATTCGTTATTAGGATAGCTAATGAATAAGTTCTTTTCTATTGCACCTGTCAATGCTGATCCTTTTTTAATTACCTGGGATCTAGGACCGAGGTGTAACTATGATTGCAGTTATTGTCCTACACATAGACATGACAATCATAGTCCACACGCTAATTTAGATGAATTAAAAAAAACTGCAGATTTCTTATTCGATTATATAAATGTTCTTTCAAAATATAGACAGAACAAAGATTTTCATGTAAGCTTTACAGGAGGCGAACCTACTGTTAATCCAGCTTTCATAGAATTTGCAAAGTATATCAGAACCAAATACGAAAAAGATTTTAAAAATTACTACAATCTCAAACTAGATCTAACTACCAATGCTGCAATGAGCAGTGAAATTTGTAAATCTATCTGTGAAAATTTTGATTATGCTACTGTTAGTTATCATACTGAAGCTCCTGAGAAACTTAAATCAAGGGTTAAACAACGTATGCTAGAATTAAGTGCTAGCTCGATTAGATTCAAAGTCAATGTAATGTTTCATGCACAGTATTTCGACGAGTGTATCAATCTGTGTAATTGGCTTAAATCAAAAAACATAAAATTTATACCGAGGCTGATAGGTGACGATCCCAATAGTGCGTCGAGTCAAGCACATCTTTACACAGACGAACAAAAACAATGGCTAAAAGAATTTTGGAATATGGATCTATCTCCTTTGCATCGTCCATGTTGCGGAGGTAGAACATTCAGTGTCTGTTCATCACAAGGGAATACCATTACTAATTCAGTTAATCACAGGCAGTTTCAAGGTTGGTATTGCAGTGTGAACTGGTTTTTCTTACATATAGAGCAACAGAGTGGTTTGATTTTCCATCACCAGACTTGCCAAGCTAGATTAGACGGAACTCGTGGAGCGATAGGAAAGATTGATCAAGCAGGGACTATATTAGAAAATTTAAGCAATCTTCTGTCCGATAAACAGATGCCGGTAATAGTTTGTCCAAACAAACTCTGTGGTTGCGGATTATGTACTCCTAAAAGTAACGATAGGCATGAACTTTTAAAGAACATGCCTATGGTAGTAAATGATATTGATATTTTTAGTGTAAGTTGACCCAGTTAGAACCGTCAAATACTTGAACTTTGTTTGTAGCCGCTGGCGTGGTTCCGGACTGCATGAATATGAGCATGCCTTGTGCTGCACTAGGAATTAAAGCTGTTCTAGCTGTATCGTCTGCAACAATAGGCAATTTTGCCGGGACTGCAAATTCTACTTCGGTAGCTTTAACAGAAACCTTAGTTGCCAATGTTCCTGTAGAATTAGTAACCCTGATATCCATCTTAGATGGAACAATACCTGTAGAAACAGCATTGTTAACTTCAAAATTGATTTCTGCAGTAGTAACAAAGTTAGTGCCGTCGTGTGCGCTTACAGCTATAGTTCCTGCTTCATCGCCGTTGTTAACTGTTGCAGGTGAAACTAATGTTCCTCTACTCCTAGTCAAACCTAATGCATTGGTGCTAGCGGATGCTGTGTTTATAGTTAAAAAGTTAGGCCATGCCTCTGTCCCAGATACCGCTGTGGTAGCAAATAAAACCGAAGGAACTGTAGCTATCATAGCCGACCCAGTTATCAATCCTGGTGATTCTAAATTAATCTGTGCTAATGTAGCTGTCTTGGTATTAGTATTAAGTACTGACGCACCGCTTGAATTTAAAATATTAGTTGTGAAAGTGTTATTAAACACATAAGATGCACTACCGATATTGTAAATAGCCGAAGATGCAGGAATGATACTTGATTTCACAGTACCGTCTAGATTGATAGAACTATCCGGACCGTTAACTAATGCAGTGCTGTCGTCTCCGAATACACTGCCCTTCACATCTCCAGTTAAGAAACCTGTAACGTTACCTGTAACATTACCTGTCAAATTACCTGTAACATTACCTATTAAAGAAGAACCTGCAGTGCCTGTTACTACTCCGTTGATATTACCAGTTACGTTACCTGTCAAGTTGCCGGTTACATTTCCTATAACTGGTGCTGTTATGGTTCCTGAAATTGCATCTACTAAAATTGTCGAATCATCTGCTACTAGACTGCCTTTGAATGCAGATGCGCTAATGGTGCCGTTGTATGAAGATAGGTCTACAGTTGCGTCTATTCTTCCTGCTAGATCCTGCGTACTACCGTAGGTAAATGTAATACCGCTGTGACTACCCGCTACTAAAGCTGCTCCGATAGCATCTACAGCATCTTCATTTGTATAACCTGTGATTAAAACACCGCCCAAAGTTGAACCATTACCGATGTACAATCTCTGATCATCAGTAACGTATAGTAACTCGCCCGCTGCTAAAGGAACGGTCATTGCTTGTCTTTGTACTTCGGTGCCTCTGCGGATCTGTAAGGGCATATTAATAACTCCTGGCTTCCATGCTTATTTTATATATTTAGTCAGAAAAGCTTATTCATTCCAGCAAGGACCATTGCTGGATGCTCACGCTGGCTATTTCTAACTTCTTTTTACAGTTTTTAGGGTCATACCACACGCAGAATTGGTAGCAATCTTTACAGGATTTAGGGCAACACTGATACAATCTGTTATCGTAAATCAATGAATAACCTGTTTTCTCTATCAAAAATTCACAGAATTTTTGGAATTTTCGATAGCTGATTTCTGCGTTATCGTACTGTACTCCACGAGAAATAAACAGTACATCTTTGTTCCATTTATCGTAGTTGTCTAAAGTATATTTAATATTGCGCCACGTAATCTCTAATCCGTGGCCTTGATTTCTAAAATATGGATTTATGTAAGCTCTGTTGCAGAATCTTGATACGTTTTTAGGCCATCTACCCTGATTATAAATGCCCTGGAAGCTAGCAGGCCTATCTTCGCAGGTAGTTAATATCATAGTTTCGTACTGCGATATGTCTATATTTTGATAGTTTTCCCACAGAAGATGACTGCGATCTTCTCTGGCTATTTTGTAGATCTCTTCCCATTCACTACTGCTGGCCGTGAGATCGTGAAACTTTAGATTTAACATGTGATATCAGACAACACTAAATGCACTCTGGGTTCCCAACCGCCGTTAAAAACAGTGTGTTCTCTAGTTGTGTCTACTTTATAAAAGCAACCATCGGCAGGTATGTGATATCCTGTAGCCATGACATCGTCTTTGGGTGTGCAGTCAAAAAACAGAGCCTTAGGCGTAGTTCGTAGCGCCAGGTGATATCTAGGCTCTGCATCAGCATGTATGCTTAGACCTGTCTTAGGTAGCAACCTCATATATCTGATCCTACCAAATCGCAGGGAATATCGTTCAGCTAGAGAATCTATTACTTTTTTTGTATATGCACCCACAGGATTCCAGATTGTAAAGTCACCTTCTTTAGCTAAAAAAACACTGTTGGATTTGTCGTAAAGACTACCATTAGAGTCATACCACGGAAATTCTGCTCCTGGCCTATGCGTCAATCCTATTTGATTAGCATGATAATCTCTACCATCTTTAGAAAAACGCTGTTCAGGCCATGCTACTGTGTTTTCTATATGATGTAGTTCCTCTAACATCAATTGTAGATTAAGTGGAAAATAAATTTGTTCAATAAACTTTGTTTTCATCGATAATTGGTATTAGATTTTTCTTTTGCGGAACTTGATCAGGAGTCAAGGACCAATCGAATTCTGTAAATTCTTTTTTGCCTGTCCAGTGATCTTTCCAGTGTTCATGAGGTACACTCATAGATCTATAGCGATATTTGCTGGGAGCCATATCCAATTGAGGTAGGTTCATATTCTTATATGCATCTCTAGTTATGACCTGGTGCACAAAATTAGTGATAGGACCATCATAAAACTGACACCATGGACCTGTAGCTAGTTCTTCCATGTCAATGTTGGTAACATCGGGCCACTGTATTAATCTTAATAATATACCATTCCAGTTTACTATAACGTGATAAGGGTTGTCGTCAGATTGATATGGTTCAATATTTTCATTTGTAAGTTCTGAGATTTTTTTAACTAGTTGGCTTAGATAGCTTCTAGTTTTGTCACTACTTCTACCAATGAAACTACCACAACGTATCCTATAATGATTGATTTGAGGATGATGAATTTTCTTAATTTCATCTAATATAAAAGGCAGGTGCTCATAGCTTTCTATAGTATAACCAACATAACCTATAGCATACCCCTGTTCGATCATGGTTGTTAATGCCTTTAATTGTTTATCATGCACACGTTGTCCTTGATAACTAGGATGATTTAATCCTAGACACATACTTTTAAGTCCAGCGTCATAAACTTTTTTGCTCCATCGACTGTCTGCAAATCTTAAACCATTAGATAATAGTTGAAATTCTTGGAAATCTAATTTGTTTATCTCTTGACACAGTTCTACAAAGTCCGGACGCAATGTAGCTTCGGCTCCTGCTAACATAGGATAGGCATCTTTAGGAAATGTTTTGAGTTGTGACAAAACATCATCTATAGATCTATCTTGAACTTTATTGTCGGGTAAATGATAGCAATGCGGACAGTTCAATTGACAACGATCGCTAGCCTCAAACAGTATTTGATTGAACCACGAAATATCTCGATAGTGTTGCAGTCCGTAATAAAATTTAGTGTCTGTTTCTACGATGCTGTGTTTTATTCCGTGTTCTGAACAATTTTTAGCCATCAGGATTTGATTATCGTGCTCATAGACAACAGCAGGAATGTGTCTATAACATTGATCACAGAGGCTTACAGTGTTATGAATATGATACATTTTATACTATTTTATACATTAAACCTGCGTTCAAACCTAGAACCACTCTAGGATCATCTGTTGGATTTTTTTGAGTTTTGTGATACAACCATCCAGGGAACAATACTAGTTTACCGGGACGGGGTTCTACTACATGATCGAAGAAAAATCTTCCTTGTTTACTTTCGTGAGAATCATAGTATGGCAGTCGACCACGCACCATTTCATTAGGGTCTACCAGTACCAACGAACCTCTATCAGGACTTGCATCAACATAAAATGATCCTGCTATTTCAAATGGACTATGGTTATGTTGTATGATGTTTCCGCCCTTGGGTGTAAGATTTGCCCACATGTGATGTATTTGAGGCTTGACAAATCGGCTATATTTAAGGGCAGTCCAATATTTTTCTACATGTTCTTGTATCCATGCCATAAGCTCGGGATATTCTAATACCTCATGAAGATTTCTATACATACCTTCTTCGGTGCCTTCGAGACTGTAAGACTGATTAAATAATCTGTGGTTGGCATAGAGGTCGAGATTTTCATTGAATAACTTCATCACATCAGACAGCAAGTTATCTTTTATTTTATCAAAGTTGGGAAAATCTACTTCATAAATCTGTACTGGAAAAATATCTTTAAGCATTTCTAAATTCCTCCAATCTCAGTCTGCGTTTTTTAATTTCTTGAAAATCGTATTCTGTTAGATCAGGTATTCCGGTACCTAATATCTTGAAAGAATCCCATCTCTGCTGGCAGTTAAAACAGTGTCCACAATGCTTTCCTACTTTAGTTAAGCTATCTGTTATACACGAACTAGTTCTGTATAAAATATCAAGTTTATCTAATTGCTGATAAAGATCTACAACTTCGCACTTATTCAATTCTTGAAACGGACTACGGATGAAGCCACTAGTCTGCCTTAGTAAAGGGTAAACTTCAGAAGGTATATCTATATCAAGTAGAGTTTCTGTGTATTCATCTGTTTCTAAATAAAATTCTTCTATAGTTGATTTATATTTTTCAGGGTCGGTGAATGCCATTCTCTTTACTTCGTCGATTGTTAATCCTTCTTTTTTAAAAACTTCAACTTCAAAAAATAATTTTGTAAAACCAAACATCACAAACTCAACAGAATAGGTTAGTTGTAATTCTTTTATTTTACTTTCTATAGATTGTTTTCTATTTGAAACATGAAACTCGTAATCGAAATCTACATACAGGGGTTTCAACTCTAAGAAATTCGCTGTTCTAAATACATTACCAATAATGTATCTACTTCTATCAGCATCGTTGGCTGAAAATATATTGTCTGAATAAAATATTAAAACATTTTCTTTTCCGTAAACAGATTGAGCTATGAGAGTAATGAGTGTACTTTCCATACCTCCTGAGAGGAAAACGCCCATGCGTTTGTTTTTTTCTAATTTTGGAAAATGAAAATTTATATCGAACTCTTTATTGTGCGGTTTGAGAACGTAAATAGGATTCATGATCTATTTATGTACCTAGATTTACTGATAAGTACTTCATGAAAGTTGCCATAACCGGACATACAAAAGGAATCGGATCAGCTTTATATGATCAGTTTACCTCACGAGGCCACGATGTTTTGGGTTTTTCTCGCAGCAACGGATATGATATTGATCTAGAGGATACTAGAATCAAAATAATATCACAGTCGTTAGACTGCGATATATTTGTTAATAATGCTTACAGTTTTACGTCTCAGTGTTTATTATTGCAGGATATTATAAAGGCATGGACTGACCAGAGAAAGATAATTGTTAATGTAAACAGCAAATCTATTTTTGCACCTGTAGTTCCTAATTTCATGCAACAGTATGTTGACGATAAAAAAAGGCAGCATGAAATCGTACAAGCTCTCAAGTTCAAAGCCAATCCTTACGTTATGGAATTAATCTTAGGATTAGTTGAAACAGATATGGCAGAGGTGTTCGTTGCTAAAAAATTATCTGCCTCTGACGTTGCAGCTCTAGTAGTTGATATAATAGAAAAGAAAGATACGTTGTATGTTCAAGAACTAGTATTAGATGTTCCGTTCCAAGACTGGAAAAACATACAACAAAAAGGTCAATAAATAGTGTAAAAGGAACAATATGTGGCAGACGCTTGAAGAATTCGCTCAGTGGTACAAGGATAACGGCTTTCCTGTACGACCACCGTTTGAAGATCCGGTTTATGTCACAGATATCAGTTATAGTTATGTACTGTTTAGAGAAGGTCAGTATCAGGCCGAGTTATATCTAGTTAGACCCAATACCAGCAGCCCCGAGCATAGTCATCCGGGAGTTGAAAATATAGTAATGGTATGGGGAGGAAATGTTCACACAATACAAAATGGCAAATTATTTGACTATTCTGAACATTATACAGAACCCTCCGAAAACGGTACCAATAAACTATTTGGTATGTGCAGTCAAAAATTAACTGATAATCAAACTCATGCACTAATTGCCGGAGATAAAGGTGGTGCGTTTCTTAGTCTAGAAAAGTGGCCAGAAGGAGTTACACCTAATTCAGTTACTATTAATTGGAAAGGTGATCCTGTTGATCCAACTCACGGAACAATGATTAAAGTCTTGGAGAATGAAAATGTGGAATAACATAGATGAGTTTACAGCATGGTATAAGGCCAATGGATATCCTATCAAGCCTCCTGCTAGAGATCCTATCTATGTAACTGATCATACATACAGCGCCATTGTTTTTAGACAAGGAAGATTTCAAGCAGAAATGTATATGCTTGCACCTAACTGGGAAACACCGCAGCACGGACATCCCGGAGTAGATGCAAGAATTATATTTTTATCTGGTACATTGTCGGGCAGTTGTAACGGTGAAAAATTACTAGACAGCACTCCAGTTTGTGATCTAGAAAAAGAAGACGGCACTAATCCCTACATGGGTGCTGAACATCCATTTGATGGAACAGATGTTCATTCTGTTTGGGCAGGACACAAAGGTGCGCTAGTCATCATTACTCAACATTGGGCAGAAGGATTAGAAATGTCTAGCCAGAGTGTTCATTATGAAGGAGAGCCGATAGGTCCTGTTCACGCTCCTAATGTCAAACCACAAGAATGCAGCACACATTAAAATTATTTCCTACTCTGGTATATCGTAATTTTTTTGAAGAATATCAAAAGATTGAGAACGACTTATTTCCTAAACTAGAATCTTTGTTTGAAGAAACAAAATCTAGAAACAATGTTTTTATGAAACAAGGAACTATATGTTCTTATCATACCTATCCCGATCTTCACAAACGTTTTGTGAAAGAAACTAAATCTATCGTTGATTTTGTAGAACAATGTGCAACAGAATATTGGCAGCAATGCGGATATTTTCAAGGCTTAACTCCATTCGTTTATCAAATGTGGGCTAACAAAACACCCAAGGATGGTTATGTTGATTCCCATCTACACGGCAACATGCCTTTTACCGCTGTGTTCTATGTGAGAACAGATCAGGATCAAGGCAATCTATTTTTAGAAAATCCCTTAGATACTTTATTAATGACACAACCTATAGGACCCGATGTGCCCTATCCTATGGGAGAAGAGATAACTGTGCGTTCCGGCGACCTTGTGATGTTTCCCGGATATTTGAAACACAGTGTTAAACCCAACAGGTCGGATCGAGAAAGACTGGTGCTGGCCTTTAACATTGCATCCAAAGGACAGTATTGGGCAGCTCAATGGGATCATACAGAACATGTTTAAAATCGTAGCTTCATTCACTAGACCAAACACAGACAACGAATTTTTTTCCGATATCTATATGGAATATGATTTAATTAAAGAAATTCATATCAATGCTAGGCGCAACAGTGGTTTTTTGGGCATAGATGAAAACGTCTACAGAGACGAACTGCGCTGCGATAAAGCTCTTTGCTTCGACAGTCAGAAGTCCTTTTTAGAATTCGCAGCGGAAAATAAGCATCTTTTAGATCAGCGCAATGCCTTGGTCGACGAATATTGTCTGAGGACAAACCATGTGTATAAATACTATGTTATTGAGACCTAGGACGTATTATGAGCATACAATTACTTAGAAGAAACTTTCTTCAAAACGAGCTTAAAAATAAAGTGGCTAA
>JACCDO011937546.1_pt1 | contig 13263 bp, 17 predicted proteins | sample 7446101 | NCBI WGS metagenome assembly JACCDO01 (sample SAMN15323440, study PRJNA562643) | freshwater metagenome | isolation source: river surface water | place: USA:Blue River Watershed | collected 2017-08-16
AAACAAGGCAAAAAAGCGAGCGGAGTACTGCGAGCACCTTCGGTACCAGATGAACCAGATTGACCCCGTGACGGGTCAGCAGGTTTATGCGATCAACACGCTCCCGAAGTTCTTTGATATTAGTCGTGTGCTGATTCCGGCCGATAAGACGGCGTACATGTGGACTAAGATTGCAGGGGCGTCAAATCCTTATAGTGTGCTTGGGGCGGCCCAGCTTGCAGCGCTACCGCAGGGTAGGTTGAACGACGTTGATTTTCTGATGAAGCAGGCTGAGCTTGTAAAAGAAGCTCATCGAAACAGCCGGGAGTTTCATAAAAAAATTGCAGGTACGAAGAGTGCTGCGATTACTAAACGGGTTGAGTTCACGGCAGAGCCTGCGATCGTAAAGCAGATCGACACGGTGGTTCCGCCTGTGAAGGCCTATCTGCAGAGTAAGGCGCCTTCGGCTACGCAGGCCCTATTAAGTCAATTTGTAGAGAGTGGTGTTCCTTTAGATAAGATTCTGAGCTCGTTTCATTTGCTTGGGTTTGAACCTAAGTACGATGAGCTGGCATTTTTAGTGGATGCTTACCAGCCGCAGTTAGAGGATCTTTCTAATTACCGTATTTCAGGGATGAACGCCGACTCAAGCGCAGTGAAGGCACTGATGCCGTTGATCTACGAGCGTTCTTTTGTGGGCCCTGTCCTTGTTCAAAGGCTTATTAGGGCTTGGAATGACCTTGAGAGTTCGGAAGTTGAGACAAAGACGGCCTCTGTTCATTTGACTGACGTAGAGGCAAGGGAGCGGGCTATTCAGGAGCTGATCATGCGAGATCAGCTTTTAGCGAGGATGGGTCAGTCGGGACACCGTCCGATAAGTAAGATGCTGGCGCCGCGAGGTAAGCCGCGCCTGACGTCCGCAAAAGCATCCGGGATTATTGCGGCGCTTGTGCATATGTTTAGGGACTACATGCCGGACAGCCCGATCCCGAACTTACAGACGGCGCTTCGGGTGAGTTCTTTACTGGGTCCAACGGTGGGGTCGCTTCCAGCTACTTTAGATCCGAAGGCAATTTTACTTGGGTCGGCGGCAGTTGCTGCGAGTCAGACTTTAGGGGACGTACCGCCTGAGCCTCCTATTGGGTTTTATAGTGTTGACGCTCAACTTGACGGTCTATACAATAGGGCCTGGCGGAGTCGCTTTGCAGACATGCAAGCGCGACCCGTAGCAGTTATTAAAACTGCGGCCTCTAAAAAAGAAAGTCCGTGGCTCGCGCGCAAGGTGTTCTTTGGGATTCCTGCGATTTACGCTGCAAGCGCGTATCAGCGAGCAAAGCAGGAGGCTGATCCGAACGGATCTCATGGTCTTGTATCTAAGGTGGTCGCAAAGCATCCTGAAGTTCTATCGGGAGGGCTTTTAGCTGAACACTATGCGGACGGTCCGATCAGCACACGGTTATCTAAACTAATCGGTGCTGGCAGGCGTCTTAAGAAGACGGCATCTCTTCACGACTTAGAGTTTTTGGATCTGGTTCAGGGACCTGACCAGGCCTGGTTGTGGGACTTAGCGATTCTAGATACGAGTAGCCGGATTTATAAGAAACTTTCTGGAGGATAATTTATGGCAACACTACAAGAGCTGATGGCAGAGTGCTTTGGCGACTCCGCGACTGAGTCACATAAAGGGATTGCTAAAGAAGCGGCAAGTTCGTCTGAGATCGACGAAGTGCTTTTTAATTTGGGTCTTGACGGCGCTGAGACAATTAAGGTTGCCTCTGAGACTACCGAGAAGACTTTAAACGAAACTGGAGGAAATATGGGTTTGATGGATATTTACGAAGAAATTATGACCGACGGTGCCGCTGCTGGAGACTCCGGTAGCTTTGAAACTGCGCATAGCGACGCTTCTAGCCAGATGGGCGAGTTGGTCGGCGAGTACTTCAACGTGATGGCTGCTCCTTACTTCGATAAGATTGCTGCTGAAGAAGGCTACGAGCCCATGGGTGATTTGGAAGACGCTGAAGAAGCTGCTCCTCATGTGCCGGTCAACCACAAGCCTGTCTTGGGCAAGGCCATTGACACTGCTACGGGCGGAACTTCGCCTTACAGCATGAAGAACAAAGCACTCATCAAGCAAATCTTGATGCGTGCGCGCGCCGGTGAAGTTGGCAATACCGCCGAATAATCGTTAAAAGGAGAATAAAAATGAACGCTGAATTGTTGGCTGAGATTGAGCAAATGAGTGAAGAAGAGTTGACTGCCATTATGGAAACCGAGTTTCCCGAAGAACTCGAAAAGCAAGCAGCTGCTCAATTGGCTGAAGACGGTCTGATCAACGCTCTGTACGCTTACGGCGCATTGTCGGCTGAGCGCGCTTTTGCCGAAATCGAAGGCGACGGCGACTTGTCGAAAGTGGCATCGGCTGAAGAGATCGAAAGCCATGAAAACGCTGAAGCAGAAGTAGGCGCGATCATTGAGCAAGCTATCGCTGAGCTCGGCCTTGCTGAAGTTGAAGACGAAGTTGAGATGCACAAAACCGCACAGGCTTGCGCATCGATCATTTTCGACGGCTACACCGACACTCTCGAGAAGATTGCTAAAAAAGGCAAAGCTGCCGCTGGCGTCGGCGTTAAGCTGAAAGAACTGGGCACCGCTGTTTCCGCAGCACTGTCCAAGAAGAAGAATGCTGCTAAGAAGCTCATCAAAGACCACGCTGGTAAGGCTGGCTTGATCGGTGGCGCAGCGCTCGGTGCAGGAGCCTACAAAGGCTACCAGATGATGGACAAGCGCGCTTCGGACATGACCGTTGGCGAATTGGCTGCAGCCATCAACGGCGTCAACGAGATCGAAGCTGGTATCGAGAAGCTTGCCAAAAAAGGCAGCAAAAAAGGCGCTTCGATGCTGAGCAATCTGATGAAGAGCATTGGAAAAGGTAAGGACAAAGTCGTTGACATGGCTACCTCTGGTTACAAGGCAACGAAGAAGAGCGTAAAAAACAACCCCGGTAAATACGGGCTTGGCGCTGGCTTGGTTGCAGGCGCTGGCGGGATGTACGGCGCTGACAGGCTGATGAAGTCTAAGCGTAGCCAAGAATAATTAGAGGAAGTGGACCGTGGCGAAATCACTGAAAGCACTGCTCGAGGAAGCCGATTCGCTTTTGATTGGCGAATCTTCAAGCTCTGTAAGTAAGACCGCTGCGGTAGAGGATGAAGTGTCCGCGCTGGTTGCTCTGTTGAGCGAAGGCGCGGACACCTACACCCTCCAAAAAACTGCCTCTGATTCAAGCGATTCAGTTTCCGATTCTTATATCGAGGGACTGAACCGAGCTCAGTTTGCGCTGGAACTTGCGTACACGATTAAAACGGCCGAATTCCGTAGCCGCGCAGAAAAAGAAGGCTACGCGGAAGAAGAGATCGAAGAAGCGATCAATAAGATCGCTTGTGCGAACCTTCATAAGAATTTGCCTATTTTATCACGCCTGAACCTGCACGATGTTTTTACGGACAGTGACCTTTAGGATAATTAATAGTGACTAAAGAGATACGGCCGGAACATATCAAGCAAGCTGCGGAGCTCTTAAAAAAAGAGCACTCCGAGCGTCTGCGTTTAGAGAAGCTTGCAGAGCAGACCTCACTTGAGAAGCGCGCCCAGCGGATTGCGTTTCGTGAAGTCGAGCTAGGTGTGTGCGAACCCTTTAGAAGTTTTGATGAGTTCAGCGAAAAAGTCGCTGCCCTCGCAAAAGAAGATCTGGACGTGGTCGAGAAAGCTCTGGAACGGGGCTACACAAGCGGATCACGTCTAGGTGGTGAACTTGTCGGAGACGGCCGACAAAAACCCAACAACCCATTAGAGCATTTTGTTTTGACGGGTGAGTTGGTGAACGAATAACCAAGGAGAAAGACAATGGTTACTGAATTGATTGCTCCCATCACCGAAGATCTTCGTAAAGAAGATCGCCGGATGGATATTATCAAAGGCCAAGATGGCATGATCGTGAAGGATGAGACCATGGTCGCTGCACTGGCTGCTGCTGGTGTTGAGACCGGTGACTGGGTTGTGAAGGGCGCAAGCGGCCTGGAAGCTCCCGGCGCTGAAGCTGTTGCAAACACCTATCCTGTGCTCGTCGGCAACGACCAGACGGATGCAAAAGCAACTGGCAAAGCAACGATCATTCTCGGCGGCGGCATTGTTTACCGCACCGTGAAGTTCGCTGCTGGCTCGTACACCGCAGGCCAAAACCTGACGATCAAAGGTGGCAAGTTGCCTACCGCTGCTGAAGCAGGCGAGCCTGTTCTTTGCCGCGTTTACTCTGCTCCGGACGCCTCGGGCGTGATGGAGATCCTGGTTCTGAACCGCTAATCGCGGCTGAACTCACTTAGCTAACCCAAGGAGGAGAAAGCTATGTCCTTTAACGATGAAGCCGTAACTTTTAACAATTTGTTCGTCGAACGCATGGATACCCAAGACGGACAAGTGAAGACCGCTCAAGCAGGCCAAGCCTACATCCGTAGCTACCTGCGCGAGAATTCGTTTGCTCGTAAGATCCTTCCGCCCGAGTCGGTGACTCGCGCTGATCTGCAACGCTCGACCCGCCACGACACCTTGATCAAGATCGTGGACTTCGAACATCCTTCGACCGCCGCCGCCGTCAACTTCCGTTCGGCCGGTCGTGAGCGCTACCTGCAAGGGAAGCGCTACGCGATTCCGTTCTTCAAAGTGGAATCGGATCTGTTCGTGAAGAACGAAGCAGAACTCTTGGCTTACGAGTACCCGATCACCAAAGTGATCGAAGAAAACTCGGTCAAAGACATCATGGCTGTTGAAGACACCGTCTTCATGTCCGTCTCGAACGGCGCCGTGACCACCTCGGGCAAGAAAATTGTGTCGGCCGACACCTCGGTGACCCGCCACAACCTGAACAAGCTCTTCAAAATGATCGACGTGGACAAGCTCCAGTCGATGCTCGTTTTGATGACCAACGTTGACTTCGACGATTGGCACGTTCAGCCAGCTACCGACGTCGGCTCGCCGCTCGCTTCGGAGCTGACCATCAACGGCTACAAGTATGACTCGATCATGCGCCGTAAAGTGGTCGTGACGAACAAGGTCGATATGTTGGCTCCTGGCCACATCTTCGCCTACACCGATCCTCAGTTCCTCGGTAACTTCTTCATCCTGAACGACGTTAAGTTCTGGATCAAAAAAGAAGCTGACCGCGTGTTCTGGAAGGCTTGGGAATTCGTCGGCATGGGTATTGCGAACCTGCGCTCGGTCGCTAAGATCGAACTCGCTGTGCCGCAAATCCCGGGCCAAGGCAGCTTCTAAGCTCTGCTAGGCTAGTATGAAATTAAAGACCCTCGTAGGCTCTGCTTACGAGGGTCTTTTCTTTATTGCGTGCCTTGAGTTTTAGAGGGTATATTTTTGCCTATCGCTAAGGAGACTCAAAAGAATGTCTAAGAAAATCCGGATCACGAATACGACGGCACGCACCGCTAAAGGCGGCCCAGGCTTTGGGCTTGAGTTTCAAGGGCACTACATTGCCGCTAACCGTCCGCTGGTGGTGGATATCCCGGTTATTCCGGTGATCCTTGAGGATTGGCAAGCCAAGGGTTGGATTCGGATTGAAGACGCCGAAGCTGCACCTTTGAGCGCTCCCGGTGAAGCGGAAGTAACTCCAGGCACTACGGTCGCTGAAGTGAGCGCAACCGAAGTGTTGTCTGTTGTTTCGGGTGAGGATGACCTTCTTACCGAAGAAGAGTTCGACCTTGCGATCGCTAAAGAAGCGACGATGCCGGCCGAGTCTTTGACGGCAGGCTACAATAAAGTAAATGTGAGTCTGGGGAGCACTCAAGACACGATCTCTTCAGATATGCTGTCCCCGATTCCAGGCGACAGGCCGCGCCATATCGGTGATGCAGAGAAATTCACGGTCCGTGCACCACGTGCAACGGCTGTAGGCGGTATTGTAAAAGCCTAATTGCTGAGAGAGCGAACCTCTTCAGGCATTTTCCAGGGGGAGCGGGGTAGCACAAGGATGTTGCTACCCCGTTTTCTTTAGAGTACCCGATTTCAGGTAAGCGGTGCTAAACTAGGCGCGTGCAGCTTAATCAAAACGAAGCGTTACGCCTTGAAAAAGCACGGGAATACCTTCGCCTCTTCCTCATGGATACGGAAGAGTTGAACCGACTTTTGCGACGTAAAGAGATCGACGATAAGCGCTTAGACTTCGCAATCCAGATGTGTATCTCGGATTGGAATACGACGACGCCGCGTGTAGCGCCTGTGTCGATTGGAAATTTCCCAAGCCTCTATCTTCTGATTCACGGTGCTGCGGTACAGGCGCTCAAGATGGCAGGCATCTACCAGAGTCGAAACGAACTGACTTACTCGAGCGGTGGCTCGAGCTTTGTTAGGGCAAATAAAACGGCGTACTACCAGTCGTGGATCCAGAACTTTGCAACTGAGTATGAGCAGAAGAAGCTCAACCTGAAGATGCAGCAAAATATTGAATCAGCCTACGGGGGCGGGTTTCACTCCGAGTACTGGGCGATTGGCTTTGATTGGTAAGAAAGGGAAGGCACTAGAATGTTCATTGTTGGCTTATGCAAAGTTGCAGCAAAGTTTAAAGTGCCCAGGACCCTTGCAGACTACGTCAAGGTTCTAGTGAAGCGGGAAGCCCGCGTTAAGAAAGCACTGAAAGCTACTCAAAGCAAAATGACGGGCTATGTCGGTAAGGGCGACATGAGGCGCTACAAAGATTTGGTGGCACAAGCGAAAGCCCCACTTTCTGAGAGGATTGTGCGAGCTGCGCGCGATTCTGGGGTCCCCCCTGAGATGCCTATTGGGCGTGCGCTTGGGAGCCTGCGTCGCTCAATTCCTAAGCCAGCCTCAGCTGGAAAACCGGCTTCAAAAACAAAGAAGCCTTTCATTGGGGCGCTTGGTCCGGAGATTCGTGGGCAGGCAATTGCGTACTCGGGAAAAACTCGGGACGTCGAAAAGAAGCTCCAGCTTGATCTGAAAGAGCTCTCGAAAAGCCGTTCGAGAGTCGGTAGTGCTTGGGACGCGGTTTCTAGCGAGCTGATTCGCCCAGGGAGGTCCACGAAGGGTGCACCTCCTAAAGGCGAACGGAAGCGCGAAAACGCCTTGAGTTCGGTACTAAGTGCGTTTGCTGAGCCCAAAGCCCCGAAGCGCTCTAAAAAGAAGCCCTAATGAGTTTAGGTCGGTTCTTCACTGCATTTCGAAAAGTCGCTGCGCTTACGGCCACAGATAGGGTGAAGGTGCGTGCGACGCCAAAGAAGCACGGTGGCTCTGACGGGCGCAGCACTTATTATCTAACACTGAATAAAGAAACGGGTCGCTGGTCTTGCACCTGTCCGGACTGGACGATTAGAAGAAGTGCGCTTCCCGCTGCTCTAAAAGAACACTGGGACTGTAAACATATTCGTGCACATAAAGAGAACGTAAAACCTTGGGATGCTAAGAAATCTATGCAACCCCTACCCGCAAGAGAAGAAGCCGAGTAGAATTACGGCGTGGTATTTAGGATCTGTCCGATATGTCACTGGGGAGTTCTCAGACCTCATCTCGAGCAGCCTAAGTACCGGGGCTGGCTGAAGTGTCCGATATGCGCTTACTGTGAGAAGGAGAAAAGCAGTGAAACTGTTCAACAAGAAGTCAGCACAAACGACCCAGGAAACGATCAAGACCCAGATGAATGAGCAACTTGCAAAAGAGTTCTCATCGTTTGTTGCCGAGATGAATGAGAAGATTGGGCGGATCGATAATCTCCTCCAAGAGCGCTACGGGGAACTTACAAAGAAGATCGATGAAACGACTATTCGGGCGCGGGATATTATTGAGCGCGACCAGTCGTTTGTGAACACGTCGATTGACGAGATGCAGACTCTTCTTAAAGAGGTGCGGGATCAAACAGCTGCCTCTGGCAGTAAGCTTGCTGACGCAATCATGGCGCTTACTGAGGTGCTTTCGCCTGGGCCGAAAAAGAGGGGCCCAAAGAAAGCCAAGGGCTGATCCATGGGGTTCCCGTTAGCCTTTGCCTCGTATGAGGCGGTGCCTCTTTCGCGAGATCCGGGCAAGGTGCTCATCCGGTGGGAACTAAAACCAAACCGGGTGGATCTAAGCGACTACGAATTTTACGTGGATCGTGGGGAAGCGCCTGGAGAGGACGCAGGCCACCTTAGCAAGGACATCGACGGGAAGATTCTGCCGGGCCAGCTCTCAACAGATCTTTCTAAAAACCTGGCTCAGATATCACCGGCGATCTCAGCTTCAGATTTTTATCAATGGATTGATTATACACCCCACCTCAGGAATTTGGATAAGCCGTACGAGTACAAGGTGCGTCTTCGCCGAATTTCCACGCAGGAAGAAATTTCCACATCGTCTTTTTCGTGGAACGGTGAGCTCGACCTGGTCGGCCTCTACATCGTAGAGGAGCATAACTTTCTTCTAGAAGATGCTGTGGGCGTCCCCTGCCTTGTTTACGTAAGGCGAAGGGGAGGGATTGTGTGCACAAGCTGTTTTGACGTTGTGCAGAAGAAAAGAACATCCTCTCACTGCACGACTTGTTTTGGCACCGGATGGATCGGCGGTTTTTATTCGCCGATCGATACCTACATCGACATCGGCCCTACGCCTGCAGACATCATTATCTCTGAGTGGGGCGAAGTGCAGAAAAACGAGACGGATCTGCTTATGTCCAATTACCCTGAGGTGATCCCAGGGGACCTGATTCGCGAGCTTAGGTCAAACAGGCTGTGGCGAGTGGTTGCGGCGCGGCCGACTGAAAAGAGGCGTGCGCCGATGCTTCAGTTTGTTAGGGTCACGGAAGTATCTGCGGGTGATGTCGAGTATCAATTGCCGTATGATACTGACTTTGGACTTAAGAAGGTGGCTGAGCTAGAAAAACTCAGAGTGCGTAGGGAGTTCTGATGTTCTCGCGTGGGTTCCATAAAACAGCCGCAATCAAAGTGCGTCGCGCACCTAAGTTCGTTACGCCGCGCGCTAAAATCGATCCGCAGACTGTGCGGGATCATCCTGGAGCCAGTAAGCTGACTGTCTTTGCAAAGGCTTTAGCGCAGTTTGGTGAAGTTAGGCCTGACAGAACGATTAAATCAGTTCGGACCATGGGTATTAGAAAGTGAACTCGATCTTTTTTGAGCCCTTAAATGAGCTCTTTGACGACAAAGAGGGCACTTTTGATCCGAACACGATTAAGCATGCGGTCACCACGGACGTAAAAATTAGCCTTCTTGCCGGGACTCCTGACTCTAAGGTCATGATCGACTTCTCTCCAAGCGATGGAAGTGATATAGTCATTAAGTCCGTAGACCCAGAAAAAGCTCTGGGCTACTCCCAATACGCCGATACGCAGAGTTATTACGAGAATCTAAGCGCCTCACTATACGCGCCCGATGATAACGAACTGCTAGGGGGAATTGATGTCTGATGGTCGGCGGGACTTGATTGATCCCAATAGGATTTATCCAAACGCGCTCCTGTTTATGGAGAACTCGACGCTTGGGTTTCTTCAGGCTCTTTTTGGGACTTTCCCAAGAGGCACTAACCCACGTGCATTTTTTTACTCGGACGATCCTGCTACGACAGAGATCGAGATTGAGGGACAGAACACCGACAATCTGAAGAACGTCGATGTTCGGCCAAAAATCACAGTCGCAAGAGGTAGTTTGTCGTGGGGTAGCACCCACATCAACAACTTCGTGGGTTCAAAAAACCTGTCTATTGATCAGAGGCGCTATGCGGCGATCGATCGTGGGACAGTGGGGATCAGCTGCTTCTCGAGAAGCGACCTGGAAGCAGATCGAATCGCACACATCTGTTATAGCGCGCTACGTGGATTCGGTCCCCTTCTCCAGAGGCTCGGCTACTTGTCGATCAAAACTGCTCAAGTCGGCCAGCGGGCGATGATCAAAGCAGATGCGATCCCGGCACTTTTTGTAACGCCGGTACTTGTTCAAGTGGAAATCACGAGCGAGTGGGTCGTAAACAGAATTGATCCTGTAAAACTAAGGGACTACCTAGTACAATCTGCAGTTAATTCCAAAGGTTTAGTCGGAGGCTAAAGATGGCTTATAAAACACCGGGCATCACCGTCACACAAGAATTTCAAAACACCACGCCTGCACTTGCTGCGTTTACGCTGCCAAACGTGTCTGTCGGTCCGATCTTTCAGGTCGTAAAGTTGGCAGTTGCTGGTAGTTACTCCGGCGTAGCTCACACTTATGACTGGGCCGGTAAGATCGCAGGAACCTTGCCTGTCACCGCTGCTGCAAATAGCGCAGACCTGGTCGATTTCCCTGTGGTAGTTCAGCTGAAGAACGCTCTCGTCGCTATTGCCTCGGACGAAGCCACTTCCACCGTAATGTCAAACCTCACCGTCTTGGGCGGAATCACTGCCGAAGTAGTGTCGCTGCTTCAAGTGGGCGACCTTGTGAAGATTGCGGCAGGAAGTGCAGCCGGCACTTACAGCATCCGCGAAAAAATCGACGCCACCACGATCCGACTGAACGAAACCTTGCCTGCCGCCGTGGAAGGTCAAGCCATCGACTTCTTGCGTAGTCTGGGTACCGCACTCCACACGGTCGCTCCAAGCGCCGTAGATGCTGAAGAGGGCATCAGCCTTCCAGCAGGACTTGAGATCGCTGGTAAAGAAGTAGTCAGCGCAACCGTTGTTGTGTCCTACCGCGCTCTGCGGCTTGAAAACTCCTCGGACGTAAAAGAATACGCTACGGTCGCTGAGCTCCAGGCTGACTTCGGTATCGATCAGATCGTTCCGGAAAACCCGGCTGTTTTCTCCGCCTACCTTGCCTTGTCGAACGCAGTCACGAAGACGAGCATTTTGGGCTTGAAGGGCGACTACCTCACTGATGAGGTTCTTGCCTACACCAAAGCGTTTGATCTGCTGAAGATGGTTGATGTTTACGCCATCACTGCATTGACCCAAAACACCTCTGTCCACACGGTTCTGAAAGCACACGTAGAGGGGTTGTCCGCCCCCACGAAGAAGCTCGAGCGCGTAGGGATCGTCAACCGCAAGCTGGTCACCACGATGATTGTTTCAGGGGAACACCTCGATGCAATCACAAGTGAAGCGGGGCTTGTCCTCACGGTTTCGGGCGCTCAGTTCATTACGGACGGGGTTGTTCCGGGTCACTTCGTGGCTAGCGCAACTCAGCGCCTAAAGATCGCTGAAGTGATCAGCCAAACCCAAGTCCGCCTCCATGCAGCTGCTACTGCGGCCACTGCCGAGAGCTTCGTCGTGGAGCGCGACTTGTCCAAATCCGAGCAAGCCTCTGTTATGGCTGCTTACGCACGCTCGCTGGGAAGCCGCCGCCTCATCCTGACTTTCCCGGATGTGATCAAGCTAGCTTCCAACAACCTGATCCGTGAAGTGCCGGGCTACTTCCTGAACGCAGCTATCGGTGCTCTGACGACCGGCCTGCCGACGCAGCAAGGCCTGACGAATCTGGGGACTGCGCTCTACACGGGCGTCGTTCACTCGAGCAAGTACTTTGACTCTGAACAGCTGGATCTGATCGCTGACGGCGGCGTGATGATTTTCGTTCAGGACGTGCTAGACCAGACGCCGCTGTACATCCGCCATCAATTGACGACGGATCGCAGCTCGATCAAGTTCCAAGAGTACTCGGTTACAAAGAACGTGGACTTCATCGCTAAGTTCATCCGAAATAACCATATGCAGTTCATCGGTCAGTACAACATCGTTGATTCGACGTTGGATGACTTGAAGACGAACGCTAAGGGGATCATCAACTTCCTCACCGAAAGCACTCGTCAGCCGCGAATTGGTGGAGTCATCAAAGGTGGATCGCTCACCAGCATCGGTGCGGATCCAAGCAATATTGATACGGTGGTTGCACGCTACCAGTTCGATATTCCGATCCCGCTCAACAACCTCGACATCACGGTTGTGGTCTAAGGGTAAACCTCTATGACGTTCGTCGCGGGATTTGAAAAAGTTGGAATGGCTGGTGCTCTGAGCGCGGCGGGGCGCGTACTGAAGACCGTCGCAAAGAAGCTTCCGAAAGTAGGGGTCACTCCAAAAGCAGGGTTCGCTGGAATCCATAAGGGTGTTTCGACGGTCAGTGGAGCAAACCGTGGAACGGCGTCCACCTATCAATACGCCAACTCACTGAAGAGCAACGCACAGGCCGCCCGCTTTACGAGACGCTATGAAAAGGCAGCGGCACGCCCAGTTAGCCCTCCGGTGCCTAGTGCAGCGGCCCAGCCTAAGCCGGCCATGCGACCGCAGACGGTAGGGGCGCCTAAACCAACCGTGCAACCGCAAGCTGCAGTTCAACCTAAACCGGCGGTTCAATCTAAGCCTGCGGCCCAACCTAAGCCTGTGGTTCAATCTAAACCGGCGGCTCAATCTAAGCCTGCGGGTCAGCGTAAATCTAAGTCGAACAGAGCAGATGCTGTAGGTGAGTGGGGTGGCCGAACCTTGCTGCCTGCTGCGGCCGGGGCAGCCGGTGGGTACTTGCTCGGATCGTCAAATTCAAATTCGAACTAATTTAAGAGCTACTGAGGAGACGCGTTAATGGCAACTACAGACTTTTCGAATTGGGACTTTAGCAACTACCACGTTCAACAAGAGCTGCAGGGCGGTCAATTCGTATCTGCCGAAACGAGTCTGATTGCTGCAGGTCCACCTGAGCTCGGCGGAACGGGCCCGTACACGTCCCAAACTGTCAGCGCAGTGAAGAACGTGTACCCGATCGGCTTGATTGAAAACGCCGGAATCTCTCAAAGCAAGCAGCTTCAAAAAATCTTTGAAGTGGGCTCTTCACGCTCCTACTTTATCCCGGGCCGCGTTATGGGCTCGATCAGCCTTGGCCGGATTTTCTACTACGGCCCGAGCCTCCTTCGTGTGATGTATCCGCACTACAAATCGGATAACGCTGGAGTTAAGATCGGTACTGAGCCCGAAGGCGCACAAATTCAGCTCAGCGACGGCTCTTCTGCGCAGAGCCCGCTTGCCCGCCTCCTCGATAAGGGCGACAACTTCCACAAAGTTCGTATGAGCCCAGGGGAAGATTACTTCTATATCAACCTTGCCTCGGACCTCTTCAACCAGCCGACGGGTCTTGCGTTCTACTTCAAGGACGCAAACTTCAACTCGGTCGGTGCCTTCTACGTCGAGCAAGTCTATCTGCAAGGTCACCAGTTCTCGGTGTCCTCGGGATCAGTCTTGATCATGGAAGGTGCGTCGGCACAGTACGA
>JACCDO011506727.1_pt1 | contig 13262 bp, 11 predicted proteins | sample 7446101 | NCBI WGS metagenome assembly JACCDO01 (sample SAMN15323440, study PRJNA562643) | freshwater metagenome | isolation source: river surface water | place: USA:Blue River Watershed | collected 2017-08-16
GCGCCACGCCCCGGAGTGGCGCAGCGTGCGTTGGGGACTGGGTCTGCTCCTTGGGGCCCAAGTCATCGGGCTCAATGCTTGGGCCTGGCGCGACCACGCCCTGTTGCAGGATCAGCAGCACCGCCAGCAACGCCTGCTGACCGATACCTTCCCGCAGGTGCGGGTGGTGATCGACCCCGCACTGCAAATGCGTCGCGAGGTGGATGCGTTGCGTCAAGCCACGGGAGCCCCCTCGCCGCAGGATGCCGATGTGCTGCTGGCCCGGCTGTCCGAGGCCTTGCCAGCCCAGGCCTCGATACGCCAGCTGAGCTTCAGCCCAGGCGAGTTGCGTTGGCAGGCCAACGGCAATCCTGAGCCAGATGCCGCTGCACAACAACGCTTGCAAACGCAAGGGTATCGGCTGAGCCAGCAAGGGGACGAGTACCGCCTGCGCTGGGAGGGCGTGCGATGAGCCGCTGGGACCTTCGCCCCTGGCAAGCCCGCTGGGCGCAGTTGTCCATCCGCGAGCGCACCGGCTTGCAAGCCGCTGGGCTCGTTTTAGCCCTGGCACTGCTGTGGCAGATCGGCCTGGCCCCGGCGCTTCGCGTGTGGAGCCAAAGCCCTGAACGCCACGCCCAACTCGACCGTCAACAAGCCGAGCTGGCAGCCCTGCAGGCACAAGCCCGCAACCTGCAGGCGCAACCCAGACTGTCGCGCCAGGAAGCCCAGCAATCGTTGTCGCAACTCACCCGCGACCTGTTGCCCGGCGCCCAGCTCTCGCAGCAAGGAGACGCCACCCGCGTGGTGCTGAAAAACGTCTCGGGCAGCAGCCTGGCGCAATGGCTGAGCGCTGTTCGCCAGACCGCCCAGGCCCGGGTGACCGACATGCGGCTGCAACGCAGCCCAGCCAGCCCCACCACCGCCAACCCCAATGTCCCTGACGCGCAGGCGCAGTGGGACGGCCAGGTCAGCTTGAAATTGCCTGATCGAGGAGCCCCCTGACATGATGCGGCGCTGGGCTTCAGGAGGCATCCTTGCTGGCGCAGTGGCCGCCGGGATCACCTGCGCGCCAGCGGCGTGGCTGACCCGCCAGGTGGAACACCTCAGCCAGCAACGGGTGGTGTTGCAGGAGGTGCGAGGCACCGTGTGGTCGGGCTCGGCGCAACTGGTGTTGAGCGCGGGCACCGACAGCCAACAGGCCGTGGCCCTGCCCGACCGGCTCTCGTGGCGCCTGAGCCCTAGCCTGCTGCCACGCCCCTCGCTGCAGGTCTCGCTGTCGATGCCCTGCTGCACCCCCACGCCCCTCCCCTTGCAAGCCAAGGCCGGCTGGAATGGCACCCATGTGCGCGTGCTGGACCAACAGTCCACCTGGCCTGCAGCGGCCCTGGCGGGTCTGGGCACCCCCTGGAACACCGTGCAAGCGCAGGGGCAACTGCAACTGGAAACCCGCTCGCTCGACATCCGCTGGGCCGAGCGACGGTTGCAGGTGACGGGACACGCCACCCTGAACCTGCTGGACCTGTCCTCACGCCTCTCCCCCTTGCGCCCCATGGGCAGCTACCGCCTGCAATTGCAGGGCAGCCAGGGCGCCACCCCGATGCAGGTACAACTCGACACCCTGCGTGGTCACCTGCACCTGCAAGGCCGCGGTGAATGGATCGGTGAGCGCTGGCGCTTCGAGGGAGAAGCCCGCGCAGACCCGGCCCATGAGGCGGCTCTTTCCAATTTGCTGAATGTCCTGGGCCGACGCCAAGGCAACAAAGCGCAACTGACAATGGGATAACCATGCGCCACTGTGTTCTTTCCTCTCTCTCCTCCACCCAAGGCCCTCGCTTGAGCCTGCTGATGCTCAGCCTGTGTGCCGCCCTGTGGCTCACGCCCACCGTGTCGGTGGCGCAAAAACCCGGCGAACCCATCACACTGAATTTCGTCAACGCCGACATCGAGGCGGTGGCGCGTACCCTGGCCAGCCTGACCGGCCGACAACTGGTGGTGGACCCGCGCGTCAAAGGCACGCTGACCCTCAGCACTGACAAGCCCGTGCCCCCCACCGTGGCCTGGAACCAGTTTCTGGCGGCCCTGCGACTGCAGTCGTTCAGTGTGGTCGAGGCCAACGGCCTGCACAAGGTCGTGCCCGAGGCCGATGCCAAGCTGCAAGCCGGCCCGGTGATCGCCACCCCCGCCATCCCCGGGGGCGGTCAGATCCAGACGCAGATCTTCCGCCTCCAGCATGAAAACGCCCACAACCTGGTGGCCGTGCTGCGACCGCTCATCAGCCCCAACAACACACTCAACGTCACGCCCGGCACCAACGCCCTGGTCATCACCGATTACGCGGACAACCTGCAGCGGCTGGGGCGGATCATCTCCACACTGGACTTGCCCACCGCCACCGACGTCGAGGTCATCGGGCTCAAACATGCGATTGCCCTGGACCTCGCCCCGCTGCTGCAGCGGCTGATCGAGTCGGGCAATGCGGCGCTCCCCGTGGCCGCCGCCGGTGCCCCCGCCACCACCGACACCCAATACAAAACCACGATCATTCCGGAAGTGCGGACTAACTCCTTGATCCTGCGCGCAGCCAACCCGGCGCGCCTGGCCCAGGCCCGCACGCTGATCGATAAGCTCGACCAGCCGGGGTCCACCGCCGCCAGCGGCAACCTGCATGTGGTGTACCTGAAGAACGCGGACGCCGCCCGGCTGGCCAACACCTTGCGTGCGGCCATGCAAGGACAAGCCGGCAGCGTGGCGCCTGGGGCCAACCTGGGTGGCACCACATCCCTGAGTTCGACCCCCACCAACCTGACGGGGTCATCGGCTACCGGTGGCGCCACCGGCGCCGGCATGGGCTCGAGCCTGGGTGTGGGTTCCAACGCCAACCTCGCGACCACCGGCGGTCAGATCCAGGCGGACACCGCTACCAACTCACTCATCATCACCGCGCCCGAGCCGCAATACCGCCAACTGCGCGCCGTGATCGATCAACTTGATGGTCGCCGCGCCCAGGTTCTGGTGGAGAGCCTGATTGCTGAAGTGGATGCCAACAAGGCGGCGCAATTCGGCATCCAGTGGCAAAACGTCATGGGCCAAAAGGGCGGCACCGTGGGCATCCTGGGCACCAACTTTGGCAGCGACGGCAACAACCTGCTTAACCTGGCCATCAAGGGAGGCAGCGGCAGCGTGGTGCCTGGCACCGGCCTGAACGTCGCCACCGCCAGCCAGGTCAATGGCGTGTATGTGCTCAATTCGTTGGCCAATTTTTTGCAGACCAATGCCGACAGCAACATTCTGTCCACGCCCACCTTGCTGACGCTAGACAACGAGGAGGCCAAGATTGTGGTGGGCCAGAACGTGCCCTTCGTGACCGGCCAGTACACCAACAACAACACGGTGAATGGCGCGGTCAATCCGTTCCAGACCATTGAGCGTCGCGATGTGGGCCTGACGCTGCGGGTCAAGCCCCAGATCAGCGAGACCGGCAACGTCAAGCTCACCATTTACCAGGAAGTGTCGAGCGTGGTCAACAACTCGGTGGGCTCCACCTCGGGGCTGATCACCAACAAGCGCTCGATCGAATCCAATGTGCTGGTGCAAGACGGCTCCATCGTCGTGCTGGGCGGTTTGCTGGCCGACGAATACGCCAACAACGGCGCAGGCGTGCCGTGGCTCAGCAACGTCCCCTTCCTGGGGGCGCTGTTTCGCAACGAGTCGCGTGAACGCAAGAAAACCAACCTGATGGTGTTCCTGCGCCCAGTGGTGCTGCGCGACGGCGACGCCACCGAAGCCCTGTCCACCCAGCGCTACCAGCAGATGCTGGGGGCTCAACAAGGCACGCTTCAGCCCGCCACGCCGGTGCTTCCCGTGTCCAACACGATGACCTTGCCGCCCTTGCCATCGCGTGGATCTGCTGGCACCCCGTCCTCCGCACCGGCCCGCTGATCATGCGCCACCCCCTGCCCTACGCCTTTGCCCGCACCCACCAGCTGTTGCTGGAAGACGATGGGCAGGGGTTGACCTTGTGGCACGCGGCCTCGCCTCACCCGGCAGCCTGGAGCGAGGTGCTGCGCCACCTCGGGGCCGACTCGCTGCCCCAGTGCCAGCAACTCGACGCCCGCGAGTTGGCGCAACGCATCAGCTCGGCCTACGCCCACGCCGAGTCCAGTGCCGCCGTGGTGGCCAGTGAGGTGCAAGAAGACGCCGATCTCACGCGCATGATGCAGGAGCTGCCGGCGGTCGAGGACCTGCTCGAAACCGCAGACGACGCGCCCATCATCCGCTTGCTCAACGCCTTGCTCACCCAAGCCGCACGCGACGGGGCCAGCGACATCCACATCGAGCCCTATGAGCGCCACAGCAGTGTGCGATTTCGCGTCGATGGCGATTTGCGCGAGGTGGTGCAGCCCCACCGTGCGCTGCACGCCGCGCTGATCTCGCGCCTGAAGATCATGGCCGATCTCGACATCGCCGAGAAACGTCTGCCGCAGGATGGCCGCATCTCCCTGCGGCTGGGACAACGCGCGATTGATGTGCGGGTCTCCACCCTGCCCAGTGCCCATGGCGAGCGCGCGGTGCTGCGGCTGCTCGACAAGAGCGAGGGGCAGCTTGGGTTGCCCGGCCTGGGCATGGAGGGCGACACCCTGACACGGTTGCAACGTCTGATTGCGCAGCCCCACGGCATCATCCTGGTGACCGGCCCAACCGGCTCGGGCAAGACCACCACCCTGTATGCAGCCCTGCAACAGCTCGACACCCAAACACGCAACATCCTGACGGTGGAAGACCCGGTGGAATACGAGCTGCCGGGCGTGGGTCAGACACAGGTCAACCCACGCATCGACTTGACCTTCGCCAAGGCCCTGCGGGCCATCCTGCGGCAAGACCCGGACGTCATCATGATTGGCGAGATCCGCGACTTTGAAACGGCGCAGATTGCCATCCAGGCCTCGCTCACCGGTCACCTGGTGCTGGCAACGCGCCATACCAACGATGCCCCCAGCGCGGTGACGCGACTGATCGACATGGGCGTTGAACCCTTTCTGCTCAGCTCGTCCTTGTTGGGGGTGTTGGCGCAACGGCTGTTGCGTCAGCTGTGCACCCACTGCCAGGGCCAAGGGTGCGACGCCTGCCACCACAGTGGTTACCACGGACGGACCGGCATCTTCGAATTGCTGAGCACCGATGACGAGTTGCGTGCCCTCATTCACGCACAAGCCTCGGAAGCCGACCTGCGCGCCTGTGCACAGCGCCATGGCATGCGGCTGATGCGTGAGGACGGCGAGCGGCTGGTCGCACAAGGCATCACCTCACGCGAGGAATTGCTGCGGGTCACGCGCGACTGAGCCCTGGCCTCAACCCCACCCCACGATCGTTCTCCATGCCCGCGTTTTCCTACCAGGCCGTTGACTCACAAGGCGTGACCCAGCGCGGCATCCTGGAGGCCGACTCGGCACGCGCGGTGCGCAGCCAGCTGCGCGCGCGTGACCTCGTCCCCTTGGCGGTTGAACCGGTCACGGCCGACACGAAGACCCGCGACATCGTGCTGTGGCAACCTCGCGTGCTGAACCAGACGGCGCTTACCCTGTGGACTCGACAACTCGCGGGCCTGGTCGACGCCGGTCTGCCCCTGGAGCGCGCACTCACCGCCATGACGGACGAGGCGTCCACCCCACGTCAGCAGGCGTTGGTGGCCTCGCTCAGAGCCGAGGTCAACGCCGGTTCTGCGTTTGCGCAAGCGCTGGCCGCCCACCCGGCAGAGTTCTCGCCCATGTACCGCGCCGTGATCGCGGCCGGCGAACACAGCGGGCAGCTAGGGCTGGTGCTGGAGCGCCTGGCCGATGACCTGGAGGCGCGGCAGGCCTTGCGCAACAAAGTGATGGCGGCGCTTCTGTACCCCGCTATCGTGAGCGGCATTGCGCTCTTGATCGTGCTCTTTCTGTTGGCCTATGTGGTGCCACAGGTGGCCAGTGTGTTCACGGCCAGCCAGCGTGCGCTGCCCTGGCTCACCGTGGTGATGCTCGCCCTCAGCCAGGCCGTGCAGGCGGCGTGGGGCTGGGCCTTGCTGGCCGCGCTGTCGGCAGGGGTGGTGGCCCGCCTGTCCTTGCGTCAACCTGCGCTACGCGAACAATGGGACGCCGCCTGGTTGCGCTTGCCGGTGGTGGGCGCGCTCGCGCGCGGCTACAACGCCGCGCAGTGCGCCCGCACTCTCGCGCTCCTCATCGGTGCGGGCGTGCCGATGCTCAAAGCCTTGCAAACAGCAGCGGACACACTCCCCAACACCGCCTTGCGCGCCGACCTGGTGGAAGCACAAGCCCTGGTGCGCGAGGGTGCCCCTCTGGGCAAGGCGCTGGCATACCGCCAACGGCTGCCGGGTCTGTTGTCCATGTTTGCCCGCCTGGGTGAACAAACCGGCGAGTTGCCGCAAATGCTGCAGCGCGCCGCGCAGCAACTCAGCAACGACGTCCAGCGCAAAGCCTTGTACTGGGCCACGTTGCTCGAGCCCTTGCTGATTGTGGGCATGGGCGTTATCGTGATGCTGATCGTGCTGGCCGTGATGCTGCCCATCATCCAGCTCAACCAATTGGTGAGGTAAGCATGGCTGTATCGCTGGAAGGCAAGCTGGTGGTGGCGATTTCGTCACGCGCCCTGTTTGATTTCGAAGAAGAAAACCGGGTCTTCGAGCAGGCCAACGACCGCGCCTACATGCAACTGCAGCTGGAACGGTTGGAAGTGCCTGCGCGACCGGGTGTGGCGTTTTCGCTGGTGAAAAAAATGCTGGCCTTCAACGATGAGAAAGAGCCGCGCATCGAGGTGGTGATCCTCTCGCGCAACGACCCGGTGAGCGGCATGCGCGTGTTTCGTTCAGCCCAGCACTATGGCCTGCCCATCTTGCGCGGCAGTTTCACGCGCGGGCAATCACCCTGGCGCTACCTGAAGCCGCTGAAAGCCAACCTGTTTTTATCCACGCACCTGAGCGATGTGCGTGCGGCGCTCGACGCCGGCGTGCCCGCCGCCCAGGTCTATCCCCATTCGGCCCATGCCTCCGAGTCGCACCCGCATGAAATCCGCATCGCCTTTGACGGCGATGCGGTGCTGTTTTCGGACGAAGCCGAACGCGTCTACCAAGCGCAAGGCTTGAGCGCTTTTCAGCAGCACGAAAAGGACCGGGCCAGCCAGCCGCTGTCGGCGGGTCCCTTCAAGCCCTTGCTGGAAGCCTTGCACCGGCTGCAGCTCGAAGGCACGCCGCGCATGCGCATTCGCACCGCCTTGGTCACCGCCCGCAGTGCTCCTGCCCATGAGCGCGCCATCCGAACGCTCATGAACTGGAACATCGACATCGATGAGGCCATGTTCCTGGGCGGTCTGGACAAGGGCGAGTTTTTGCGCGAGTTCGAGCCCGACTTTTTCTTTGACGACCAAACCGGTCACATCGAATCGGCGGCGCAGCACGTGCCAGCCGGGCATGTGGCCAGTGGCGTGGCCTCTGGCATGACGCCGAAGTCAGTCTGACTTCACCGCCCGCGCCCGGCTCTCGCGCCGGGCAATCCACACCGTGGAGGCCATGATCACCAGCGCCCCCAGGAGCGTGGTGGAGCGTGGCACATCGGCAAACACCAGCCACCCCAGCAGGCTGGCCCACACCAGGTCCAGAAAGCGCAGCGATTGGGTCACCGAAATATCGGTGGCGTTGAACCCGCGCGTGAGGCAATAGTGTCCGAGCGACCCCAGCACACCGGCTGCCAAAAATCCCACCCATTGCCACAGCGTGGGGTGTTGCCAGCCGTAAATCGCCATCGGCAAGCCCAACAAGGACACCATGAGCGATTGCCAGAACACAATGACCGAGGCGGACTCGTGGCGGGTCAATGCCTTGGTGATGAGAAACGAGGCGGCAAACATCGGCGAGGACGCCAACATGACCAGGGTGTAAAAGCCCCCCGTGCCGCTCAACTGTGGTCCCACCACCACCAGCACCCCCGCAAAACCGATCAGCGCAGCAATCCATCGATCGGCCCGCATTTTCTCGCCCAGAAACCAGGCGGCCCCCAGCATGATGAAGATCGGCCCAGTGAACCCCAGCGCTGTCATGTCGGCCAGGGTGATGTGAGGCAAGGCCGTGAACCAGAACATCAACCCCATGGTGTGCACTGCGCCGCGCCAGAACTGACCTTTGACATCCTTGGGGACATAGGCGTGGGGGTCACGCAGCACCCAGGGCAGCATCACCAGCATGCCAAAGGCATAGCGCAAAAAAAGCGACTCATACACATCGAGATTGAGCGTGATGCTGCGCACCACCGTGTTGAGTGAGGAAAACAGCACGCCGGCGATCGCAGCCCACACCATACCCCGAACGGCCGGCGAGAGCTTCATGGCCTGTCGGTGTTGCTGACGCTGGAACAGGGACCAGCGACGGTGGAGACGGGAGTTTTTCACCCGGCGAGGAGTCGGCATGTGTGTCTGAGTGTATCCAAGTGCGACTTGTTGTCCTGTCCTGCGAGATGGCAATTTTTTCCGAATGTGGCGGATACCGAGCCTGCAAATTTTTCCTCGAATGGCGGTTTTTTCCTCAAAAAGCGCAGAAATTCCCGCTTAACGTGGTCTAACCCGGATCAGCGGTCGTGGCATGCGACTTGCAAAGCAAGCCCATCATTATTCCGTTTTGAACACTCACAGGAGTCTCACATGCCCTCTGTTATTTATACAAACCAAGCATCCTTGTTGGCTCAGAAGGGCTTGCTGGGTGCTCAAAATTCGCTGGCCAATTCGGTTGAGCGTCTGTCTTCGGGTTTGCGGATCAACCGCGCCAAGGACGATGCGGCGGGCTTGGGTGTGGGGGAAAGCTTGCAGAAGCAATTGAATGGCGCTCAGCAGGGTTTGCACAACGTCAACGATGCCATCTCGATGGCGCAGACGGCCGAAGGGGCCTTGCAATCGGTCACGGCAGTGGCGCAGCGCATCATCACGCTGGCGACCCAGGGTGCGAATGAAACGATGAGCAAGGACCAGCGCTCGGCAATTTCCGCTGAAATCGACAAGTTGCGCACATCGGTGCAGGATATGGCCAAGCGTACAAAGTACACCGATACGGCTCTGTTCAATTTTCAGTCGGGCAGTACCGGCATGAATATCCAAGTGAGCAATCTCAGCTCAGACAAGATCGTCATTGGTTACGAAGCTCTAGGTCCCATCAGCATTGACACCACAGCAACGACTGCAGCACCAGCCTCAAATACTGGCATCACACTGGACGCGAAAATCACCACCCTCAAGAACTGGGCTGTCGGAACTGCTAGCGTCGCGCCCTCGGCTGTCACGACGATGTTCACTGAAATCCAGGACGCCGCCAACTCCTATCTCAACGCGATCGTGAAACAACGCGGTGAATTGGGCGCTGTTCAAAACCAGCTCGAATACACCGTGTCCAACTTGACCGAGTTCTCCAACAACCTGTCCGCCTCCCGTAGCCGCGTCATGGACACCGACTACGCGGCTGAAACCGCCAATCTCACCAAGGGTCAGATCCTGCAGCAAGCCTCGACGGCCATGCTGGCGCAAGCCAACCAGATGCCCAACGTGATCCTGTCACTGCTCAAGTAAAACCCAGGGCTTTCAAACAAAACCCCGGCCGACGCAAGTCAGCCGGGGTTTTTTAGTGTCTGCCGTTTACGCAACAGCTTACAGCACAGCCCAGAAAGCATTCAAGTTGAAAGCGCCCCCAAAAAAGCCTGGGAAGGGCCCAGGCTTTCGTCGAGACTTTCACATCGCAGGAGAAGTGAGGATTACTGCTTGATCAAGTTAAGCAACGCGGGATTGTCCGTCGTCTGCTTTTTGGTCTCGCGCGGCAGCACTGTGATGGAGATCCGACGGTTCAGCGGACTCATGGGATTCTCGGGAATGGACGGACGGCTGTCCCCATAGCCAATGACTTGTGAAATCCGGCTGGGCAGGACTTCCTTGGACAACAGTTCTCGCCGGGCGGAGTTGGCGCGCTCGGTCGACAACTCCCAGTTGCCATAGCCGGTGGCACCCGCCGCATAGGGCGTGGCATCGGTATAGCCCTCAATGCGCAACTTGTTTTGCGGGCACATGTTCACCGCAATCGCAATTTTGCTGAACTGCTCTTTGGCGAACGGAGAGAGATTGGTGCCGCCGGATTGGAACATCGGTTGGCTGTTGTCCAGCAAGGTCAACCGCAATCCCAGGGGTTCGAGATCAATCTGGATCGGGATCGCGCCACGCTTGAGCTGCTTGTCGTTTTCAATCTGGTTGTTGAGCTCTTCGGCCATCTGCTTGATGCAGGCGTTGTCCACCGGTTCGATTTCAGACAGCAGGTTGTACAGCAGAATCCAGCACACCAGAAAAAACGCCATCAGCACCGTCACGAAGTCGGCGTACACCAGCTTCCAGTTGCCGTGGCCAAGCTCTCGCTGGGGTTTTTTCTGTCTGCGAGATCGCAGGGTCGGCTGTTCTGCCGGTAATTTGGATTTGGTCGCCATACGAGCTGGTCAATCAGGCCTGTGCGCGGGACTCGGCCACGGACTGAACACCCGCTTGCAGCTCCATCATGGAGGGACGCTGGTCGGTGTAGAGCACCTTGCGACCATACTCCACCGCGGTCATCGGCGCAAAGCCGCTGTAGTGCGCAATCAGGATTTCACGCACCGCCTCGTAGGGCTTCAGCTCGGCATCGGCCATCTGCTGCATCACGCGCGAAATGGGAGAAAAGATGGCGTAGGCCGAAAACACACCCACCAGGGTACCCGTCAAGGCGGCCGCAATCATCGCGCCCGTGTCACTGGGGGATGAACCTGCCTTCAAGGAACCTAGCGTGTGGATCACGCCCACAATGGCTGCCACGATACCAAAGGCCGGCATGCTGTCAGCGAGAGTCATCATGGAGTGAGACGGCTCCATGAATTCCTGGTTGATCGTTTCGGTTTCCTGTGACATCACACTGTCGAGTTGCTGCAGGGTCACCAACCCGTCCATCATGAGTCGGAAATAGTCGGTGATGAATTCGAGCAACCGGCTGTTGTGCAGCACCTTGGGATATTTCAGAAACAAGGGACTGGTCTTGGGCTCGTTGATGTCCGACTCCAGCTTGAGCGCACCGTCGCGACGGATTTTCTGCAGCAACTCGAACATCAGACACAGCAGTTGCAGATTGGTGGCGCGGGAGTGTCCGGCTTTTCGAAATATACCGACAAACGCCGCCAACAGGTTTTTCAAGTTACGCCATTTGTTGGAGGCAATCAAGGTGCCAATGGCCGCTCCAAAAATCACCAGGTATTCTTCGGGCACCCACAAATCACCGATATGGCCACCCATCAAGCTGTAGCCATAGAGACTCGCGGCGAGGGCCACGATCCAACCAATTGGGATATTCATAATTTTTGGAACAAGGTGTTCGTGTCAAGCTTGGTGATGGTGGCCTGAGCCGCCTGCAGCAAGGCATTCGACTTGGCCAACTGCGAGGTGGCCTGCGGCAAATCCGTGTCGAGCAGATTGCTGCGTGCCGTCTCCACGTTGAGCTTTTGTGATTCGGCGAATTGCACGGCCGCATCGAGTTGATTTTGCAACAATCCTACCTTGACTTGGGCGCGCGTGACTTGGTTGAGCGCCAACTCCATGTTCGTGAAATCGGTGCTCGTGGGCGCTGTCGGCGGGTTACCTCCCGTTCCTTTCAGCGCATCCCGGACCGTTTTCATGACGGTCAGCACGTCCACGTATTGGGTATTGCCGGCCTGCCCCATCAGTTCCAGCTTGGAAATCCCATTGGTCAGCGCCAGCGTGGATGCCACCTCGACATCACCAGGCGTTGTGGCTTTGAATATCGCTTGGCCGTTGGCATCCTGCGAATTGGCCAGTTTTTCGACGGTGTCGACCAATGAAGCCGTTTTGGCGCCCAGGGTCCTGAGACCCTCACCGCTCAGTGTGCCATTGGCGGCTTGCACCATGGTCTGCTGAAATGCCGCCATGGCATCAAACATGGACTTGAGTTGGGTGTCCGAGATGGCATACACCTGGTTCAGGTGATCCTGGTTCACCTTGAACATGGCGAACTGCGCATTGTCAAAGGTGATTTGCACCCCCAGACCGGCCGCCAGCGCGCTGTCAGACGCACGGTTGTATTTGTGTCCGGAGGAGATCTGCCGCTGCGCCTCCACCACTTCAGCGGTGTGACGCTGCACAGAGTTGATACCGCTGTCGAATATTTGTTGGCTGCTGATTCTCATGACCTGCCTTCGTCAACGTTTCAATTGCCTGCCAACATCGCCAGCAAGGTGTCAAACATCTGCCGGTTGGTCTGGATCAGCTTGCTGGCCGCGTTGTACAACTGCTGGTACTTCACCAGGTTGGCAGCCTCCTCATCCAGGTTCACACCCGAAATCGCGTTTTTCTGATCGGACAGCACCTGGACCATGGCTTCGTTGGTCTTGTGCTGGTTGTTCCAGGTCGAGATGGTGTTGGCAACGCTACTGGTGATGAAGGTGACCGGCGCAGAAAATGTGGATCTGAGTTCTTCCAGCGTGGTTGCAGCCGTGGCAGTCAAGTTGGCAAATTGGCTTTGTGCCATGCTCGCGACGGACTTGAACAACCTTGCATCGAATTTTGGATTCAGCAACGTGGTGTCAACTTCCGCCGAGTATTGACTGCTGGCCGGGTTGGCCATGTTGACCAACTCATCAAAACTGGCCGACGCCAGCAGGGTTGAGACAGGGCGGAGGTTAACCGTTTGTTCGGCCGTCAAATCGGTGATCGCAGTTCCTGCACTCGTCGTGGACGAGAAGCCAAAAATGGAGGCAATGGCCGGCGTACCTGGCCCGGACGACACCCGGTTCACTTGGTCCACCAATTTCAGCGACAACAAATTCAGGGTTTTTTGTAACGTCGGGACAAAATTCTGGGTCAGTACAACATAAGCACCCGCTTGGCCATCTTTGAAGGCGGTGGCCTGGAGTGGCGTGACTTGCGTCTTGCTGTTGATTTGGAAATTGCCACTGGTCTGGGAAGGTTGTGGACTGCCTGGAATGGCCAGATACAAGTTCGAGAGCAACCCTTCATCCGGGGTGATGGTGCTGGCGCCCGAGGCCGAGCTGAAGCGATTGGCCCTGACACGGTCCACCAGCTGTATGCCATCGACCGCATATCTCGCCGTGCCATCTTCATTGATCGTCGTCGTGCCCCCGATCAAGGTTTGCAGTTTGGAGGTGATGCGGTCTCGTTCATCCAGCAAGTCGACCGATGCGAACGACACGCCAGGGACGGTGGCGTTCTTGATA
>JACCDO012310948.1_pt1 | contig 13261 bp, 21 predicted proteins | sample 7446101 | NCBI WGS metagenome assembly JACCDO01 (sample SAMN15323440, study PRJNA562643) | freshwater metagenome | isolation source: river surface water | place: USA:Blue River Watershed | collected 2017-08-16
ACCTCCACCAATAAAAGGTTCAATGTAGGTTGTGGGGCAATTCTCCCCAAACTCTTCTAGCAAAATATTGATAACAGGCACGTAGTATTTAGCCTGCAAGTGTTTACCACCAACGTATTTCATTAATCTAGGAAACTCACTATACGCTCAAGAACATCATCAGGAGAGTGACCATCATAGGCTGGTGCAAATTCCTGCTCAGGTATATCAAGCAAACCCCAGTAACGAGACTTACTCATGTGGTAAGTAACCTGTCTATGACCAGTTTCATCTGACAAACCTGCAATAAACCAATCCCCATTATTAGAATCGAACATTGTGCCATCAGAATGTTTGTGGGCTTTCCAAACTTGAAATTTAGAAAGATTTTCTCTATATATAAGGGTTAGAAGAAAACAGAAAAGTAGATTACGGTGTTCGTAGAGTTGAGCAAATGAGTGGAACCCGTCAGAAATATCTTCAGCTTTTACAAAATTGTGTAGACCTAATTTAATAAGAAGTTCATCAATATTCATGGTTTAAATCCAACCATTCCGTAGAGTTTTGCATTCAGAATTGTAAGCTCAGCCATCTCATCTGAATTTAATTGTTTGGTTTTAGATTTGTCTAGGAGGTTTTTACGCCGAATCCAGTCTTCTGTGCTTAGGTTACTCATGGGTCGGATGTGGGTTAATTACATGTTTACTATTAAACTTAAACCACTCTTCAGCTTCATGCTTTTCTAGCTCCATAATTAACTCAAAAATTTCATGTAGTATATCTGATTTTTGGATTTTAGATAAATCCAAACTCAATTTTCGCCCACAAATTCTTATTTTTCTTTTTTCTCCACTTTGTACAAGTTTTTCAACTTCAAGTAGGTCAACCTCTAAACACGCTTGAAACGTAACAATATTTTTATTTTCTCCTGGATTAACAGTAAATAGCGTACCATTTTTATAGCTTAGTTTAGAAAACTCGTCATAGAATGCTTTTTGAACCTCTGAAAAGTCTTCTATTTGAAAAGGAAATGTTCTAAAGTAAGATTTTAGAGTAGACATTCAAGTTCCCCAATCAAAACATCAATACTTTTTTGCTTCTCTTTAAGCTCACTAATAGCCTGACTAATACTTACCAAATACATACCCCAAGTATCATATTCTTTATCGGAATTGTACTCTTTTACTCTAGTTTGACCATTACGCAGTTCTTCTTTTCGAATCACTACTTTGTTATAGTTATTATCAAACTCAACTTTCATTTCTTAGGCACCGCAATAGGAACAGATTCACGCAGAGGTCGTCTAGGAGTATCATCACCTAGAGGACGTTTGTGTTGAGGCTTAGGTTGTTCTTTGTCTTTATCGTTATTACTCATTTTTAAAAAGGTAATTTACAAATACTTAGTAGCTGAACATAGTAGTTATCCTTCCAAATACAGGTTTTCCTAAAAGATTCTTTAATAACCCCCTCTAAAACCTTTCTAGTTGAAGCCCAATCTTGGGTATTAAAACTAAAGGTAAAGTCCCCAGTAGATACCTGCCTACTAGTAAGCGCCTCTACTACTTGAAAACAGCAAAGATAAGTGTCCGTTTTAACAGAGTTAGGAATCATAGATTCGTTTAATTAGTGGGTTATTCTCAAACTGTAATTTAGGTTTGGTAGTTTTTACATGCTTTAACATTTGTTGGTCTTCCCAAACCAGTAAGTCAATAATGCGGTTAGAACAAAACCTCATCCAAAGATTGTTATTTAATTCTTCTCTTTCGAACCAACTATTTAACAAAAGTCTAGATTGGTTTTTACCAGTTTCTACGACTAAATTAAGACTATATAGAAATGTATCCTGGAATGGCACTTTTTGCAATACCATTCTTTTGTCTAAGTTCAGGCAAATATCTACTTGGTTTGGACGCATAGTAGATTTAGCTTCCCATCTAACCCAAAGGTGATTATGGTCATCAACATCTATCTCCCGTATGGGGTTCGAAAGAAGAAAGCCAATGGTTCGATGATGTATCGCTGCAACGTGTTCATAGTCTAGCACATTCACTACAAGATTACGCCAATTGGTTGCAAACTCAAAACTACGCCACACCTCTGACTTGATAAAAAGTGGTTGCGAAAATTCAAATGGTGACACAAAACCCAAATTGCCAATCTGCGACTCAGAAACAGTGCTATTTTGACTAAATACCACACCTTGATGCTCGACTAGGTTAGTTGTCTCATAGCTGATGTGCCGTCCGTGATATGGGCAAACTATGCAGTTCGGCATTAACCTAGCATTGGCACTAATCAAATCAAGGCCCAAATGGGGACAGGTTTGAGGTATGGCTACAATTTGATGTTTTGCGTTTCTTGTGAGCCAGAGATTTTGAGTGGCTTGGAATTTTTTGCCAACTTTGATTTGTCTACTTAGGCAGATTGGTTTCATTTTTGTCACTCATAATCACGTATAGAAATTCCTACAGGAAATCTTGGTATAGAATCTACCGTATAATTTTGGAATCTTACTGTTAGCATTTGACCTATCAAGCAGTCTTTATCTTTAAGTAACTTGGCTCGGTATTCTGCGGTACCTTCAGGTGTACAATTAAACGTTTTACCTACAGGTGTCAAGCAAGTAAAGATGGCCAGGTTTTTGAATTTACCTTTGCCATTTACCACATCAGTAATTTGAAACTCTTCTGTCCGAAAATCTTTTAACTTTAATAGATAATGAGACCTAGTATTTATTTCATAGGGTGCATCTAAATCCCTAACCATTGTCCCTTCAAAACCTTGGCTTACATATTTTTTATGTAGTTCCATTAGAGTATTATTTTCACTCAGGCCAATAACTTCAGTTTGTAGTAATTTTGCACTTCCAAAGGTAGACTGATTAGCCTCTAGGAAAGCCAAACGTTCTCTATAAGATGCGGATTCATCTACTAAATCGTAAACCCAATATTCCAATAAATTAGTTAATTCAGAATACTTTTTAACTGCGGATACTGTATCTTGAAAAGTGTAGGGTGCGGGTAGAACTAGCTCACCATCTAGAATGACCTCAGTACCTAGGTCAAAAGCGAATTTATTGGCAACTTCAGGTATAAACAGCTTTCCTTTTCGAGTCCAAAATTTTGAACCATTTGTTAAGCACCTAACACCATCAATCTTAGGGTTGACTGCAATTTCATCGGATAGTTTATTACTATGCTTGTGAAACTCATGGGCAAGCATTGGCAAAGGTAAGACATCCTCAGAGGGTGTGTCCTCAAAATAACCCTTATCTAGTTGTTTTTTGTATTCAGATTCAATTTCTAGGTAAGCTTGTTCTAATTCAGAGGTTTCATTTGCTTTACCTACATTTTTTCTAGTTATTAGTGTAGGTTCAGAGCTTTGCATTGCAGTAGAACCTTCCTGCCAATACAAAGAGCTTGTATAAATTTGACCATCTTTTTCTAAAATTTGCTTTTCCCAATATTTAAGTTTTCCTGACTTAGTTTTACCAGTCAGAGTATCGGTTCTATAGACAAGATTAAACATTATGTAAAAAGCGGGAGTATTTCATCCCGCCACAAACTACAAGTTAAGACTTAGTTATTTAAGTCCAGTAGAACCAAACCCACCTTCACCTCGCACAGTTTCGTCTAATTCATCTACTTCCACAATTTCAGGGTAGAGAACCGGGCGTACAACTAGTTGAGTCAGTTTAGAGTGTGGTGCCTCAGTATAGGGTTCACTACCAGTATTAAGCAAAACCACCATTAGTTCCCCACGGTAGGACTCATCAATCAAACCACCCAGCACAGTAATACCATTTTTCCAAGCTAGGCCAGATTTATCAACAAACTGAATATCATACCCAGGCTCTACTGTTGCAGCAATGCCTGTACCAATAAGCATACGTTCACCAGGATTAATAGTATACGTTGAATTATTAGCAAAAATATCTGCACCAGAGTCAGTGTTATGGGCGCGAACAGGTAGTTTAGCTGTTTCAGTTAGACGTTTTACTTTAATTTTCATTTTTAGGTTTAAACTTTAGGACTTCATTTTCGTAACTGAGTCTACTAACTTTTTGGCTTAGTAAGCGATTCTGCTCTTCTAAGAATCTAACTCCTTCAGAGTTGGTCACTAAATCAGCGTAGAGAATTGCAACGGCAAGTGCAACTACTACATAGACTATGTAAATTGGCCAAATAAACCTAAGTTCATCATTAAAGACTTGAACATTGTCAATTAGTATCGTAATTTGCCTATCCTTTAGCAAGTAGAAGGGGAGTAGCAAACTAAACCATACAGCAAAGAAACTAAAGAATAGTGGTTTAATTTTCATGCTGAATAAACGTGGATAAAGTAGGCGCTTCTGAATGCCACTCCTCTAAGCAACCTCCACTTTGCAAAAGATGATAACTCATAGCCCAGAAAAAGTAAGAGCTTAGTCGATTAAGAAAAGTACCTAATATTGACATTCTCTTTCGAACTACTTCCCAAGTGGAGACTAGCTCATATACAGAAGACATATCTTTACTATACTTATCAACGTTTAGTAGTTCTTCAGCAATTCTTTGACTAAAAAACTCCCTACGTTGATCTTTGTATGACCAATGGGCGCTTTCAAGTTTACGTATTTTTAGCCTAAGTTTGTTTAGATAACCTGCGGGAATTACGAACTCCGAGGTTAAATCACCACCCCTAAGTTCTTCACATTTAGACTTAAAGTAGTCAATACGAACCTTCATAAAGTCGTAGGCATCCTGTCCTGGTAGTTGTTTTTCACACCAATTAGGACACTCAGGAACTTTGGGATCATCTTCAAACCCTGAATAAATAGCAGCATTAATTGAAAAACTAAGCTGCAATAGATACTTAATAAACTGCTGGTCAATCTCTTCAACTAACTCAGGATTATGTGAAAGAAAGTTCGAAAGAGAATGTTGGAAGTCATCTAGAGTAGAGAAGAAAGTAGTGTAGAAGCTACCTTTGGATACTCGACCCTCAATGCCGGATAGGTGCGAAAATCCAGAATCCCCGGTACCTTCCAAGTATTTGCCACTAAGACGTTTTTTGGCCATTTAGTTTTACGCCGTGTAGAGAACTTTACAAGAACAGGTTTTAGTACCAGCAGGGCGTAGGTAACAGAAAACTATTTCACCCTCATTACAAACAAGGTTAAGTTCGGACTTTTTATTTTCCCTATCTTCATCAACTCGGCCTGAACCACGATAGGCAAGTCCTGAATTAGCTAGAGCTAGAACAAGAGCAATACTAGTGGCAAAGATAATTGGGAATTTTAGTTTAGTCATAACGTTTAATTTCAAATTTAGTTGGATTAAAGTCAATAGTTAACAAAAAATTTTGACGGTTAGGTGGATGGTTAAATTTTAAACTTACGTCCTTAAATACAAAATCATACTTAATATTACTTTGGTCTACAAAGGTAAAAGTAACGAGGTCAGCTTTAGTTAAACTACTAGCCTCTACTAGTTGCCGATTTAGAGTGTTTAGTGGGTATGTAAGCTCTTCAGGTTTTTCATATTTAGTAAAGAGACAGTGAATTTGATAAGTCTCAGGAACAAGGTAAAAATCTTCGCATTGAGGAACTTCAAGATTATCAATCTGTACTTTAGAAATTCCGACAAATAATTTGGCAATATCAAAGTTCATTTCAAACAATCCTTAATCATTTTAATAAATTCTAACAGGAAGTAGAGGGCAAAAATAAAAGCTACAAAGTAGGAATAGATTAGAATGCACCAGAGAAAGACTTCAACAACGTTAGTCATAGTTTTAGAAAGCTGCTTGCTGAACTACCTATTAAGTTCAATAACTAAGTTTACCAGCAAATTAGGGGTGTTTTTAGGCACCCCTTTGTTTTGTTTAGTTTTTAAACTTTGACTTGAATTCTTTATCCAAACCCCCAGGATAAAGAGCAAGATAATTTTTAGTATCAATCACTTTTTTGTGCTGTACAGGGCATTCCGTATCTACAAAAAGTAGTCTTAAAAACTTTTTATTTTCTTCAGTATGTTCACAGTTTAAATAGATTACATTTTGATTTTTTAAAGTTTTAATTTGGGTTGGGTAGTTAAACTCAGTATTAAGTTTTAGTTTTAATTTGTCAAATAGTACTTGAGACTGATGTGCAATAGAGAAAGCAAGTCTAGGTGTTTTACAATCTGTTCGCTGCCTAATGTATACACAACCATCAGCTAAACTTAATCCTTGAAGTGCATACAAGAAAAGTTTTTCAGGTACTCCTATAATATCTCTTGTTGGTTTGTGGTGGAATAGTCCAAATTTTTCTAAACTAGACATGAAAGTTTTTGGAAAATATAGAGTGTGCATTACTCTGTTTTTCTCTTTAATGACTCTTTCTCTAGTTTTAATACCTGAATTTGGAAATCTATCTGCAATCCAATTTAAAATATCTAAATCAGTAGTATCTGAGATGTATAGTCGGGGATGAAGGTTATACTCTCCTGATGCAAGTTTTCGTTTACTAATTCTAAAAGTAGCATCCCCAGCAAGGTATCCTACCAGGAATGCTTCTTCGGGAGTTGTAATTTGCTCTAAACTATCTTTAACAATCATTGGTTTATCACTGAAATGTCTCTATAGTATAGCAAACTCCCTCCAGTTCCAGCTACCGGATAGGACACCCTAATTTATCGCAACCTGCACCTAAGTCCACATCATCAATATCAACACCATCTTCTAGATCATTTAGTTCAAACCGATTAACCAAACTCTCATCAACTTTAAACCCCGTTGGTGTTACATACTGAGGGTCGAAGGAAGATACCAGTTGTTTGTACTCTTCCTCCGTAATGTCTTCGTAAGGTAGTAGAGGGTAATTACCACTCCAGTAAGCCAGAAAAGCGGCTGTAATGTAGTCTTTCCAGTTAGTATGAACCCAATTAGCAACTTCCCGCCACTCATTAGGTTTTACGGTCACAGTACTAGAGGGCAGGTGGTCTGTATAGTTGAGTGCAAAACTACGTACATTTTCAAGCTGCTCAATTGCAGAAACATCACCCTGAGATACTTTTGCCGCCGCCTTAACTGGAAAACTGAACTGCACGGCATTGGATTTAGTAAACAGTTCATCTTTTTCGGTTTCACTCATGCCTTCAATAACCTTGATACGGTCCCAAGTGTCTGCGCCTGTAACATACTTGTCAAGATCATACGGGACAGGATGCCAAATAAATCCTTGAGCTTTAAGAGCTTTGGCAAGGGCATCTGTAGTAGACATTTGAATCCGACGAATGTAGTAAGGTGCCCACTCCCAGTGCAAACCATCCGAGGAGCCAAACACCTTAGAGCTTGTGCCCTCCGGCTTAATGCAGGTCACAAGTAGAGGGCGGGGTACACCAAGCTTTGCTGCATATTTGGTAGCTTCATCATTGGCCCACTGCCGCATTTTCTTTTGCAAGTCAATAATTTCTGGGCCAGCAGTTTGCCAACCAAGCATATCCATCATCTTTCGCCAACCTGTAGCAGAGACACCAAGTAGACGTTCTTCAATTTGAGTTTCGTGTAACTCTTGCGTAGGCATTTGAACACAAGTTTGACGTAATCCGATTCGTGTGATTAGGCGTACAGCTTGTTCTAGCAAAGCAAGGTCAAGAATAACACCCTTAACAAACCTCCAACCTTTTGTACTTCCTGTTGCAATAGTCCAATAAGATTCTTTTGGTCTATGCTCTAGCTCTGAGTAATAATGATCTTTTTGTTCTTCTAAAAATGTAAATACAAAGTTTTGCAGAGGAATAGTAGTTAGATTACAAAAGCTAACACCTTTTCCAATAAGCTCTTTGATTAAAGAAAAACCTGCCGACAAAATAATTTCATGGCAAGGATTTGTGCCAACGTTACAGTATAAATCCCAGATTTCAAGAATAGGAACATTGGGTCGCCATTTACGTACAGCCAGCCAACGTTTCGCACACATCAGTAGGTAATTATTAATTCCCGGCTCTCCTGAAGCTGCAATAGTCTCAAATTTCTTTTCGAACCACTCTAAAGATGGTTTAAATTGGTCAATAAAATTAATAATTGTATCTAGGTCAGAGTCAGGGTTTGCCTCTAGAAATAGTTTTAACTCATCAGTGTGCAGAGAACCAACGCATTCAGTATTGTTAGATTGCCAACGATAGCTTTTGTGTTCAGGCATATTGACTTTAGCGTTTGCACAAAGTTCATCACCTTGATCGAACAAACAAATCAAAGCGGAACGTCTACTACTGCCAGCAACGACTCCACGTGCGACACAATCTGCAATATCCATGCAGTCAATGCTACGGAGATAGTTTGTAGGACATTCGTTAATAATTCGGCAAACATCCTGAATAATGCCAATTAAAGCTTCTGGCCCACTAGCTGTACCTCCAAAACCATTGATTCTTTCACCCATTGGACGAATAGAATCTATATTAAAAACAATAGACTCAGGGCCATCGTTATCAAATACAGCATCTAGAAAATAGGAGAGTGCTTGAACCCAACCTTGACGGCTATCTCCCGCAGTAATTTTCCAACCATTTTTAATAACTTCTTTAGTGGTATCTTCTTGACGATTCTTTTTTGTTACTGGAGTATAGGCTTCAAAAGCTAGTGTTGGAATATTCTTAATAGTAGGTAATTCAGAAATATCTTTGGCAAATACCCTATAACCAACTCCCGTGCCAACCATCAGCAATTCAAACAATGTTAGAAAAGCACTTAGTCGATTAATAGCTAAAAAGGAGCAGTTGAAATTACAAGCAGGATTAGATTCTGAAGTCTCTGTACCACCAACCCACATAGTCCTTCCCGAAGGAAAGGCTAAGAAGTTATTCATAAAAGAGTACATGAGTTTAGCTTCTTCTTGCAACTCATTTGTATCTTGTAGGCCAATTGCAAGGGAAAGATTGTAATTAGTAGTCCGTGCATTCCTCTCAAAGAACGTTTCTCGACGTTTTAGTTTAGGCAGATGACGACGATATGTACGATAGTCAGAAATCCACCCAAGAGGCCCAAATTTAGGAACACCAACTTCTTTCTCTGCTTGCTCAATGTCTGCTTGAGTAATAAATTCAAAATCTGCCATAAAAAGTAAAGAATAAAAAAATCACGTTTACATAAACTAACAAACTCTAAGACAAAGAAAACCTAGCGAACTATTATGTCCACATGTTTAATCTGCGACAACTCCAAAATCCTCTAGTTTCACATCATCCCAGCTTTGCGTGTCGGCCTTGAAGCTCAACACTCGATACTGTAGCGTAATTTTCATCCAGGGGCAAGGGTGAACTTGGTCTGAGTAGGCGGCTTTCTTGGTCTTATCCCAAACCTGTTGGTCTAGATGCGTCAAGTAGAACGATGCCACATTGCCATTTCGAGCAAAGTTAACAATGGGTAATGCTTTAGGTGTGTTTGGGTAAATGAAACAAATCTTGTATTTTATTTCATTAGAAGTCGATTTCTCTGGTGTCGTTCCTAGCTGTTTCTTCATGATTAGAATTTCGTCTTGAGTCTGATTTAAGTAAATCATTAGGGTGGTAAATTTTATTACAACAAAAACTATCGTGTATCTGAATGATTGTTGCTAATTCTATATCATATTCAGATTCAGGTTGACTTAGATAAACCAAATCAGCAACTACTGGGTCAATAACAAGCCTGTCATCTTCTTTTCGAATCTTTGGCGAGAGTCTAACCCTATAGCGCGACATACCTCGACTTATCATCTCGTAGGCGGGGTCTATGGGGAGGCTGTCGAAGAGAAAAGTAGCCTCTTCTGAGTTAATAGAGACTCTTTTATTTGTGACAAAGAAGCGATACCCTCCATAAGTACGATAAGCACGGAACTTTAGATTGTGAGTTTTATCATCCTCTGCTTGAGTCAGGTAGTCAATGAAGTCTTCGAAAGAAAAAATCACCAACATCCTCAAAGTCTATATCCCCAATAAACCAAGACCTAGTTGACAAAAACACAATGTCGTAGGGTGGGTTTGCCTCATAAACGGGACAAGTGCCAATGGAAAAATCAAAGTATTTAGACCTATTCTGTATGTCTCTAGTGATGTCATCGGCATAGTTAGGCATAGAATCTTAGTAGGCGGATAGGTGTATCTAAGTCATTAAAGCTAAATTTTTTACCCTCAAAATTTTCATACTCTCTAGGGCCAAAATTTTGAACAGTTTGATGGTAAAGATTAACAGCTTCTAGCTCACTAATCTTCACAAAAGCTATCTCATTGAAATTAGCAAATAAAGCACCTATTGGTAGGTCTTTAAAAGCTTGACTACTAACAGACTCAATTAACACACAAGAAGGAAAGGGTTCAAAATTAGAATTAGTCATTATTAAAATTTACTATTGCAGCTTCTAACGTACCACCAGAACCCATTGTGGAACCTTTTACTTCATAAGTCCACTCTTGAGAGTCTGTATAGTATTGAATTAGTAGTGAATTTTCAAAGTCTTTAAAAGAATAAATTGAGTAAGTTTCATCAACATCCTCTTCATAATAATCATCGACTTCAAAAACACCCTGAAGGTTTAGAGTGCTAACTTCTTTCTTAAAATCATCGTAAGTAAGCATTTATTTATTCCGTACAAAAACAACCTGAAGTATTATCACTAACCTTGTTATCTAAACCTTCAATAATTTCAGACAATTTAAGCTTAGCGTGAAAAGTTTTTGTCTCGCCATAAAATTCTGAAACATAACTTTCTAAATCTAACCAGCTTTGTACTTGCTCAGGATTTTGTTCAAACTGTAATTGGTGTTCTTTAGTTTTATGAAAGAAGCAATATGCACAATTAGAAACTTCAGGAAAAGTAATTCCAGTTTTTAGTATTTCAGTATTAACAATATCTTTAGTAATTTTATCGGAAAATAAAGGAAAATTTAGTTCTCTCCAGTAAAAATTTCTTTTCCACTTATATTTATAAATAGCTTTTTTATCTATAACACAACGATAGGGGAAATCTAAGTAGTTTAATCTACAACCATTATCATACTTAGCGACCCTTTGAGCCTCATCAAACCTAAAACCAATACTCATTAGTAGTAGAGTGTCGGGTTCGAAGAGAAAGGAGTAACAGTAATTAAATATAGGTACAAGTTTAAGTTGTTCAGTACAAAAACGTTGTCTTGAGTTCGGTAACATTGGGTTTTGATACTTGGGTAAATCAGTAGTACCTTTTACGAAATCCTCAAATGTAAAATCTGCTGCAACCTATTTTATTTCTTTACCACCAAGTTGCTCTACCTCTAGAATAGCTTTTAACGTTTGCTCTAGCTCCATAGAACCTTCAAACCAAGGTACTCTGTTTTGGCACTCTCGTAAAACACCTATATCGCTAGGTTTGTTAGTTGGGTGATTAGATAAAACACACGCAAATATAGAATAATCTGTGGGGTAATTCAAATACATATAAGCAGAAGTTTTACCCCCAGATACACTATTAATTGTTTTGACTTTACTTACTTCCCTTGACTCCATAAATACACCATTCCGCTAGACGGGTTTTCCAGTACATCGTTAGGTACTACTGGGATAATATTAACCCATTTAGACCAGACTTGAACCATCGTGTCTACAACAAACTTGGCAACCTCTAGTGCGTACTCTTTTTTGCAAGACAGAACAATCTCGTCATGCACCATGTTGATAATATTAGCGTTCCATTCAGGTGTTTCCCAGAACTTATCCTGCACCTCAGCCATCCACATCTTCAACATGTCACCTTCAGCTAATTGCCATAAATTACCAGTTGCTTTGGTGTAAGAGACTTGTTCCCCATGTTTTCCTTTTTCGAACTCTAAATACTGAATACGTCCAGTCAAAGAGCGAATTTTGCCATAAGCTCTTTCGTGCATTTTCATTGAACGAAATCGGTCATCTGGAAAATCAAAATAGTACTTGGTTTCACAAGCTGCTTTATGGTTTGACTTAATAAACGCGACTAACTTTGCATAAAGGGTGTAGAAGGCTTTGTAGATTTGATTAGCGTGGTCAAACTCGGCAGCACCATATCCCGCCGCATGTAGAGCCATAAGAATCTTACCTGCCCCACTACCATTTAAGGCACCATAAAAGGCTGTCTTAGCAACATTACGATAACCTTTAGCTTTAAGGGCTAGAGCCGTAGGTTTGTCAAACTCGTCAACTTCCCCAATAGTCTTTTTTACATAATCATAAGTCCAAGTTTTTGCATTTTCACCAAGAATTACGGCAATTTGAGAGGCAAGCAAAGAGTGTAAATCTTTGTCTTCTAAATATCCAGCAATCAATTGAGGGTCAGCAGAAAATTGAGTGGCAATACGTTGGTGCATAGCTGAACCATCGTAGACACCAAGAATCATCTCACCATTTTCTTCAAAGCCAAAAATATCTTTAATCTTTTTGTTGATATTCTGAGCCTGAAGTCCGATAGTAATTTTGCTACGTTTGCCATTCATTCGACTTGAAACATCTGCTCTAGAAGTAGAACGTCCTGTAGCAGAGGGTGAAATTTGATTGTAGAGAGCATGGATAGATCCACTAAAGGCATAGTCAAGAATAGTTTGGCAAGACTTAACTTGAGCTTCAGCTTTCTTAGCTTTTAGTAGGGCTTTAACCCCAGGACAATCAATCGTTACTAATGTTTCTTTTGCCGTATTTTCAATATTAAGGTCTGGAAATTTAGCTCTTAGCGCCTCTAATACTTGGGGCTGAGACGTGTATTGAACATCAGGATAGACTTCATTAAATTTAACAAGTTCGTTAGAAACAATTTCTTTTTGTTCTTCAAGTAGTCGTTGAGCCTCTTCTAGACGAACTGGCGTACCTAAGTACTGCATATTTGCAAATACTGCCACAGCCCTAGATTCTGCTCTTGCTGTGTATTGCAAACCCTCTTGATTAATGAGTCTTCTCATATCGGAAAACATTGGAAACAGAATGCGAACATCTTTTGCCGCATAATTTACTTGTTTACCAGTAAGAGTCCAACCCCAAGCTGAAACTTGCTGAGACTTATCTACCTCGTAACCTAATCTTCCAGCAATACCCTTCAAACCATGAGAAATCGCACAAAGGGCTGTCATACCGTGTTTGTAAGCACCTACTCCTGACCAGATGATTTGTGAAAGAATCATCAAATCTCTTGCTTGACGACAGATAATACCAAAGTGTTCACGTAGGTTGTTGAAATCAAAACTTAGATTAACCCCAAGAATTGCCACAGAGTTATTAAAACTGCGTTCTGCAAGGACTTCCAAAACCTCAATAACTTCAGGAAGATTTCTAATCTCATC
>JACCDO010756698.1_pt1 | contig 13258 bp, 11 predicted proteins | sample 7446101 | NCBI WGS metagenome assembly JACCDO01 (sample SAMN15323440, study PRJNA562643) | freshwater metagenome | isolation source: river surface water | place: USA:Blue River Watershed | collected 2017-08-16
GCACGAACCGCTGGGGAGGCATCCCCTCGGGCGCCGAGCCGGTCCATATCGCCAACACCTTCGAGCGGATCGCCCGCAGCGTCTCGCTCCAGGAATTCGCCGGCTTCGAACCGGCGTCTTCCTGAGCTGCCGATCCCTCCCCTCAATCCACCAGATCACATCCGTTTTTTCTTAAACCACCATACTACATGAAAATGCTCCGCAAAGCACTCATCCTCGCCGCCCTCGGCACCGCCGCCGCAGCCTCACTGGTTGCGCAAATAGCACCAACGGTCTCGATGGTTGAAGGGACCGTTACTTCAATCGAATACGTCCAAGCCGGAGACTACGTTGAGATGATCGTTATGGGAACGAAGGTCAGAGTCTCATCAGCACTTGCCAAGGCAGACCCGACAACCGGAGAGACAAAAATTAGCTCCCCTACCAACGCAAAACTCACCTTGCAGTCCCTTAGCTCGAACTCGCCGCTTCCTGGACGATTCGACCCAGTTGAACCCAATACCACGATCAAGGGCTTCCGCCTTGGAACAACAATTGTGCAAGGAACCTGGAATACCGCAGGGGGCTATATTGATGCAACGGATGTGTTCGTTGAACCCGCTGAAAACATCATACTTGGTCAAGTGACCGCTGAATTCTCGGGGGTGGAGGGTAGCTTCACCGGCAGCATCAATGGAGCGCAAATCAACCTACTGCCAGCGGCCAACCAAACCACCAAACCAGGTTTCGATATCCTTCCGCGCGTGGGCACAACCGGCCTTCGCCACGAAGTCGGGATTGAACTGAGCAAGATCCCGACTGGCGCGCAAGCCGCCGCCGAAGGATACTTCGCCGCGGGCGTCTTCAATGCCTTTGTCGTGGATGCCTCTAACGGCACCGCGCTCTCCCCCACCGACCAGCTCGCGGTCACCCGCGCACAGGTCCGCGAACGTACGCCCAACAACACCCGCGGCGACGAATACGATATCCGCGGCGGCATCCATCTAGTCACCGGCCGCGCCCGCCAGGTCGCCGTTTACCGGATCGATGTGCTCGCCGGGCGGCTCACTTACACCCGCCTTGGGGCGGCCGTGGCCACGATCCCCGATGCCGTGAACCCCAAGTTCGGGACCTGGCGCGCGACCGGCATCACCCCGACGGTGCGCACCGTGACCGATCCGCTCGGGACCGCTCCTTCCCGCATTGTGGTCTACCTCGTTCCGCTCACCGCTACCGGCACCAACGGAACCTCCCCGACCAGCACGACCAGCTTCCCCGCTGGAGCCGTCCTGAGCGCGGAGACAGTCCCGGACCTGATCCCGTAAGCATTTCCACCACCGGCGGGGGCGGCGTGAAAACCGCCCCTGCCTTTAATCAGCTCCCAGCGACTCAGGACAAACCGCTACCCCCGTGAACCTCCTCCGGCTCCTTCCCATCGCCTTCGTGCTCATCAGCGTTCGCGCCGCGGCCCAGACCGAGCTCGTCAAGCTGGAGCCGATCGATCCCGCCCTCGACGCCGTCGTCCGCGCCGAACCCATCGAGGTGAAGCCCGAGGAGCCACTCGAGGTCACCAGCAAGGCGCTTTCCTTGAAGCGCGTTCCCGCGCCGCGTCCGTCAAATCTTTCCGATTTCATCAAGGACGAGAAGGCGGCGATCGCCTTGGGCAAGGCCCTGTTCTGGGACGTCCAGGTGAGCAGCGACGGAGTCCAGGCTTGCGCGAGCTGCCATTTCCACGCCGGAGCCGATAACCGCTCCCGCGGCCAACTGAGCCCCGGCCTGCTCGCGGTGGACGCGAAGGGCGCCTCCCAATCCGACCGCGCGCTGCGCGTCGGCACCATGATCGCCGAGCTGGCGACTTCAGACTTTCCGTTCCGCAAGCTGTCCGATCCCGCGAACCGCGACTCAGCCGTCATCCGCGAAGCCAACGACGTGGTGGGCTCGCAGGGAGTGCGGAGCTCGACCTACCTTGGACTGGAACGCACCGGCAGCGTCGTGAATGAGAGCAATACGGCCGTACCGGACCCGATCTTTTCGCACGGCGGCAAGGGCCTGCGTCGCGTCTCGCCGCGCAATTCGCCCACGGTCATCAACGCGGTCTACAACACCCGCAATTTCTGGGACGGCCGCGCGCAGAGCGTCTTCAACGGCGTCAACCCGTGGGGCCTCCGCGACCCGAAGGCCGCTGTCTGGCATGCCCGCACGCCGGCCGAACTCACCCGCCGCGCGATCGCGATCGACAACGCGAGCCTAGCCTCGCAGGCGGTCGGCCCCGCTCTTTCGTCGTTCGAGATGTCGGGTGCGGGCCGCGACTTCCCTGACTTGGGCAAGCGGCTGCTCACGCGGCGCCCTCTGGCCGGACAGGAGATCCACCCCTCCGACAGCGTCCTCGGCGGTCTGCGACGGCCGGGCAACGGCCTCGCGGTGGAGACCTACGCCGACCTCGTCCGGCAGGCCTTCCATCGCGAGTGGTGGCAATCGCTCTCGTTGGTCCGAAACCAAGGAGAAGAGTCCGCGGTGGACGCGGAGCAGCGGCGCAAGGCGGCGGCGAGCAACGGCCTCGTGAACCTCGACAACGACAATGCCTCCGGGAAGCTGGCGATCAGCCTCGTGGAATACACGCAGATGGAGGCCAACTTCAGCCTCTTCTTCGGCCTCGCGATCATGATGTACGAGTCGACCCTCGTCTCGAACGACGCTCCGATCGACCGCTTTGCCGAAGGCAACGCCAACGCGCTCACCGCTGTGCAGAAACAGGGCATGGCGCTCTTTCACGGCAAGGCCCGCTGCGACGCCTGCCACGGCGGCGCGGCCTTCACCGCGGCGGCCAACCTGGAGCTGGCCCCGCTGACCGCCGCGCCGGAAGCGCGAGTGGAACTCTCCCACCTCGGACTCCCGAACCGCGTGGCGATCTACGACAACGGTTTCTACAACATCGGCGTGCGCCCAATCCGGGAGGACCTGGGTCTGGGCGCCAGCGATCCGTTCGGTCATCCGCTGGCAGAGGCGCGGCTGCTGAAGTACGGGCCCGAGCGGAAGGCGGCCCTGACCGGCAAATCGGAATACTTCTTCGTGTTCCCGACGGACACTTTTGAAGGGGACGGATTCTTCAAGACGCCCACGCTGCGCAACGTGGAGCTTACGGCTCCCTATTTCCATAATGGCGGAACGCTCACCCTCGAGCAAGTGGTGGAGTTCTACAACCGCGGGGGGGACTTCAACGAAAACGGCCACAATCCGGCCGTTCGCCCGCTCGGCCTCACCGCGACGGAGCGGAGCGCCCTCGTGGAATTCATGAAGGCGTTGACCGACGACCGGGTGCGTTACGACCGCGCCCCGTTTGATCATCCGCAGCTCCGCATCCCGAACGGTGTGATCCCGGCCGCCGACGGCACGCTCGTCGAGCAATGGGTCACGCTTCCCGCCATCGGGGAGGCAGGCAACGCAGTCGCGAGGAAGAACTTCCTCCAGTGACCACGGACAGCCGAGGACGGGGCGGACGTTGACTCAGCCTCAAGTCGGTTACTTCCGGGGGAGATGACCCCGGCCCCTTGCTGGTTCTCCTAGAACGTGCCTGCGCGACGAACGGCCGTTCGTCACCCCCTTCAGGGCACCTCGTACACCTCGACGAGCCCCACCCCGATCGTCGCCCCCACGCCCGAGACCTGCGCCGTGTAGGCACCGGGCGGGAGTGTGAGCAGGAGGGAGGCATCCCGGCCACCGTCCGCCAGCGCGAACGCGCCGACGGAACGCGCCGTCGCGGCGATGATCGCGGAATTGGCGGATCCCGACCAGTTGTCGTTCTCCGCCACAAGGCGGTTGGCGGAATCGTAAACTTGGAGGCGCGGGTCGACGAGCGCGCCTTCGACGCCGAAGACGGCGAGCGTGGGACCGACGCCACGAACCAGGACGGCGCGGGTGGAGCTCGTGACGACGAAGCCCGCGATCAGGATATCTCCCCCTGTTCCGACCGCGCTGCGCGCGGAAAGATTGGCCAAACGGGCCCCGGCGGAGCCTCCGGTATCGTAGGCTTCCATGAGAGCGACTCCGGTGCCGCCACCCGAACCCGAAACCTGCGCGGTGTAACCGCCGCCGGTGAAGTCCCGCAGCACGGCCGCGTCGAGGCTGCCGGCGGGAAGGGCGAAGGCTCCAACCGTAACCGCGGTGGCGGCGATCTGGGCTGAGTTGGCGGCCAAGCCCCAGTCGTCATTGGCGGCGAGTTGAGCCGCGCCTCCGAACAAGGCGACAGCCGGGTTAGCCAGAGCCCCAGCGACCCCGAACGAAGCGAGCGTGGGCCCCACCCCGCGCACCAGGAGTCCGCGGTTTCCGGTCCCGGAGACGACGAATCCGGCGATCAGCGTGTTGCCCCCCGTACCGGCGCTGGTGCGTACCGATAGGTTGCCCAGCCGTCCAGTCGTGCCGGCCGCGGTGCCGACCGGCTGATATCCGCGTCGTTGGGAGTCGCGGCGGAACTGCGGCCATTCGGCCATCGCCGGAGCGCGGGACCCCGTGAACGCGTACAGCTTCTTGTCCGAGCAGCCGACGTAAATGGTACCGTCGGGAGCGACGACCGGGGACGAGTCCGACCAGTCGTCCATCGCCGCCCGCCACAACTCCGTGCCTTCAGGCCGCAGCACGATCAGAGCGTTGTTGCTGGTCGAGAGGATGATCGAGCCGTCGGCCCGCACGGCCGGCGTGGAGTAGATGGGCGCCAGCGGAGCCGCCGTCGCCGCCGGATATCGCCAGCGCTCGGACCCGTCCGGATTCAGAGCGTAGAGGCGCGCGCCGGTGGTGACGACGTAGACCGTGCCGTCGATCCCGATCACCGGCGAGGCCTCGATGGCATCACCGAGACCGGTCCGCCAACGCGGGGTACCATCGACCGCAAAGGCGTAGAGGAACAGATCCCGCGAGCCGACATATACGGTGCCGTCGGAGGCGATGGCAGGCGAGGAGGCGACGTTGCCGAGCGTCGCCTGCTTCCAGCGGAGCGTGCCGTCGGGCCGCAGGGCGTAGATATTCTTATCCCAAGAGCCGAAGAAAATCGTGCCGTCGGGCCCGATCGCGGGCGAAGAGTCGATCCAGTCGCCGGTAGGGAAAAACCACTTGAGCGCCCCCCCCGGGGTGAGAGCGTAGAGATTACCGTTCCCGGCGCCGAAGTAGACGGTGCCGTCAGCGCCGATCGCGGCGGAGGAGGCGATGAAGCCGCCGGCGCTGAACGTCCATTTCACCGTGCGATCCGGAGCGATCGCCTGGAACTTCCCGTCCCATCCTCCGAAGTAGAGCGTGCCGTCGGAGCCGATCGCCGGCGTGGCGTCGACCCAATCGGGCATGGGCAGACTCCACTTCAGGGTGCCGTTGGGGTTGATCGCGAAGAGCTGGCCGGACTGCGTCGGACTGGTGGAGGCGCCGACCTCCACGCCGATGTAGACGGTCCCGTCGGGCGCGAGCGCCGGCGACCCGACGATGTTGCCCGCGGTCGCGGTGGAGAGAGTGGCGAACGCCCATTTACGGCTGCCCTCCGCCGCGGTCTGCGCCGGCAGGAAATGTGGCGAGGCAAGGACTACGAGCAGCCATCGCACGGCTGCGGCACGAATCGGGATTCGGGTCGGATTCAAGCGACGATCCGAACCCGCCGCGCACGGCGAACTCAAACCGGAAATGACTCGCGCCACGCCGGGACGACGACGCGGAACACCGTACCCTCCGGTCCCGTGCGCTCCACGACGACGTCGCCCCCCGCGTGTCGCGCGAGGCGGCGGCTGATGGCGAGCCCCACGCCGGTACCGCGCGGCTTGCTGCTCGCGACCGGCTCGAAAAGGGACGCGCGCACCTCGGGCGGCAATCCGCCGCCCCGGTCCTCCACGCGGAAAGCAACCATGCCGTCTTCCGGCAACGCACGGACGGTCACCCGAGAGCCGTTGGGCGAAGCCTCCACCGCGTTCGCCACGAGATTCGCCAACACCAATCCCGCCAGATTGGCCCCGCGCGACGGCACCGCGAGTTCCGGTGGAGCTACCGCCTCGAGCGCCACTCCCGCGGCGGCGGCCGCGGACTCCGCGCGACGCACGAGCGTCTCCAGCACCTCGGCGGCGGGAACGCGATGTCCAGGCCCACCCTCCCCCTCGTCCCGCATCACCGCGGCGACCTCCTGGACCAGACCGCGGAGCCGGCGCGTCGTCTCGACCGCCGCACCCCAAGCCTCCCCTGAGGCCCCGGCCGCGGGATTGAGCGCGGTGTCGGCAACGAAACCCTCCAACCCGGCGAGGGGATTCCTGAGCCCGTGGATCAAGTGGGCGCTGATCGCCCCGAGGGCTCCGGTCTTGGCGGCGAAGTTGAGTTCGGCGTTGGCCCGCGCGAGGTCCGCGCTCTGGGCAGCCAGCCGCCGCAATGCCCAGAAAAGCACCAGCAAAACGGCAGCGGCAGCGCCGCCGAAGGCAGGAATGGCGAGCGCGATCAGACGGCGGTCCATCCGGTCGAACTCCGCCGCCACGCCCGCCCCGTCCACCCAGTAACGGGCGAACCCGAGGGCGGGCGCGCCCGCCTGGTTGGCGCGCAAGGGCACGACCGCCTCGATCAACGGGGCGGCGGTCGGAAGCGCCCCCGGCTCGACCTCCGCGCCGAAGACCCGCTCAAGCACCGCCGCCGCGTGAAACTTGGCTTCGGGCACCTCGGGAGGAACCCGCCACCAGCGGCTTCCCTCCGGCACCGGCCCGAGATCGGGCAGCGCCTGACGCAGGCCGCCGCCCGGATCGAAGAGCTGGAGCGCCATGACGCCCCGGAGCTTGGATGATTCCAGCGCGGCCGCAAAGGTGACCGCCCCCGCCTGCTCAAAGGAGGCGGCACCCGCCGCCGCCGAGGATGACGAGATCGCCAGCGACGCCACGGCGTATAGCGCCTCGGCCTCGCGGCGCAGAACTTCGGCGCGGAGTTGCTGGCGCAAACGCAGCGAAAGTCCCGCGACCAACGCCACCAGGACGAGGAGGGTAAGCACCACCCCAGCGAACACGGGCCGGAGCGGACGACCGGCCGCAACGCGTGGGGCGCGCATCAAAACTCCCGCTGCAGACCGCCCAGCACGCCGTGCGCGCGATAGGAGAACTCCCGCTCGTTAGAACGGACGCGCTCCCATGAAAACTCCGCGAAGGCCGCCCAGCCGACGCGCAGCGCACGTTCCGTCCGCAGGCGCGAGCCGTGGCCGTCGGCGATGCGCGGGGGCGGCGCGATGCCCGCGCCAACCGTCTGGATCAGGTAATCGGTGCGGCGCGCCTCCGCCTCCAATTGCAGACGCCAGGGGCCCGCGCGCCAGCCTCCCTCCAACCGCACATGGCGTTGGTCATGATCGAAGAATCCCGAGGCACCGTCGCGCACGCGGGCCTCTCCCGCGGCGAGCGAGGCCCGCCATTCCCCTGCCGCCCCCCACTGGGTTCCGGCGCGCAGAGACCACTCCTCCTGCCGGAAGCGAAGGAGGGTTCCCGCCAGAGGGCGCCCACCCGCCGTGTGCTGCTGTCGCGAGGCGTAGCGACGATCCTGCGCAACGGCAAGGAGCGCGAGGGTGAACCGCCTATCCGACGACCATTCCAGCCGGGCACCCAGGCGCGACTCATCGTAGTCTCCTGGCACCGCCGAATACACGACGCGCTTGGCCTGTGCAAAGGGTTCGAGCGCGAATCCCCATGGCAATTCAACCCGCGGGGCCAGCGTGACCAGCGCGCCCCTCACACGCGTGGCCAGCACGGTGCGGACGGCTTCAGTCTCGGAAAGGTCGCTGACCAGATCCTGCAGGAAGGCATCGGCCTTGAGGGCGACGCGCCACGCCGGCGCCGGTTGCCAGCGGCCCTCAAGGTGCGCGAACCACTGCTGCTCACCCGGCGTCTCCGCGGGGGGAGAAAGATAGCGGAGCACGTCCCCGCTCACGAGGGTGATGAGTCGCAGGTCGCCGCGCTTCACCGAGACAAAGGACTCCGCCTCTCCGCGCACGAAGGCACGCGCGACCTCGGCAAACGGCGAGAGCATCACGTTGTCACGCCAGCCGAGGGAGCCGCGGACCATCTCAGCGTGCTCAAGGCGCCACCCCGGCGGCACCGCGACGCCGCCCGGCGACTGCTGCGCGGGCAGCAGGCCGGGCACGAGACAACCGATGAGAGTAAGGAGGATTCGAAGCATCACTCGTTTCGTGCGAGGAGCATGGGGGAAACGACCCCGAAGGAAAAGGGCGGAGTCACCTCCGCCCGTTCGCCCATTCCGGAGCGGCTCAGATTCCGGGCTTGGTGCGGCTGTCGCGGATCTTCTTCAGCTCGTCGCGCACCTGCTTGCCAAGCGTCGCCTGCTGATCGCGTTCGGCCTGCGTCTCGGCCTTGAGCTTGGCGAGGATGGCCTCCTTTTCGGCCTCCGTCTTGGCCACTTCAAGCTGGGTGATGAGGACCTTGCGGTCGTCGATCGCCTTGGCACGGGCGGCTTCGAACTGCTGCACCACTGCGGTCACGGCCTTGGCGGTGTCGGAGGCGTTGTCATCAGGCCGGCGACCGCTGTTGATCGAGCCCGGACCGCTGTTGCTGGAGCCACTCCCGGGGGTCACGCCTTTCGCAAGACCGCCCTTGTCGTCGACGGGGGTGGTGGTCGCGTTGCCCGTCGTGCCTCCCGAGGTCGTTCCTGCGGTGACGGTCACCTTGCTGTCATCAACTTTGGTTCCGGAGGAAGAGCTACTCGATCCGGAGCTGCTGCTACCCGAGCTGCTGCTCTTCGAGAGGCCGCCCTTGTCGTCGACGGAGGTGGTGGTCGTGTTGCTGGTGATGTTACCGGTGACGTTGCCGGTGGTCGCCCCGGTGGAGATGGTGGCCTTGCTGTCATCCACCTTGATCACCGAAGTAGAAGAACCGCCCGAGGTGGAGCTTACCGACGTGTTACCCGTGACGCTCCCGGTCGCGGAGGTCCCACCCGTGGTCGTGACGGGGATTGCCTTCGAGTCATCCGACGATTTCCCCGAGGAACTGCTGCCGCCGCCGGACGATGAAGAGGAGCTCGAGGACGAACCCGAAGACGAAGACTTCGAGTCGTCTGAGCCCTTCCCGGAATTACTGCTCCCGGACGAGGAACTCGACTGGGCAAGGGCAACGGAGGAACCCGCGGTCAGGAGACTCGCGAGGACGAGTAGGCGTAGCTGGGATTTCATGGTTTGGATGATAGGTTGATGGGAACTGCCCCTGCCTTTGCACGCGTCATGCCATCGCCTTATTTTTACCTATCTCTATCTTGATCAAAGTTTAAAGAAATAATGTGCCCTTAGGTATGCAGACCAAGTGGGCGTATTCACCACAAAATCATGCAGCACCCATGGGCGCATTCACCCAAGGGCCGTTAATCCCAAACCCAAGGACGCCTCTCACCTCCTCGCGAAGCCGCTGATGCGGCCTCCGTCCCCCTTGGGCCCGCCTCACAGTATGAGCTCGGTAGGCCGATCCACCTCGGAAAAACATCTGCGCCGAAAACCGCGGCCTCGCCGCGTCGCACGGCCTCTGAAAAACGACGGCCGGATCAGACTTTCCTGCGTGCCCTAAGGTCTGGCAGTACCGACAACCTGAAGGCTTACGGCGGGGCAATGCACCGGGGGAAGCGGTCCCGCTCGGACCGCAGTGGTGGTAGGAGCTGGATTCGAACCAGCGTAGGGCGGAGCCCAGCAGATTTACAGTCTGCCCTCGTTGGCCACTTGAGTATCCTACCAGACGGGGGCGCGGAAGCTCGCGACTCGACTTCGGCACCGCAAGCGTATTTTGCGACGGAAAGCTCGCGTGAGAGAAGGCTGGCACCGCCGGCTTCACGAAGGCCGGCCCGCGGTGAATTCTTCCAAACTCCCCTACGTCGGGCGCCTCGCGCCCTCCCCCACCGGACTCCTCCACCTCGGGCACGCACGCACTTTCTGGCTCGCCGCCCGACGCGCCGATCAGGCCGGCGGAACCTTACTCCTCCGCAACGACGACCTCGATCACGCCCGCTGCCGGCCCGAGTTCGTCGCTGCCATGCGCGAGGACCTCGCCTGGCTGGGACTGCGCTGGCGCGAACCGATGGTTTCGCAATCCGATCGTCTTCCCCTCTACCGCGCGGCACTCGCCCAACTGCACGCGGCGGGCCTCATCTTTCCGTGCACGCGTTCGCGGCGCGACGTGCTCGAGGCGGCCGGAGCCCCCCACGAGGAGGGCGTTGAAGAGGAGCCCCTTTACCCGACGGTCTTCCGGCCCGCCGTCGGTTCCCCACTGCCACCTCTGGGCGAAAAGATCGCGTTCAACTGGCGGTTCCGAGTTCCCGACGGGGAGGAAATCACCTTCATCGACGCGCGCCTCGGCCGGCAGTCTGCCGTGGCGGGCCGGGACTTCGGGGATTTCCTCGTGTGGCGCCGCGACAACATGCCCAGTTACCAACTCGCCTGCGCGGTCGACGACGCCGAACTCGGCATCACCGAGGTCGTGCGCGGCGAGGACCTCGTCCGCAGTACGTTCCGTCAGCTGCTCCTGTTCCGTGCGCTTGGACAAACTGCCCCGGCGTACTTTCACGCTCCGCTGCTGCGCGACAACGGCGGCCAACGGCTCGCGAAACGGCACGACGCGTTGTCGCTGCGGGCCCTCCGCGAGTCGGGTCGCGACCCCGAATCGCTCGCGGCGGAATTCGCTCCCGTCACCTGAAGCTCGCCTCGTTTCCGGCCACCAGCCTTCCTCTTTCCCATGTCGTCCCCCGTCCGCATCGGCGTCCTGAACATCTCCGACCGCGCCAGCGCCGGCGTTTACGAGGACACCCCGGGCAAGGCCTGCGTGGCGTTGCTCCGCGAGTGGCTGACCACGCCTTTCGAAACGGATTACCGCGTGATCCCCGACGAGCAGGCCGTGATTGAATCCGAACTACGCCGACTAGCGGACGATTCGGGCTGCTGCCTTGTCGTGACGACCGGGGGCACGGGGCCGGCGGCGCGCGACGTGACGCCCGAAGCGACCGAGGCCGTGTGCGAGAAGCTCCTGCCGGGTTTCGGCGAGCTGATGCGCGCCACGTCGCTGAAATACGTGCCCACCGCGATCCTGTCTCGGCAGACCGCCGGCATCCGGGGGCGGACGCTAATCGTGAACCTTCCGGGCCGCCCCAAGGCCATCCGCGAGAACCTCGAGGCGGTGTTTCCCGCGATCCCCTATTGCGTCGACCTGGTCGGCGGCCCACGCCTCGAGACAAATGCGGCGGTGATGAAGGCGTTCCGCCCTGCGGGGGCTTGAGCTGCACAGGGCACACGCCGACCCACTCTTGCCCGGATGCACCCGCGCGGCACAGTGCCAGTCGCTTCAACATGACCACCTACGTTTACGAGACGGTTCCCGAAAAGACCGGCGCCGAGCCCCGCCGCTTCGAGGTGAGGCAGTCGATGCACGATGCGCCGCTCACCCGGCATCCCGAGACCGGCGAGCCGGTGCGCCGCGTGATCGCCGGCGGCTACGGATTCATCGCGCAGAAAGCCTCGCCGCCGGCAGCCCCATGCGGGTCGCAGTGCGCGTGCTTCGGACAGAACTGAAATACCGGGGTCCACCCGCCGAGTCGCCGAAAAGGATCGTCCGGCCGCGCGCACCCGTCATGGCCGACGTGGACGAGGCATCTTGCCTCGTCTCCCCACGCCCTCCGAAAGCCGTGCAATGAAGCCCACGAAGGCCGACGTCGTGAATTTTCCGCGGCTGCAGCCGCGGCCACACCGAGCAACACTCTGACGCCGTCTGAGCCTCAGACTGCAAAGCACTCCCTTCCGACGTGGACGAGGAATCTTGCCTCGTTTCCCCACGCTCTCCGAAAGCCGTGCAATGAAGCCTACTAAGGCTGGTTCCGTGACTTTTCCGCGGCTGCAGCCGCAGCCACATGGGGCGAAGTTCCGACAGGACGAGCGTAGGAACGATCCGCCAGTTCCCTTTTGACGAGTCGAGTCGCCGCGTCGAAGGGGCTTAACCGTTCAGAGCTCGGTGTACTTGTCGGAACGGCCGCGCGCCTTCTCGACCGGGTACTTGCGCGCGTTGGCCGCGAGCTTCGCCTCGATGGAGGAGGCAACGTCGAGACCTGTCATATTGGCGAACTCGAGGGCGTAGATCACGACGTCGGCGAGCTCCTCAGCGATGCGGTCGCGCTTCGCGGGGTCACGGGCGACGACCGCGGCCTGTTCCGGCGTCGACCAGAGGAAGTGCTCCATCAATTCGCCCGCCTCGGCGGCGAGCGCCATGCTGAGGTTCTTGGGCGAGTGAAACTGCTCCCAGTCGCGCTCGCGTACGAAGTGCAACACGCGCGACTTGAGTTCGGCGACGGTAGTCTGGGCGTCGGATACGGTGGCCATGGCGGGCAGGCTGGGCCGGCGGCGCGGAGCGCGCAATCTCAGCCACCGGGCGAGATTTAACTTGGCACCCAACCTGCAGTAACCACGGTCGCCTTCCAATTCAGCAATGTCCGACCGCCAACCGCACCACTTCCGCCGCGCCGGCGCCTGCTCCCAGCAGGTGTGCCAGCGCATGGGTGCGCCGCGGCCGGCCGTCGTCTCCGTCTGGAGCAAAAAAGCCGGCTCGGGCCACCAGAACTGAACCTCCGCCCTCGCGGAAACGTTCGGTCCTCTGAAGCCCGGCGGTCACCAGACCCCCGAGAGGAGACGTTTCCATGGGCACAAACGCTTCCCATGAACAGCACGCTGATCCCCTCCATGAAAAAATCTCGCCGCTCCCCCACCGGCGCGGAGCGCCCCATCACATTCCGCGAGCCTTCGCATGAGTGCCGGGAGACGCGCGACGGCCTGTGCATCACCGTGTACGTCCCCGGAGTCGACGCCAACGGGGTCGAGATCGAAGGTCGCGGGGCCGACCTGACGGTGACCGCGCGCAAGCCGCACCCGCTGCGGGTAAACTTCGACGCGATGCACCTCGAAGGCGTGCAACGCGACTACCTCCTTAAGCTGCGCCTCGGCAGCGGCTTTGATTTCGGGACGATGGCCGCGGAGATCACCCGCGGCGTCCTCACCATCAACCTCCCGCGCCGGGCACGCGCCTCCTTGGCCCGCGTGGCGTGAGCCACACCCGAAGTTAGGGACAAAAAAGGCCGCCCCCCGGAGGGAGCGGCCTTTTGCTGCAGCGGGAAACGACGATCAGGTCTGCTCCTCGAGCTTGAGGGCGCGGTAGCCGCCGGCGCTCTTGAAGTAGAGCAGCAGCGCCAGGTAGATCGCCGCCATCGCGAGCGGGATATAGGAATCGGCCTTCAGCGTGGCGCGATCGCCCGCCTGGTTGGC
>JACCDO010306002.1_pt1 | contig 13254 bp, 14 predicted proteins | sample 7446101 | NCBI WGS metagenome assembly JACCDO01 (sample SAMN15323440, study PRJNA562643) | freshwater metagenome | isolation source: river surface water | place: USA:Blue River Watershed | collected 2017-08-16
CTGTTTTATTGTTTTTTAATTTATTAATTTTTATAATATTATTCACATATGCAGATGCTTCTGTGTCTTTGGATGATTTGGATAGATTTATTTTATTTATTATCTCTCCCATATATATGAATTCATCTATCGATTTATTACGAATATTTTCTACTGAACTCTTGTTTATCGTTTCATTTGTTTTATTTATATTCTTTTTATTCATCTTTTTAACCGATGTTCTGTTTAAATCTGCTGCAAATACTAATGTACCTGTTTTTTTACCATTTGTGTATTTATTTATAAAATATGATGGTATTGCACAACTTATAAATCCATGTAATTCTAATAAATCCCAATTCTGTTCCCCGTAAATATAATTCTCTAATATATCTCCTGTTGATAAATTATTTAGAACTTTTACATATTTCTCTGGTTTTATAAATTTATGATAATTCTCATGAATCATTAGAGGCATTAATACTTTCTCTGTCTCATATAATTCTATACAAGTATCAATATCCTTATAATCTGTTAACATCTTATCTGTCGCTTTGTATAAATCAAAATCTAAATCCTTCTTTTTCATTATACTTACAAAATTATCAAATACATTTGAATTTATTTTTGTTGTTCCATAATTTATTTTTAACTCATCTAATTGAATTAAAATCTTTCTCATATCATTCTGACAATAATCTATAAACTTGTTTATTTGGTCGTATTCTAATGTTATCTTCTCATTTTTACATATCGTATATACCCACTTGGCTATTTCATTCGGAAATGGAGGATATACTTTTACTTCATTCGAATATTTTTTTGTTTCATTTAATTGTTTATTATGTTGATTATTTGTTATTATTATTATTGGCATCCATCTGTTAAAATTATTGTCTTTTATTATATTAAATACTCCTACTTTGTCATTTAGAGTTATAACTGATTCTAATTCATCTATTAACAATACCATCTTACTCTCTGAACTTATATAATTTTTTACTGATAATTTTGCTATCAAATCTATATCTATTTTAATCTTTGGATCTAACATGTTTAAATTTATTACTTCGTATCCTAAATCTCGCAAAATTATTGATACTATTGATGATTTTCCACATCCATGAGGACCAGTTATTAATAAATTTCCCTTTCTTTTACTATATTCTAACTCTAATTCTGATATATTTACTAACTTTTTTTTTCGACCTTTTGACGACTTTTTTAATAAACCACTCGATTGTAAAAAATCCTTTACATCCTCATATGTATCTAACCAATTTTTTATATATTCTATTGTCTTATTATTACCAATTATATCTGATAACTTTGAAGCCTTATATTTAACCTGAATCAAATTTTTAGACATGATTTTTTATTAATCTAATATATCTTATTATCTATAAATCAATATTTTATACTATTATTATTTCAATTATTTTTATTATTAAAAATAATTTATCAAAAAATATTATTTTTTACCAAATAAATCCTTTATTTCCTCTTCATCCAATAATTCATTTAATTCTTCTATATCATTAATACAATTTGTTATATTGTGTTTTTTATTATTGTAATTTTTTATTATTTCTAATTTATTCGTTTTATTTGATATTAATTCTTTTACTAATCCTATTGTATCATTATTTAACATTAACGAAATTATATTGTTTTTTGTATTGTAATTTATAAAATCTGTTGAAAATATATTAAATTCATTCGAATATAAATCTAATGGTACCCTTTGATAATATGATATCAAATTTTTCTCTGTTAAATGTACTCCATGAATACATCTTTTAGTATTAAATTCATCCGTTACTAAAGAATTAAAACATTTCCCATACATCAAATCATTATAACATATCTTGAAATCTTTTGTACATGCTCCAAATTTACAATTGTAACCACCTGGACATCTCTTATTAAAACAATTTTTACATTCTTTTGTTAAAATATTTAATTCATCAAATATTACCTTGTCCTCATATATGTCTATATTCGATAAATCCTCTTCTGATACCATCATTTGATATATACATTCTCTTAATGGTTCCTTCTTTTGTTCTGCTAAATTATGAGCAAACATACATTTTCCTTTGTACACACATTTTGAATTATTAACTATATTATAACATAATAATTTTTTAACATTTGCTTTGTTTTCTATATCCACTATCATTGTTGTTATTTTATATAATAATTTTTTTATATTGTTATTTTATATTATAATAAAATTATGCAAAAAAATGTTCTAAGAGAAATTTCTAATTTTTCTAAAAATAATAATAATTACTCAGATCTTAATATCGTTAATAATCTTCTTCGTAATCTTAACTTTACTAAATATAGATTTAATAATAATACTAATAATACTAATAATACTGAACAATTAGGAGGTAGTAAAGTATGTAAGGTAGGTGAAGATGGTATTGAACATTGTTATGATGATGGATTTACATTACAAAATGAAAGAGAACAAATTATTAATAATTTAGAAAATGAAACCGGAAAAGATAGAGATACCGTTGAAGAAGCTGTTGATGCTTCTATCCAACAAGAATTAAATAATGCTAATAATGTGGATTTTCAAGCTAATCCTATGGGTAATCTTATGGGTAATCCTATGGGTAATCCTATGGGTAATCCTATGGGTAATCCTATGGGTAATCCTATGGGTAGTCCTATGGATAGTCCAATGTATAATCCTAATCAGCCAATGTTTTTAAATAAATTTTTAGCAAAACCAGATTTTGTAACAAATGAAGTTAAAACATATACAATTCAAAAAGGAATCAATTTATATTATGCATCAGATAATAAAAAAGGTTTTAATCCTAATAATATTCAATTAGGAAATGATAATTTAATTTCATTTTTTACTCCTAATTTTAAATTAGCTTCTGATAGAATTGGTGCATGTAATATTAATAATCCCAATGGTTATATTCATGTTTTTGAAGTTATTCAAGATATTCCTAATATTTATGTTAAACTTCCTTATGATACTGATTATGATTACACATTAAGTTCTCTTTATGATAAATTTTGTGCAGGTTCTACCCAATACAATGGTGTTGGATTTTTTTATCCTAAAAATGAAATTGAAATTTTTTCAAAAGTTATAACTAATCCTTATGAATATCAACAAAATCAATTACAAAATCAAAATTTAAATTTAGGATTTCAAGCATTACCAGAAAATAATTTTTATTCAGAATTTGGGATATGTAATCCTACTCCTTATTTAAAATATTTATATTCGTGTAAATGTCAAGGTTTAAGACAATTATCTAAACCATATCAAATGGATAAAGGACATGTGTTTTAATAATTTTTTCTAAATCTAATATAATACTATCAAAAAATGAAAAATTATGATAATAATAAAACTTTATTTAATTATATTTTATCTAATAAATATGAAATTATAAAAGATCCAAATTCTAATGAAATTATGAAAATTATTTCAAATAATAATGAAATCAAATGTAAATATAATTTATTATTTACTATCGAATATTCTTATAAAGATGATAAAAAAAATAATAAATTAATCTGGTCTTATTCTAATCCATATATTGACCAAAAAACTAAATTAATTAGTATATTTATAAAAAATGCATTAGATGACCAATATAAAAATTATTGGAATTGGGATAATTTTTCAGAAAAAAATGTAATTGAATTAATAAATATTATAATTAAACAAAATCTAAAAATTTATTATGATGGTGAATTTATTGATCCAATATGGATTATTAAAGGAGATTATTCTAATTATTCACAATACTATATGATAACTGATATTATCTATTTTTAATTTATAAAATAATCAAATAATATTATTTTGTAAACTTATTATAATAACTAAAATTTTTATGAGTAAATATATAAAAACAAACTCTAGTATAATTTTAAATAAACTTGAAAAAATTGCAGAATTAAGTAAAAAAACTAAAAAAAATTTTAAATGTTTAAAATGTAATGGTTCAAATAATGATGATAAATTAAAATATGAATATATATATTTGCCAGAAACTAATTCTGATTCTAATTCTAATTCAAATTCTAATTTTGGTCAAATTATTTTTACTGATAAAGATTTGCATTTATTAAAATCCCATAATAAAATTCAAATCAAATTATATGAACAGGTTTGTAAATTAAAACTAAATTTAACACCTGATTTTGGTATATTTAGTACAAATACATTACATATTATTGATAGTGTTTATGAAGAAGGTTCTAATCAAAAATATATTGAAAAAAATAAAAATATTTTTAATTCAAAAGTTAATAGATTTTCTGAACATTATGGTTTGTTGACATTTGATTCAAATAAAATTAGTAAAGTCACTATTTTAAGTGACAATCGTGTTGATTCAGAAGACCCTTTAATTTACCAACCTAAAAATTGTTTGGAAACTTTAAAATCTGATTATATTTTTCATACACATCCTAAAACACCATATATTGGTTCAAGAATTACCAATGGTATTATTTATGAATTTCCATCTATATCTGATATTATTCATTTTGTTGACCATCATAATAATGGAAAACTCTTAGGTTCTTTAGTTATTACTCCTGAAGGATTATATATTATTCACAAATACTATTTTAATCGAGAAAAAATTAAAGTTGATATTGATATTCTAATTGATGAATTATATGAAATTTATCATGAATGTTATCAAAATTCTATTGAATTCTATAAATCATATAATTTTAAAAAAATGATTTCAAATGGATTTATTAAAATTCCTGATAAACTTTTTTTTGAAAAAATTGCTGATAATTTTGATTTTATTAATCAAATTAATACAGTTCTTATTAAATTTGATTTGTATATTGATTTTTATCCTAGAATTAAATTAGAATCTACACACTTTTGGGTTTGTCCTGATGTTTATCTTCCTATACTTTAAATTATTATAATATAATTTATTTTTATTGTATAATAGTATAAATGAATAAACAAAATTTAATTTTAATTTTAATAATTATATTGAGTCTAATATATATTGGACATTTCAATACTAATATAAATACTTTTGAAAACTTAGAATTTAAAGATTCACTTATTATTATGGTTACTGATAACGAATTCTATTATCTTAATATTAAACCTCAAGGACAAACTCAATATGATGTATTTAGAATACCCCTCTATTTAGTAAAAGATTTTTATTAATTTCTTTAGTATTTTACTTTAAATTTTATATAATTAATTTTTATAATTTTTTAAATTTTTATAAAAATATATAGTGATTATTTTTATTTTATCTAGTATTAATTTATATTTATAATATATAATATGTATAAATTAAAGGAAATTATAGTTGTAATTGTTATACTAATTGTTTTCTCTATTGTAGCTAATGCTATGAGTAATAAAAAATCTTCTGCTTCTGCTCCCGTTCCTGTGATTGCTAAGGAAGGTTTTAGAGTTGATTCACAAAACTACGTTTATAACAATGCTTTTGAAAATGCTGATAGATTAGGTTATGGGGATAAGGAATCCGCTTCTATGTTAAAATCTAATCCCCCTTATACTATGGGTCCTTCTAGTCCTACTGGTGTAAATTCTAACTCTAAACAAGACACCTTTGATAATCGTGGTTATAAATGGACTGCCCCTGGTAAAGACCCTGAAGTTGATGTTCTTACTAAAATTGTTGATGACAAACAACTCAGACAACAATTCGAAAGAACTTATATGTTAGACCCTGATGGTTCTGTTGCTCAATATGACCCTACTTATTTTAAGATTTCTCCTTCTTGTTGTCCCGCTCAATATGCTCCTCCTTTTAAAGTAACTGGAAAAGATGAATCTAATTGTGATTATGCACAAAAATATGTTGCTAACAACTATTCCGGTATGAATTTCCAAGATGGTTATGGATGTGTATGTATGACTCCTAAACAAGCTGACTTTTATGGTACTAGAGGTGGTAATACTGTATAAAAATTTTAATTTAAATAATTTTTTATATGTTTAAATTTTGATATAAAAATATAGACATAATTTATATTAAAAATATATGGATTTTAGATATTTGGTTGAAACTAAAAATGAATTTAATAATTTTCTTTGTGGAATTTTAGTTCCCCATATTTTTCATGGTATTAAAGGTATGATTAAATATTCTGAAAATGTTTATGAACAAATTGAACAAAAAAATAAACGTGGAGCTAAAATTTCCAATCCTGGTGTTGTTCAAATTTTTAAAAAAACTTTAGAAGGTATAAAAGAATTAAATAATAATGAAATTGAAGAAGAATATCAAAGAATTAAAATTAAATCTGGTTGTATCGATTTTTTTGATAATCTTGTTAGAGCTGTATTTAAAAGTTTTGTTTTATTTTTAACATGGGACCCTAAAGTTGAAGAATCCAAGTATATTGATAATGAAATTTATGAACAACTTTCTATTAAAGATTATATTCACAAATGTTATATTATTTCTTGTGATTATTTTAGAGAAAATCCTGAAATTTTTTTAAATTCTAAAAATAACAAAAAAGATATCTTTGAAATTATTAAAAATTGTATTGAATTAGCTATTAAAAAATCTTTACCTTATAATCAAATTATTGAAGAATATCTACAAATTGAATTTACTAAAAAAGATACCTCTTTTAATCAAGAACTTGCTGATGTTAAAAATCTTGTTCATAATTTTATTAATAATAATAAATATGGTACTAGACCTCCAATTCAAAATATTATTAAAGATTCTGAATCCTTTGTTAATGTTAATAATATTGATAATATTTCCAGAAAAGAAGAAGTTGAAAATTTTATTAATAAAGAAATTATTAAAGAACAAAGAGAAGGTGAATCTTTAATTGAAACATCTATCAGTGAACAAGAAAATATTGAGGAATCTGATTCTATTGGTGATTCTCAAACTAATCAAACTATTCAAACTGCTGATTCTGAATCAAATAATAATGTTTCAATAACTTCTAATGATGTAGATTCTGCCAATTCAGCCAATTCTGCCAATTCTGCTGATTCTGATAATTCTAGTGTTTTAACTAGATCTTCTATGAAAAGTAGAGAATTAGATGAAATTATTGACCCTAATGGAACCAATGATCCCAATGATTCAATTTCCAAAACAAATGAATCTTTTAATTCATTAAGTAAAGTTAGTAAAACTTCAACTCAAATAATTGATAGTCCTCCCGCTCTTAGAGCAAAAGCTAATGATAGATTACAAGAATTACAAAAAGTATCTACACAAAATAAAAAAAATAATGTTGTAATGAAACCTAAAAAGAATTTATCTAAACAAATTAAAGATATGGACCCATATTTTGGTGAAATGATGAAATAATCTAATAATCAAATAATTTAATAAAATTTTTTTTTAAATATTTTTTTAATGTATTTTTATTAAAAAAAATTAAATATAAATAATTAATATATAATGAGTTATTATAAATCCTTATTTAAAAATTATATTATTTTAATAGCATTAGTTGTTTTTACTGTTGTTTATATTATTATTAATTTTGATGCAGTTAAACAAGGTGATATATATAATGGAGATTTAACTAAATCTTTATTAATTACTGGTATTATTGTGCTTTTATCTTATCTTTTTGTTACTTGGGATGATGATAAAGAAATTACTGAGTATAATGATATTACAACTAATTATCCTGATAATAATTATCAAAATGAAAAAAATAATTTTAATATGGAAGGGGGTGTATTTGCAAATGAACCATATGGAATAAAAAAATTTAATTTAGCTAATGTTACTAATAATCAACCTACTACTACTATTGTAACTAATTTACCTGTTATTAATAATTCTTCTAAACCTATTAATCTTGCTTCTAATATTTCCAATAATATTCAAACTAATATTCCTACAAATATTCCTTCCAATAATATTCAAAATCAAGTTTCACAACCAGTAATAACAGTAGGAAATCAAACTAATCAAATTAATCAAATTAATGAATTAGGATTTGAAAATCCAAATAAATCTGTAGGAGAATCTAAATATTATATTTTAAATCAAAATATAAACCCAATTAAACAACCAAATAATTTAATTAATTTAACTAATACTAAAAATGCTTTAAACAAATATGATAATCCTAATATATTTATTTCTCATAAAAATACAGGTAAATTTGGTATTAAATTTTAAATTTTTACAAAAATTAAAATGATTATTTTGAAAAATTATTTTATTTAATTTATATACTTAATATAAAATATAAAATAAAAAATGGCTACTAAAGATGTTAAAGTTGGTTCTAATATGAGTTTACCTATCAAAGAATTTAAGTTAGAATCCATGTGTGAAAATCCTGCTATTGTTATGATTGCTAAAAGAGCTTCCGGTAAATCTTGGGTTTGTCGTTCTATTATAAAACATTTTAGAGATATACCTGTTGGAATTATTATCGCACCTACTGAAAAAATGGCTAATCCACCTTTTTATTCTGAATTTTTTCCTGATTCATATATACATTATGAATATCGTAGTGAAATCATCGAAAAATTATTATACAGACAAGATAAAATGATTGAAAAACAAGTTGATAAACAAAAAGAAGGTAAAAATATTGACCCAAGAGGATTTATTTTAATGGACGATTGTTTAAGTACCAAGGGAACTTGGATGAAAGACCAACCTGTTATGGAACTACTTTTTAATGGTAGACATTATCGTCTTATGTATTTGTTAACTATGCAGTTCCCTTTGGGTATTACTCCTGAACTTAGATGTAACTTTGATTATATTTTTTTATTAGCTGAAGATTTCTTCTCAAATTTAAAAAGATTATATGACCATTATGCTGGTATGTTCCCTACTTTTGACGCTTTTAGAGCTGTTTTTAAAGTTTTAACCGATGATTACGGTTCTATGGTTATTGTAAATAGAGGAGCTAGAGCTAATTTTTTAGAAAAAGTTTATTGGTATAAGGCTGATAATGAAAAAGTTGGTATGATTGGATGTAAACAATTTGTTAAATATCATGAACGTAATTATGATGCTAATTGGAAGAAAAGACATAAGGCTTTTGATATTAATGAAGTTTATAAAAAAAAATCTGCTCTTGCTAAACCTATGAAAGTTGAAAAAGTTACTGTGGGAGCTGATAATTTTAAAAAATAAAAAAATTAAAGTTGTGTTATAAAATATTTATTTATTTGTTCGGTTCTTCTTATTGTGTCTTGATAAGTTGAATCAATCCAAACTGATGGTTGAGTAAACATTGTCTTAAATATTTGTGTCACATATACTGGCTCTGTTTCCTCTTCTTCTAGGGTTCTTGGTAAATATTTATATACTATTTTTTGGTCACATTTTTCTGATATTTCTGCTTTTGACATAAAATATACTGTTAATAATATTACCGCAACTATAAATATTAAAATGAAAAAACCTTTTACTAATTCCATTTATATATTAACTATATTATAATAATATATTTCAATATATTATTCTAAAAAATTTAAAAAAAAATTATTTCTTTATTTCTTTATTTCTTTAATTCCGCATACATTTCATTAATTGATGCTAACTTGGATTCTAATTCCTTAAGATTGTTCTTGGATTGAAGTAAATCCTCTTGAATCTTCTCTTTTTCTTGTTTGGTTGCATTAATTTGCTCGTCAACTGAATCTTCTGGTTCTACTGTATTAGTAGCCGATGCTGATGCATATTCATCAACCTTTCTTGCATGCTCTTCTGCTGATCTTTCAATCGCTTCTTCTGTCTGATTCGGACTAGGAATTTGACCTGGGAAACTGGGTTCGGTTCTTCCAATACCTGTTGATTCAGGAGCATCTGTTTGACCTGTAACAACTTTTGCACCCTTGAGTTGTTCATCCTTTCTTTGTTTCTCTTCAACTTCCTCCTCCTTCAAAGAATCCTTGTATGCTTTCATGTAAGTATTTAATGATTTCTCTCTGTATACAGGACCATCCTCAGTTTCAGTCTTGGAAATATCAACGTCAAAAGGAAGCCATTTTCCTACTTCTCCTACAAAAATATTGTGGAATTTATCAAGCTTTTGAAGTTGTTCTGCTTGTTTTCTTGCTTCCTCGTAAGTTTCAAATACTCCACGTACCTTGATTCCAAGAATCTTTTGGTCTTTGTATTCTTCTCTTTTACCTTCAGGAAAAGCATTGGGAGTTAACATGGAAATAATACAAAAATTTTGCTTTTTAACCATGTGTCTAAAGGGCTTGTCCTCATCTAAATAATCTTCTTTGGGGTCTAAACTTGTCATTTTTAATATTATAATTTTATAATATTTTGAATTGTTTAAATCATTTTAATTAAATTTAACTTGATTTTTTCTTAATTTTAAATTTAAAATTACAAAGAACATGATGGATATATTGAATCTAAAATATAAAGTAAAACAGATGTTACTGTACAAATTACAAGAACAAATTGATTTATAGATAGTTCAGGCCAATTTCCAATAATAAATTTAATTATTAAAAAAGTCAATATAAAATTTAATAAAAACTTTATTGAACGATTCAATAAAATATAGGTTCCATCAATATTAGGTACTATTATTGGTTCATGTTGTATTGATATTAAATCTTGTTTTAAATTACTCATATATAAATCTGTTAAATAAAATAAAATTCTAATAATAAAAATATTATTTATAAAAATAATATTTTTTATAAAATTCTTCATACTCTAAATTATATTTTTTCTTATAATTTTTATATTTTTATATTTCCTATACACTTGGATAAAATTGCCACATACAATCTTCACATATTTTTTTCCAAATTTCGTCTTGAATTCTTAATTTTGTTCTTGATTTTAAAAGTGGAAAACATTTTACATAATCATCTAATTCTAATAATTGAAAAAATTTATGCAAAACATATGAATATGATAAAAAATTTATTCTCTCTTTGGGACAATGTTTTTCAAATGGCTCTTGTATTTTATCAAACATTTTCTTTAATTTTTCTTCTGTTTCTCGATTTATTGATGGTGCTGGTTTTCCTGTTATCTTTGATATTATATAAGCAATATGTTCATAGTAATCATTTAATCTTAGTTTCTTTAATATCGTCTTAACTTGTGATATTTGAGAATAATCTAAGGTTTTTATACGATTTTTTCTTAATTCCGCTTTTATCTTGTCTATTATTACCTCTGGTATTTCTGTCGATTCTTTTGCTTGGAACTGAGATAACCCACAAGCATTTTTTATGGACTATACCTTAAGCTTACTATTTAAAATTTTTAAATAAGCCCATATCCATCTAGTCTCTGAACCTTATTCCAAATATACATTTGAAATCTTGGATGCGGATTTGATTCATTGGATTCAATATTTTTACCATTGGGTACGGGTATTATCCGTGTTCCTCAATTATATTCGTTTATTTTTATTTTACTATAATTGAGTGGTAATTAAATCCCAATCTGTTCCCGCAATTTGGATATGTCACATAATTTATTTTTATTATCCAAATTATTTAATTATTATAAATAATCTGTTTGACTTAATTTTAACTTTAAATTTAAATAAATTACATTAGCTAATCCTTTTAAGATTAACTCTAACGAGCAGTTTTTCTCAGTCAACTCGCAAAAATGATTCTTTCTTTTATAAGGAAATGTTGGTTTTTCTACCATTGGATCCTTATAATTTGTTATTTCACTTTCTATTATACAATTTTCTACTTCCCCACATTTCATACACGCATATATACCCTCATTGTAAATTAATATCTTGTCAATACCACAATTTATACATGGTTTTGATATTGTTTTTTTACTTGAATATCCTTCTATCATTACCTTATAATCCTCATATAAACTTGCTCTATCATATACAATTGGTTTATTATAAAATGATTGAGACTGTGATTGAGAATGGGTTTGATTTTGGGTTTGATTTAGGTTATTTGAATTGGATTGGGTATTCGATTTATTCACATCAATATAATCAAATATATTATTATTATCTTTGATTAAAGATTCAACATTTTTAACTCTTTTTTTAGTTACTTTTTTTTCTTTTCTCTTCATTTTTGATGCTTGATTAAGTAAATCTAATTTACTTGATTTATTATTAAAAATTTGTATTCCGTCAAAATCCCATATTTCATCTGTTTCAGGACGCTCTGAATTTTCATTATCATTATTATTATTATTAAGTTGATTTTCAATTAAATTTTTATTATCTGTTGTATCCATTTGATTATTATCAATATTAACTATATCCATTTGCACATTTATATGTAAATTTACATTAGACATATTGGATAATTCTAAATTATTTGTCCTACTTGATTGAATCAAATTTTGTGTACTATCAAAATCCAAATTATTTTCACGAGTATCAGATTCTCTTAATTCGTTTTTTATTTCATCAATTTCTTTTTGATTTATACCATCAATTATATTGTAATAATTAAATAATATATCATATGTTTTACTATAATAGTCTAATTCATCTTCATAGTTTTCAACTTGACTTATTTCATCTTCTAATTTATTTATATCATCTAGAATTTTTGAACGTAAACTTATGTAATTTGGAGTACTCGAATTATTTGAATCTAATGTTATCAAATCAGATTTTAACTTTTCTAAACGTTTCATTTTTTTAGGTACATCTTCGTGTTTTCTATTAATTGAATCTATCGTTTTTTTGTGTGTGCTGTCTAAAGTATCAATATTCGATAAATACTTTATCTTGTCTGGCTTAAATTTGAATTGACAATTACTCATATATATATCAATAATTAAAACATCTTTTAAATAAATATCAATTAAAATTATAAAAATTATAAAAATTTAATTTTATTAATTAAGTTTTTTAAATTTTTTTATTTATTTGTATGTTTACTTTTTTAAAAAGTATGTATACAAAAATGTATAACAATCGAATAAAATAAATTGGGTGGGAAAAAATTAGTTTATATAAAATTTAACCATTTTGATAAAGAAAAATATAAATTTTTATATAGATTAAATATATTTTTTTTATTAAAATATATAAAATTATTTTTGTAAAAAAATTATTTTTTTTTTCTAAATCTATAATATATAATAACACAATGGGTGGTGGTTTAATGCAATTAGTCGCCTACGGCGCACAAGATGTCTATCTTACCGGAAATCCTCAAATTACTTTTTTCAAAGTAGTATATAGAAGATACACTAACTTTGCTATCGAAACTGTCGAACTTTCCCTCAACGGAACTGCCGACTTCGGTAAGAGAGTTACTGTTACTATCACCAGAAA
>JACCDO011159537.1_pt1 | contig 13252 bp, 13 predicted proteins | sample 7446101 | NCBI WGS metagenome assembly JACCDO01 (sample SAMN15323440, study PRJNA562643) | freshwater metagenome | isolation source: river surface water | place: USA:Blue River Watershed | collected 2017-08-16
AAAGAAGGAGAGTTTATATAAAGTATTTCCAAGAGGGCCTTGGTTGTAAAGACCTAAGACATCATTCGGAGTAATGGCACGAGTGAAGTATTGAGTGCGTCCAATCTTACCATAGAAGCCTGGATTCTTCTCTTCTCCATAGGTCACCCACATCTTATCATTGGTAATAATGGGAATACCCCGTAAAGCCGTCGAGCGTTCTAACTTGCCATTGACATAAACATCGACACTGCGGTTATTTAATACATAGCAAATATGAACCCACTTCATAAGGGGGATATTTTGAATATCGCTCTTCTCGGGGGTGGATCCGCTAAAAGTGGTGCTGGTGCTAATGCCTAAGGTATTTGTCTCGGGATATAAGAAGAGTTGAGGGCAAGCGGTTTTGCCATCATTTCCGGAGATGGTATTTCCCTTCTCATCTTTGACGGGATTACCCTTCCATAAGATATGTTTGGGAGCACCATAGTTGTAGTTGTAATCATTGATATAAATCCACGTGCTTACGGAGTGCGCTAATCCGGACGTGAGTTGAGGAAGGTCGACGGGGGCACGTGCGACAAACGCGTCTAACTCACCGTTGATAATGACGGGAGATTCTTGACTGATTTGACGCGATGTTTGAATGTAATTATAGACTAAATAGACGACAAAGGCAACAAAGATCACAATGAGTGCCATGGAGAAGAGATTCTTGACTTCGCCACCTTTGGGAAGATTATTACGATTTCCGTTCATTTTACTTTTCGTATTTACTATATTATAGAAATAAAAATATTTCTGTTTTTCGTTTCACTTTGATTTACTTTTTACTCCTCTTCTTTTCGAAATCGCGAACCTTCTTCTCATAAAGAGTCATACTCTTCTCAATCTCTTCTGGAGATAAGGTATATTCGTAATACGAGAGATATGCGATATTTCCATCAAAGCCGGTATTTGCGGATGATTGCGACGACTCTTCTTCCATGGAAGTAGATGCATAATCGGATGTTACATAAAGTCCATAATCACTCATGGAAGCAGGAGATTCTAAAAGATTGCGTGATACTTCTAACTTCCCATTCTTATATACGGAGACGGATTGATTCATACAGGAGATCGTGAAATGATTCCATACATTCATCTCAATATCCGGGAGTTCGACAGACTCGTTCTGTCCTCCTGCTTTTTGGAAAACAATTGCTAAGGTTTGATTATCCGGTTTAACCCAAACACCCGGATATTGAACTAATTGATGAATATCATCCTTCTGTTGTAATGGGCTTCCTCGATAAAAGATGGACTTCCACTCATTATTGCGATAAATGGGTTCATTATCATATGCTTTTCGAAGATATAACCAGAAGGAGTAGGTTGAAACACCGGGTGTCAATTCACGCGCCATCTTATCCGATAAGACGGAGAAGTGATCTTTCCGTCCATCATAGGCTTTATTATTCTCTATTTCTGTTTCGGCAAATACTTGACCCTTTAACTTGATATGACCGCTTCGTTGATGATAGACGATGATAAGAAGGAGGATGAGTGCGATGACTCCGGCAATGGGATGAATGAAGAAGAAGAGGAGTGAAACCACCGCAATGAGGAGAATGGAGGTAAAGAGGTGATATTGAATAAAGAGCGTATAATAGATACCTAATAGTGCGATGAGTATATACCCTATTTTTACGGAAAAGGGTGTATCCACAAAAGATTGAGACCATGAACCGTTATTCGAGTAACCATAAAGTATATTATTATTTAATCTTTGATTATTCTTATTCTTTCTCTTATTCTCTCTCTTATTTGTATTTCTATTTCTATTTGAATTTTTATTTGTATTTTTATTTTCATTCTCATCTTCACCAAATAAGAAGGATATATTATTCATTGAATTATTTTGATTTGATTCGTTCATACTCTTCGACAATCCTTACTACCTTTTTCATAGATATTTTTTCTCTTTTAGTTCTTCAAAAAGAGTTCAACTCGATTGGGACTCGAAGAGTCCAGCGAGTAGCAGCGCCTCATAACGCTTTAGCGTTTAAGAAGTAGTCGTTCATTGAAAAGGTAGATAATGAATCTTTTTCAATCAGATAATCCATCAAACGAGGAAAGGATACACTTAGGATGGCTGCGAGGATAAGAAAGAATTTAATAAGCGAGTAAATATAACTCGTTGCCATCATGTGTTCATAATGAAAGTAGCCATATAAAATAAGAGCAAAGAGGATGATAAAGAAGAAAATTGATTTATAGGAGGCCATTGAATCAAGAGTAGAGGAGTAGAGAAGAGAAGATTCTACTCTCTACTTGTAAAAAAAGATAAAAAGATTTAATTAGAAAAGAGTTTTCCATACTTATACACTCCTTGATTACTTCCATTTGATTTGCGTTCGCTCGGTTTACAAAAGTAATAAGTATTTAGATCACTCGGCCCCATGGGAGACCCCGTGACACACTTTCCCTTCCCCTCTTCATTATAACACATGCCACAATTTGTATCTTGTAAGCACCCCTTTTCCCGTTCCGATACACTTAGCTTCTCATCATTATACTTTGCACATACATCACTCTCTTTTTCACACTGCTCTTTGGAAGCATATGGCATGATATATTGATTCGTAACATTATCAATGCCGCATATATTTCCCATAATCACGCTATCTTGAATATACGCATTATACTCTTTACACTTTCCCGATACATTACAATAGTACTTTACATTCATATCATTCCCCATACACTGCTCTTTGGATAATGTGGAACAAGTGCGGTCGCAACAGTCGGGGTCATTGGGAAATTGAAGTCGAGCATCATCTTTTTGGCGAGCGCAAACGCAACTCTCTTTTTGGGTATCATACGCACAGAAAGATTGATCTTTACATTGAAAGGATTCAATACGTACCTTCTGTAAAAGTAAGAAGAAGAGAAAGAGAGCAAAGAGAATCAAGAAGAGTAGAAGTAATCTCCCTCTTCTTGTAAACATCCTATTTTTAAATATTTTCTAAATTTTATCTATCTTTATAATAGATAAATAAACAGATATAAAAATGATTGAACTACTTACCATGATGCATGTGATGAAAAACTCACTGGAACAAGAGTCGATTGAACGTTATGAAAATAATAAAGATAATATTAATTTTGTGGAAGGTGATATTCATCGCATTCCCACTTCGTGGATTGTCCTTTCGCTATTGATTGCGATTGGAACGGCTTATTTAGCATACAGTTGTAATTTACAGGAGAATGGAGCAACGCGTTTAGTTGTGACGCTCTTTGCATTCTTCTTTAGCGGCTTCTATTTACTTTATTACTTTATTATTTATATCTTATTAAATAAGAAGTGTAATGGTAAAGATATTTCAACTTTACTGGCACCTTTGGTGCGTAAAGTTGCAGCGCCTCGTAGAAAGTAGTCAGATTTAATTAAAAATTTACGCAAGAAGTGAAGCATACTCTTTCTCTAACTCTTCCGGATAACCCATTTGATACAGTGTTTTATAAATATGAATAAATGAAAAGGTATGTGCGTAAGGTGTATAAGAATCATTATCCTCAATCTTCTTCTTTTCAATTAACATTTGAATAAACTCTTTGCGCTTCTGATACACTTCGTCCAACTCACCCTCTTCACGATGAATGGAGATCTTTCCATTTACTTTCGCACTCTTACTTTGATTCGCTTTGATCGTACTTTTGCTCTGAATCACTTTCACACTTTGATTCACTTTGCTTTTACTTTTGCTTTTACTCTGATTCACTTTCACACTTTGAGTTACTTTACTCTTACTTTTACTCTGATTCACTTTCACACTTTGAGTTACTTTACTCTTACTCTTACTTTTGCTCTTACTTTGAGTTAATTTATTCTCCATTTGATAATATCAATCATACTATTTATGATTTATATTATTTTTTACCATATAGTTGAATTAAATCATTCATCATTGAACCATACGCTTGATACTTTCGAGCAGTAACATAATTGATATCATCTTGATAAGAGTATGTATATTGATAAATATATCCGTTCTTCATCTTATACCAAACTTTTGTTTGATTAGGAATACCAGTTGCGTTTGGAGAGAGATCTTCATAAGCTGCTTTACCATCAATGGGTTGAATAGATTGTGTAGGAGTAGAGTAAGGATGATAACATCGGGGAAACATTGGATAGGATATAAAATAATTTTTATTATCTATATTTGATTGATAATAAAATAAATAAGAGTGTACTTTTTACTTAAACGAACTTCAGAAGTTTCACGGAGATAAAGTAGTAGAAGATGATGCTAATCATACCAATAAAGAGGAGATTCATAAAGTCATCGTTAAAGAGTTCACGAGTTAAACCAAATAATATCGGTTTAGAACCGTTGTAAGAGAGAGACATGAGAATGTGGAAGACGATCATAATGACAAAGAAGGTATAAATGGCTTTGATGGTATCTTTATACTCTTCATCGACATCTAAGTAAATTTCAAAAAGCGCCATTCTATAAAAGATTTGAATATATCTATATCTATGTGCTATTTTTTTTATCCTTTCATCCGCGGATGCTTTTCTTTTACTTTTTCTTTCGAGTACACAGTGAATCGAATTACGATGAATATCAATATACTTGAGAATCTTGGATTTCGGGAAGAGGTGGTAGAGCCGACGGTACATGAGAAGGGGGATCATGAGCTAAATACACAAGAGCGTATGTACTTAATGAATAAACATTTGGATGAGCAGATTTTATATGAGTCGCTCTCTTCTCTTATGGATCTTCATCAACACTCTTTTACGCATCATATGAAAGAGGAGGAGCAAGTTCACTTAAATGATTATGTCTTTCAAGACATTGAAATGTTAAGCGATCATTATGGCAACGAAGAGAAGAGTATCTTCTCTACCCTTCATCATTGTGAAACACAAAGTGGTAAGGTGATCTTCAAAGAGTTGATTTTACATCCTATTTATGATATTGCAAAGTTAGAGAAGCGTCAAAAGCTAATTCAAAGTATTCAAATACACTCCAAAGAAGTACACTCGATATTACGTGAAATGAAGAGTATGGAGAAGGAGATGTTATGGTTTTATAATGAGAAGAATATGCATCATATCACGATGATGAATGATTTGGTCTATTTTAACTATGATTTTATTCCATTTATGGATGTGAATCATATTTTAAACAATGATGAGCGAGCTCTTTTGATTACAAATATTTATAAGATCTTTTTGGCTCCCGCATTAACGATTATTACGCCTTTACTCTCTTTCCTTATTCCGATTATCCTCTTCTTTTGGTTTCAACGGAAAACGGGACTCAAACTGAATTGGAGTATGCTCTCCCAGATCTTTATGAAGATCCTCTTTGGTGCGGACTCCTTTCAACTCCTCTTTAAGAATCCTACGAAAGCGGTGATTGCCAACTTATGTACCAAAGGCCTCTATCTATTCCTATACTTTCAAAATATTTACTACTCGATTCAAAGTGCGAAGAGTACAGCAAAGGTCATTGATCTCATTCATGTACGATTAAACCATATGAGCGCATATGTGAAGAAGATGCATCAACTCATTGAGTATGCGAAGAAACATCATATTGACAAATATTATGACTCCACCATTGATTTAACATTAGAGAAGTGTGATTTATATATTCAAAATTACGCATCACTCTTCCGTCATAATCTCTTTGAATCAGCACCGTCACTCTTCAATCACAAAGGACGTATTTTATATACCTATCAGTACTTCAATCGTATCAAGAACGATTTTATTCATCTCTTCCACTTTGTAGGAATGTTTGATGCCTTCCACTCTTTAAGCAAACTTATTTCAACTTCCACGGAGTCCCATCCTTATACATTTACAAAATATACACTTAAGAGTACTCCTTACATTGATTTTGAAAATATTTGGCACCCGTATTTAACGAAGAAGACGCAATTAAACTCTCTACATATTGGAAATCAACATATTCTTATCACTGGGCCGAATGCCGCAGGTAAATCAACATTTATCAAAGCGGTGATTGTGAATATTTTATTAAGTCAAACCTTAGGAGTATCTTCCGCATCCTCTTTTGAAATGACTCCGTTTAAGATGATTGAGACCTATTTACAAATTCCTGACGCAAAAGGTGTAGCTTCGCTCTTTGAAGCGGAAATGTTGCGTAGTAAGCATTATATTGACAAGTTAAAGAAGATGAAGGATCATGAGTATAGTTTTATTGTATTAGATGAGATCTTCTCCAGTACAAATTATATTGAAGGTTTCTCGGGTGCTTATGCGATCTTAAAGAAGATTGCCTCTTTCCCCAATACACTCTCTATGACAACAACGCATTATAGCGATTTAGAGTACTTAGAGAAAGATACAAAGAATATTAAGAATTACCACTTTGAAATTGTGCGAAATCCTGAAACTAATGAGATTCACTTTAATTATAAACTTCAACCCGGTGTTTCTCGTACCTATATTGCCCTTGAACTTTTGCGAAATCATGGGTTTGATGAGGATTTGATTGATGATGCGATTGCGATGAGTAAGCGCATTGTACCAACCTTTATGAAGAAGAATGAAGAAGAGATCAAAGTGGAAGAGGAGATGAAAGTGGAAGAAGAAGAGGTGAAAGTGGAAGAGGAGATGAAAGTGGAAGAGGAGATGAAAGTGGAAGAGGAGATCAAAGTGGAAGAGAAGGTAAAAGAAGAAGAAGAGGTGAAATTAGAAGAGAAGAGAGAAGTAAGAAGAAGGAAGAATAAAAAAAGAGGCTAAAAATAGTATTTATGTAATAAGATGGAACAAAACGACTCCTTGGTACCTCCATCACGTGTAATAGAGTCCAAATTTATTTATAAATATTCAAATCGATATTATGGTATCCGAAGTGATATGCATGAAAAGATATATGATGCTTTTTGTGTAAAAAAGATGTATGATGATTTTAACCCCGAACGTATATTATCTCATTCACATATGATCTATGATTATGTAGATCGTTACTTGTATGATTGTAAAGATATAAAAGATGTAATATTGAATTATCGAAATATACTTATCAATATAATGAGTTGTATGTTTACATTAAATCTTCGAATGCGTGTAATCCATGGATTTTTTGATTCAGTTGTTGATTATATGATTGAAAATGATTCTTATCAACAATTTAATAATAGAGATGATTTAATCATACTTTTTACTTATATTTCTCCTGAAAAATTATATAATTATATTGATTATATGTATCATTGTGAAGGAAACGAAGAGAAGAAAGAGTATATTCATCAGCATATTTCAGAAAAGATTTATAAAACCATTTTATATAATAGTGCTATAATAACAATGGTACAATATGGATATGCAGATGTGGAAAGAGTAGGAGAAATTGTATATAAGTATTATATCTTAATTACAAAATTAGTGAATGATGGTATTTTAATAAATAAGTATGAAAAGATGGAACATAGTAAATATGAATTCGTGATATGTAATCGAAGTAAAGATCCTTTATATACAGTATTGTTAACAAATATTATGAATGAAATGAGTATTCATCGAAATAAAAAAGAGTAGGAATAAAGGAGATTCCTTTTGCGGAAGGATTTGAAATGAAAAATATAGAAAGAGTATAGATACTCAAAAATGGATGGAAGTATGATTTCAAATTATATGTTTGGTATTCTTGTAATACTTTTAATTATAGTCATTGTTGTGATGTACTATTTATGGAACGAGACGAAGAAGAATAAGAATGAAATCTCCATATTACAAAGTGATATGAGTGCTTTACGCGAACATGTCGAAACATCTTCTAAGAAGTTAGAAGAGTTAGAGAGTTTCGAGTCTATGCCTACACCTTCCAAACGAGTTTCAAAGATGAGCGAACAGAATATTCTCGAACACTTAATGGGAAATATGGGTGGATTTAATATTCATGACTTTATGCAAAGTGGCGAAGATGAGGAGGATGAAGAAGATGAGGAGGATGAGGAAGAAGATGAGGAGGATGAAGAAGAAGACGAGGAGGAAGAGAGTGAAGATGAGGAAGAAGAGAGTGGTGAGGAGGAGGAAGGTGAGGAGGAAGAGGAGAGTGGTGAGGAGGAGGAAGGTGAGGAAGAAGAGGAGGAAGAGGAAGGTGAGGAGAGTGGTGAAGAGGATGATAATAATTCTTCTATATCAGGAGGGTTCGCAAAGCTTATTTCATCAACCCCTCAAGAGGGGTTAGATGAAAATATCAAAAGGGAGAACGAAAGTTCCAGCTCAATGAGCCCTGGGTTCCCTTTAGAGGAAGGTGAGGAAGAGAGCGAGGAGTGCGATGCATGTGGTGAAGAGATGGAACAAAAGGAAGAGTTTATTCCGGAAGAGGTAACTGAGTCAGAAGAGAAAGAAGTTGTGAATCCGTTAGAAGAGAAAGAGGTTGAAGTTAAAGAGATTGTTTATGATGTAGGAAGTATTGATATGGGTAAGAAGCCGATTCAAGCCGCTTCCAATTTCGAGGAGGGTTATATCACGCAAGGAGTCGATAAACGTGATTACATTGTTGCGTTAAATAAGAAGGGTCTTAAATTCTGGAAGGTACATAAGTAAATAGAATCATTTTTATTTTTTTTTATAATCATATATATTCACAATAAATATATATGAATAGAGTAGAGTAAAAGATGGATCGCACAATCAATAATAAATTCAAATCATCTCCTGCCATCATGAATGATGGACGCTCTTTTACCGACTACCGTCCGGCTTGTTATGTGGATACAATGATTGCCAATTCAAATAAGCTGCATGGTTCGAATGATTATCGCCAATTTTTAATTCAAAACGGATTACAGTTGATGAAGGTCAATGATATGTATCTTGAGAATAAGATGGCGCATCGCGAGTGTAATAATGCGGTGAAACCTGGTTCACACTTTGCCAAAGTTTGCTCCTATCAACCCAATACGCGTCAAATGAGCTGTTTAATGGAAGATCCCAGACATACGGGTTTATACAATGATCGCGGTGGTAAGATGGATGAGCTTGATGGTTTTGATAAGATGGATTCTCGTTTCCAAAAGTATTAAGTAAAAGATAAAGAAGATGAAAAAAGTGATTTTCAATTTGATTTTAAAAGAACGATGATAAGAATAAAGAGTATCTTATCATCATCATATATTATAAAATGCCTATTGTCGCTGATTTTCGCACCCTCTCTTCTGAAGTGGATACACATGAAGCAACGCTATCACTTCTCTTTTATAAGAAGAGTGTGGAGTGGATCCTATGTACTTTGGAAGAGTTGCTTGAAAAGGTGAAGAAGATTGAGAATCCAATCAAACGTAATAAATTACAACAACGCTATTATAAGTTAAAAGAGGAGATGGAACGCATCGAGGATGGTTCAAAACTCGTTTCCTCTCTCTTCTTTATTCAAGAGAAGATATTTGAATATCCACTTTCGCCACGAGAGCGCCAAGTTATGGAAGAGTATAAAATTCGCGATTATCACCTTTATGCGGAATCATCATTTCGCATTGATTACTTCCGCGACCTCTTTGACAACTTTGACTTTTATTACTCTTTTATTTATCATAAGAGTGAGTGCGAGATGAAAAAGTGGAATGCGTATAAAGAGAAGGTAGTGGAGCGTGGTAAGTATGAGAAGGAGTTTTATGAGAAGATTCGCAAAGTATATGGATACAAAGGAACCATTTTTATTTATGGAAGTGGTGTTAAAGCAAATAAAGAGCTCTTGACACTCTCGGCTCCCAAAGTGATTTTGGAGAAGGAGGAGTATGGACGCAATGAGCTGTATCAAATGGCTCTTCAAGAAGAGATTCGCGCAAATCATGTAATTCTTCAACAACGGCTTCAAGAGTTACAAAATGAGAAGAAGATGGATCTTTACGTCTTTGGACGATTAAAGTTTGAGATTAAAGATGCAATTGAATCGTACTCTCTCAAAGAGCTCTTTATTCAACGCGAAAAGTATGAGAAGTTGCGCTCATGGATCGACCATGACGCATTCAACTTTAAAGTTTATTTTATCGAAAAGCTCGAGAGTGGTGATGTTGCGGATACATGGATCCAAAATTATAATGGTGTGATGGGAATCAAATACTTTTGATTTTTTATATATTCTAAAATGACCGGAAGTACTTCATGATTTTGAAGATTCCCGCACGACGTTTTTTGAAGTACTCTTGGCGATCCACGGTCAGATTATAATCTTCCTTCATCCACTCATTGATATAATTTAAAGTGTTCTTCATCTCTTGAATCATCGCACTCCTGAACTCTTGTGATAAACAACTCTGATCCACACGAGTCACCTTCCAAACTACTCCATGTATGCAAAGAATACGAATATCTGACTCAGAGAGAATTCCATCTGACGGAACCTTGATATCTTTGGCCTTTACAGGGGATCTTGGAGGATACGCCTTCGCCTTCTCTTGTTTTGAGAATTCGAGTAGCTCCTCGTCCTTCTCAATATACTGATTGAGAGTCTCATCCGAGATCACCGCATCTACCATCTTATCACCCACCTGAACTTTCATAAAGATTTTGGAAGAGGCCATCTTTTTAAAAAAAGAGAATCTATTTATACTCTTTTTAACTCCTCTAAGACAAAAATAAAAATATCTTCTCTTTTTCAATATTTATATAATTTTTTATATAAATATGAATAAATATGAATAAATATGAATAAATAAGAAAATAAAAAATAAATAATAAATAATTTGGATTTAATCATCTTCATAGATTGCTTGAGATACAGCGGATACGGCAAAGTTGGAGAAGTAAATACTTCCAAAGTTGCGATTTCCATAGGAGTCATTTCCTTCCAAGAGTATTTTAGTCTCATTGGGAACGCATACTTTCACACACATCATCAGTGAATCCTCTTCAATTAAACAGTCGAATAAAAACTCTTGATTGATATAAACCATTCCATTTAAACGATTGATTTCAATAGGTACATTGATGGTATGGCACGTATTATTGGGATACCATACAGGTTCGCAAATGTCAAAGTAAGGTGTATCTGGATTCATGGAGTCCATGCGTACTTTGGTACCTAAATTGATATTGCGTTGTGAATGAAATTCAATATTTAAGGTTAAAGATACAAAGGGATAGATCAATTCGCACCCTTTCTGGACGACCCCGATGATAAAGGGATTCTTTTCACATAAGAGGGTCTTCTGATTCTCTTCCACCAACGCTTCTAACTCGGGTTGATTACATAAATCTTTACATTGAATCACCGGCTTTGTTTGAAAGATATTCCATGATAATTTTGTTAATTTGATACCAATTACCCGCTTTCCACATTCAGGCTTCACGCCTCCTATGGGAGCGGAAGGCAGCAGGGAGTCGTCATTTATATAGCCAAGTGGTGTAGAGATTCCACTTGGAATAAAGTGTGTTGGGAAAGGTTGGGATGGAAGTGTGCAATCTTGGACGTTTGGGTATAACTTCACTTTATAATCAGTCACAATATTCGGTTCAATGCGTGTATTATTTTCGCGAGACCCCGCATATAAGTAAAAGGTATCAAAGGGTATCTCATATATCGGAGTATGGCAAGTGATGAGATGTTTGGAATACTTATTGACACTGATGCCAAAATCACTGCTGCTACTCCCTTTTTCACAATACTCCGGAATAATCATCTTCTTTAATCCAAAGAAGTTTTTCAGTGACAACTCTTCCGTATAAATACACTCTCCCCGTGGGCCGGTGTATCCCGTATAACCCGTACTACCCATTGCGCCCGTAAAACCACGGCATCCTGTATAACCCGTCGGCCCTCTTACTCCCGTGTAACCGGTATAACCGGTGGCACCGCGCTCACCGGTCGCACCCGTTTCGGTGGCCCAACCCGGGATACCCTGGGGCCCAGTGTAGCCGGTGTATCCTGTATAACCCGTACTTCCATCTAAACCGCAATAGGTATATACAGGAAGAGTAGAAGATGCCGAGATGGAGTTATTATAAAGTACATTTAATCGATTTCTATTTTCAGACATCGTTTTCTATTTCTATAATTCAAATATAAAAGATAAAATCACTCTTTACTACTATAATAACCTTTTATTTTTTATTTTTTTACTACTCCTTTCAAAATAACTCTCTCACTTTTGGATATAAAGAGATTTATCATAAAATAATATACATACGATTCAATCTCTTTCAAGATGGCACAACAAGTAGTATCAGGAAGTCGCCATCTTCTCCTCTCGATGAAGAAGGAGGATCGCGAAAAACGTGAAGAGCTCCTTTCACGCCTTGATTCACTGCTTCATAAGTATAAGTACTATGTATCCACGCATAAAGATGAGGAGAAGGGGACGGAAGAGAAGCTGATAGGTGATCTGACATGTTGGTACAATCAAGAGGGAAAGCTCATTTATAATACAGAGTTAGAGCACTTCTTTAAGAACATTGATGATGCTACTCACTATCGTTCGTGTGCTTATGAAAATTTTGTAAGTAATGTGAATATCAATCATATTGCGTTTGATGCGTTACATAAGATGAAGTATTCGTCGGATACATTGGAGAAGGTGTATCAGAAGATTCGCGCAGTGAACGGTGAGGAGAGTGAGCGTGAATTGAAGGATATGCTCTTTGAGGAGGTCTTTGCTCTTTGCGTCCAATATGAAGCACTTTTGGAGATTCATATTACAACGGAGCAGGAGGTGGAAGAAGCGCGCGTACGTGAGGAGAAGAAGCGGGGTGGAACGGAGGTTGTCAAACGCGACTTTCCTGAAAATCGCGTTATCAAAGAGTACTGTTTGTGTGTAAAAGAGGAGTCAGAACGCGCTTTTAAACATAAATTATATCAACTACTGATGAAACATAAGTACTTTGTCAATCAAATCTCGGATGTATGTGATTTTTCAAAGTGGTGCTCGGCGAAGAGTGGAAATAATACATATATTATGAAGAAGTTGAAGTACTACTTTGATGATATGGTGGATGTGGAGAGTAAGCGGATCCAGCTCTTTTTGGTACATCGAAATACACCCTTTTCGGAGATTACCAAATATTATGAGTCGTCGGGTATGGGATATACTTCGGATGAGATTCGAAAGGCGCTTGAAATTGCGAAAGAGGAAGAGAAGAACTTCTATATCAAACTCTTTGAGTTGATGTTGGAGTATGATATGATCCTTGAAGTGAAAGGAACCGCTTCGGTTCCTTTCGAACCTCCCGCAAAGGGAACCTAAGGGCTCATTCAGCTGAATGAGCTGGAACTTCGTTCTCCCTTTTAATCCCTCC
>JACCDO011369965.1_pt1 | contig 13252 bp, 12 predicted proteins | sample 7446101 | NCBI WGS metagenome assembly JACCDO01 (sample SAMN15323440, study PRJNA562643) | freshwater metagenome | isolation source: river surface water | place: USA:Blue River Watershed | collected 2017-08-16
AGAACCAGCAGTAGCAGAACCAGCAGCGGCAGAGCCCGCAGCAGCAGAGCCCGCAGAAGCAGAGCCCGCAGAAGCAGAGACCGCAGCAGCAGCAGAGCCAGCAGCAGAACCAACAGCGGAACCAGAAGCAGCGGAACCAGAAGCAGCAGAACCAGCAGCGGCAGAGCCCGCAGAAGCAGAGCCAGCAGAAGCAGAGCCCGCAGAAGCAGAGCCAGCAGAAGCAGAGCCAGCAGAAGCAGAGCCAGCAGCAGCAGAGCCCGCAGCAGCAGAACCAGCAGCAGAACCAGCAGCAGAACCCACCCCATAAATCCCAGGCTTTTGGCCCAGCGGGAAACCCCTAATAAATCATCTATTATACAGTGTAATAGATGATCTTTACTGTTTTGAATGGTATAACAAAAGCTGTTCTTGTGTAATAGCTGGTGCCATTTTACGAGAATTCAATTGTTCTTGTGATAAATACAATTGTTTCAAATCACTCGTTTGATGACCAAATGGTTTTGAATTGTCTAAATATGATTTATAGAAATGTGGATGAGGGGATGATTGAGGAGGTACTTCGGCAAATCGCGAAACATAACCAATATCATTTAGGGATTCGGCTTGATGTTTTTGAATCAACGAGGTTGCATTGTCGGTCAAAAATTTGCGGTATGCCCAGTTTGTTTTGATGCCGGATGATTCGACTAAATTTTTATTTGTAAGAGACTCTTGTTGCCATGAAGCAACTAAGGAGCGACCGTCATTCATGAATGGAGGAAAATCCTTGTACAAGTTATGAGTTTGAAATCCATGCAATGATTTAGGCATTGTTGGATATGCGGTTTTATAATCGACACCGGACATATATTTAGTATTATACACTAAATATATATAATATTTACACGAATCTTATGTCTATTCATTCTGTGATTCTAATAATTGCACCAGTTCTTGTTTTTTCATTTTGCTTGGATCCTGCGACAATCCTTTTTCTTTGACGGCGGCCTTTAAAGCAGTAATCGTCATTTTTTTATACATATCTTTGGATGGTTCCGAGGATTCATTCATCGTGGTGATGGACCCGTCACTTTTGCGAATAATAATTTCGTCGTCGGGTTCGTCTAAAGTAGTTACTTGTGATATAGCTAAATCATCATTCGGAATCGTCGTTGGATCTTCTATAACTGGTTCGGATTCTTTGACTGATTCGCGAGTGTCTTCTTCGGATTTACTACTGTCTTCTTCGGCATCACTGTCATCTTCATCGGATGTGGAATCACTTGCATCTTCTTCGGAATCACTGTCATCTTCCTCCGATGTGGAATCACTACTGTCTTCTTCCGAATCACTGCCATCTTCTTCCGATTCACTGTATTGTGGTAGATTAACCATATCAATCATGGGCACATGGTCTGGTTGAACTGTGCAATGTTGATGAACGGGAATCGGAAAGTTGACCGGTTCTCCTAAATGTTGCATATTCATTTGCATGTTTCGCAACTGTTTCACAATATTATTTACGATTTCAAACATTGTGTCGTGTTTTTGTTCTAATGTGCTAATGCGTTGTTTAAAATGATAAACCAGCAATAGGATCAATATGAAGGTAATGCCTAAACTTATAAAGAAGAATGTCTCCATAAAGCTGAAAACGCCCATGTTATTATCTATGTACAAAAAGAAAATACTAAACAAACGAAGACGCCACGAATTTTTCTGTGAATATATATATCGTATATTTGTATAATGGATTCGAATACACCACAAATTGAATCATTACGCCCTGAAATGAATAATAGTGATTTATTTAGCACGAAAAATATTGCGATTTTTGTACTATGCGTGTTATTGATTTTTTCATCTTTAGGCATTAATATATTCTTCCTTCTTGGAAATCTTATTCAAGCATTTGGTCGTATTTTTGGACCTTTAGTGCATCAAATTTTGTCTATATTCGGTTACACGACTGGAACATTGATCAATCAAACCGCTGATATTGCCGGAGAAACGGCGAAAACCGGCATTGATATTGCCGAGGGTACCATGCATTCCATTGGAAATATATTAAAAGACGCGAGTCGAGGAAGAGGAGTACCTCCTCCACATAATTTAGACAATGTATTGAATGTTTCGGGAATTACGTTGTCCGAGCCATCACCCGACAGTGCCGAAAACCCTATTCAAAACCCAATTTCCGCAGGAAAATCGAAATGGTGTTTAGTCGGTGAATATAAAGGTCGCCGCGGCTGCGTAGCAGTGGAAGATCAAGACAAGTGTCTTTCTGGACAAGTCTATCCTTCGCAAAAAATGTGCCTAAATCCTACACTCACCGCAAATGTCCCAATTCATCCTATGGCACCTCCAGCACCTATTTATCAACCTGGCAGTTTTTTCGGTGAAAGTTTACCTCCACAACCATTGCCCGTTCCTGCAATCAGTAATTATCCTGCGCAACAGCAACCATCCCAGCAACCATCCCAGCAACCATCCCAGCAACCATCCCAGCAACCATCCCAGCAACCATCCCAGCAACCATCCCAACAACCATCCCAACAACCATCTCAGCAACCATCGCAGCAACCATCCCAACAACCATCCCAGCAACCACCATCCAATCAAAAACCACCTGCTAAATAATTCAATCAAAAATGCACATAAACAATTGTGTTTATGTGTATGTACAAAATGCGCAAATTGCACATAGTATTACTAGAAAACGAAAATGTGATAGCACATTTATCCGAAAAACACGCCAAAAGTGATATTTTTGAAGAATGTTCTCAATTATATGAATTCGCAAAACAAAATAAACCAGAATCATTGATTGAAACACTCACCATTAGCTCTTTATATGAAATAGACTTCCATGTAAAAACATATATGCACAGTTATGGTATGGATCATGTTCGCGGCGGCACATATATAGACCCACAATTAACGAATGAACAACGCATTATTTTAGAAAAGGAATTTGCAATTGTCGATATTGTACACGAGCAAGACAAGATACTAAAATATATTGAAAACAATCCACAAGGGAATATATACGAAAAACTCGCACTATTAGACTCACTCAAATATTGTTCCATACAAAATAAAAAATACGAAATCAGTCGCGAAACAATTCGCTCAATTGAATGGTTACAATCAACCATCGAATTTTCAAAAACATATGCAGAGTATTTTAAAAACAACAATGGTCAAATACATATGAGATATGAACCCATTACATGCAGCAAATATGCACACCTAATAAAAGTGTTTAAAAAATTATACGAAAAGGTGATGATTCTCCGCGATTCCATTGAATGCGATTACCCACCTTATTTAGAAAACCCCGAATTTATTTTCGATAATTTTGTATATCACATATCGACCCCGTGTGCAATTTTAGAAAACTACGAGGCGGCAATCTACATGGTCGGCCGATTTGAATACATGTGTTATATATTGATTAATCGAATCGATGAGCTCGAATTCGATATTGCGAATCCATAAACTATATCATGCCCACATAACCATAATTCGTAACCGTTCGCGATTGTTTACTCGTTTTGCCTATAATATAAGGGAACACGGGTTCGTTTTCCGCATTGATTGTAATAAAATAGGCATAGGTCCCATTCGGATAATCGGGTGTAATACCATACCTTCCGTTATGTTCATCCAATGTTCCGCTGCCGGATATGTATTCATAATCATCTAAAAATGCACCGGCCATTAAAGTATATCCATCGAGCGATGTAGTATATGAATAAGGTCTTCCGTCAAATTCCGTTTCCATGGTGCTATACGATGGTGTCATTAACATTGTACCGCTAGATGCATTGGAGGCATTTACATATCCATAGGGACCATAAATCGGATATCCATCAAAACAAAACCCGACGATTTTCGAATGACCGTCATTATGGCGAATATAATCGCCGTTATAGGACGAATCCATAAAATAACTATTGGATGAAGCGAATGTACTATTATTCCACGAATCGCTGGTTAAAAACATACCATCATGATAGTGGTATTGTCCCTGATAGTTGTTTACGATATTGCCTTCTGGACTGGGATGACCACCGGCTATATCAATGCCATATTGTTCCTCAAAGAATACCGCATTGAGTGGATATGTATTATTTCCACTGATGGTTGTTCCGGGAACAGTACCCGTACCCGAACTAGGATTGTACAATGCAACCCCATTTAGGAAAATGCCTTGTACACCGAGAGTGGTAAAGAAAGATTGGTCCGTTGAGGCCGATGTATTTGTGCCACCGCGATACATAAATTTGTAATTGAAATTTTGTTCGGTCAATGGATTTGGTACGAGAGACCAAATGCGTTCAATGGATAAATCATTTGTAAACAAATCACTCGCTTTTGCGGGGTATGGATCTCCGTCACTTTTTATAGTAATATAGGTAGATGTGCTATCTAGCGTAATGGTGGTTTTACTGCCGTAATAAGGCGATCCACCGCCGAATGCAATGCCGGTTTTGTAATAGGTGGATGATGTGGCGGTGCCGGAATAGATTTTCGAAATGCCTAATGTTGTAACATCTACATTTTCTGTAGATTGACTCGGTGATGACGAATAGCCATTATCGGAATCAATCTGTATGGTGAATGACGTGCCGATCGAACTCTCCCCGAAAAAAGTAATACCTTGTTGTGCGAGCGTTGACGGAGAACTTACGACGCAATTACTCGAGTCTTGATAATATAAAATATCCGAATTGAAGATCGCGTTGTATGTAATACTCGTAAAATACGAACTTTGTGTGTATTCCACATCATCATTCAAATCCAAATTCGCAGACAATTGCACATATAAATCATATACATACCCCGACTTTGAATATAAATTGATGTTCGAAAACGTGGCGTTTCCTACAAATACATTTCCATAAAAACCAGAATCCCCGCTGTTGATGGTATCTAGCGAAACGGTTACGCAATCTAACGTATAAGAGGGAATCACCTGCTTCGAAATTCCCGAATCATTCAACGACGTACCATTGTAATATACGATGAGTTTCGGATTCGTTATTGTAAGATCGACAACTTGCCGATTAAACGCCAGCAATTTTTCACTGGTCGTGTTGTTTACTCCCGAAAAGGATATGCTTATAGGCGCCGTGATTGTAATTGTATATGAAATATCATCGATTCCATCTCTAAAATAAATCGAACCAATATACGTCTCGGGATTCGATTCACTATTTAGTATATTTGGACATACTACATTTACACTATTCACGATATTACACTTTCGATCGTCGGTCGTTTGCTGCAATGTATAATTTCGTTTCGTTTGGTAATTATATAATGGTATCGACGGGTCTAAATACAAACCGACCGCTTTCCCCGGAACACCACTACTGGTAGATGGAGTTATAATCATTGTATAAGGGCATATAGTGGTAGTATTTGTAACCGTCGATTGATATGTACCCCGCACAATTTGCGTATATTTTTCCTTTTTCGTCAATCCATTTTGTTTTGTACTTTGATAATTCGAATTATATTGCAAAATTTCCGCTTTCCGGCGCATGTCTAATTCCGCTTGCGTATAGGTCGGATATGGCGACGATGCTAATGAATCTATACGCAATGTTGGTGTCGTGGAACTGCGCAATTTACGTAATTGCGTTATAGCCGCGCATGCATATGATGTTGAATCCGACATAATATAATATCATGGTACTTTTTTTCGTCCCCCGTGTACACGGAAGGTGAATAAATACTATTACACAAATGATATAAATATTTTATCTCTAAGCTATATATAAAATGTTAGCTTTTGTTGCATTTGCGTTATTTTATAGTCACCTAGCTTCGGCTTCCATATTTGATCGTTTTGAAGAATGGTCAAATAAATTTCAAATCCAATTTTTAAACAATGATCACATGATGCAAACCTATGCAAAATGGATCATCAATGATAAATTCATCGAAACCTCCAATTTTCAAAATTTGACTTATACCTTAGGTCATAACCAATTTTCGGGAATGGATCGCGACGATTTTAGACATTATTTAGGATATTCAAATGGGTATGCATCAAACTTGCGTGGTTCAAAAAATGAACTATCTATGACTCAAATGATGGATGTGGATGCATCCGATCTTCCTAAATCTATAAACTGGGTGGATTTAGGCGCAGTAACCCCCGTAAAAGATCAAGGTCAATGCGGTTCTTGCTGGTCATTTTCAACCACTGGCGCATTAGAAGGTGCGTATTTTCTTAAATACGGAACATTAGACAGTTTTTCCGAGCAACAACTGGTGGATTGTGATAATTTGAAAAATGGCGGACGTGACCACGGATGCAACGGCGGTTTAATGGACAATGCATTTAACTGGATTCATAAAAATGGTGGATTGTGCAGTGAAGCCGATTATCCATACGTATCTGGAACCACCAAAACCGCAGGAACATGCACAACGAAATGCACCGTCAATGCAAATAGTGCTATAGATTCATTTGTGGATGTCACTGCGTCTTCCGATACTGCCATGATGTCGGCATTAGCAAAACAACCTGTATCTGTTGCCATTGAAGCGGATCAAGCTGCATTTCAATTGTACAAGTCGGGTGTATTTACTGCATCATGTGGTACCTCACTAGATCATGGTGTATTAGTTGTCGGATACGGCACATACACAGATGGTAATGATTACTATCTAGTAAAAAATTCGTGGTCAAATACCTGGGGCGATAATGGATATATTATGCTTGGTCGTGGATCCTCATACAACAATGGGGATGGACAATGCGGCGTTTTATTAGAGGCCAGTTATCCAGTATTATAAGGGGGTATCGAAAAATAGGAAATAATTACATTTCATATTTTTTACATTTTCGTCGTATACCATGACGAGGATAAATAAGTATATCCGGATGTGGATGCGCTGCTCAATTCATCACTTAAACTGCTTGGTTTTGTATTTGGACCGGTCAAAACAATATTGTTGATATCGAATACATTTAGCGCGGAATCATAATATCGCAAATTCGATAAACTGCCCGAAAATCCGCCATTCTGACAAATATAGACATCTTGATAGTTTTGTTTAGGAACGTTGGTGAATGTCGCGCGACTGGTGATGATACCATTAATGTATACATCCATGTTTTTATTTTGAAGTCGAATTGCCACGTGGAACCATTTCTTTAGTGGTAAATTGTCAACGTCAATCGATTCGTTGGTTTTATTTGAGGCTACATTATTCATGACAATATGTAATGTGGGTACGTTGGAATTTAACAAATATACGCCAGGTGCATTATTGATAGATGCAAGACCATCCGTGTTATAGGTATTATCTCCCTTGTTGAAAATATGTTTATAGGTGGGTGATCCGGTTGTTTGAGTGGATCCGGACAAATCGGTAATATAGAGCCATACTGACCATGTAAATTCAATACCCATGTTTTCGTTATTCGAACGTAATAGGGTTACTGCACCGGAATCTTTTGGGTCTTGTTTGATTTGCAAAGCGGTTGATCCAGTTATCATACCACTTACTAAATATGGATTGTTGGATGGTTGCGTGAAATAACCGACTAAATATATTCCTAAACGTAGAAAAATCATGAAAAAGATGACGACTAAAAACACAAAGGCGAATCTGGCGATTAAGCTATTGGATGATAAAAATTCGCTGCTAGCTTGGCCTACACTTTTTGATGAAAATTCATTCATGGTATTATTAAAAGAGTCTTGTATGCCAGAAAGAGATGTCGTTGTGGATGCTAAAGGTCCAGCGAGCGATTCGGATGCATTATTATACATACTCGACGCGGATTCGGATGCATTGTTAAACATACTCGAGGCTGATTCGGATGCATTGTTAAACATACTCGAGGCTGATTCGGATGCTTTATTAAATGTATTGGACAATGAGTCTTGTAGATTTCCATTAGAAGATGGTTGTTGTTCCATAGTTATATTCTGATATATATAACTATAGTAAATTATTTTTATAGAATAGCCCGTCTAATAACTAACTTCACTTAGAGTAACATTGTCTTTGGTGAATGCAATATTCATACCGTAATTTGATCCGCTGCTGTAACCATTTCCGGACATATAATTTGACCATGCGGTTTGTGGATTAATGACATCTTTGTTTCGTTTAAATCCAGTGAGATAAGCATCAAATGAACCGAAATTAATATTATATGTTCCGCTCGTATCGGGTAAATATTGTAGTTTTTGCGATTTGACTAGCTTTCCGTCGATATAACAATCGACGATTTGCGAGTCGACACTGACGATGACATATACCCATTTTTGAATAGGGAAATTCGCCGTGATGGAAATTGCGGGATTTTCCATATTCGAGTTGGTGGAGTTGAATTTGCAATATAAGGTGGGGGTCGTTGTATCTAAATATAATCGGATTAAATTACTCGAGGAAGTCGCAGTAGTGGATGTTCCGGCATAATATACCGTTTTGGTTGCCGTGTTTGACCAGGTGTTTACGTATATCCATCCTTCATAGGAAAATTTGGCAGAAGCAGGTGAAGAAATATCGGAGTTTGATATGGCAGTATTGGTATTGTTCAAATTATATAGAGTACTCGAGGATGATTTACTCGAAGATGCACGATATAAGAAAAACACTAAAAGCACAATAACAATAATTAATACAATGACAATCGTATCCATTTATATATTAGGGAAATAAAAAAACGACAAAATTATCAAATATAATCTACCGGTGGATTTTTCAACGCCAATAAATTATAATTTGTCGTAATTTCTAATTCAGACAATGGTTTCGTGTAATAATTTAAATTGCATAATGATCCGTCTAAACCCTTATCACTTCCGATGGCCATGGTGTCGGATGCGGAATAAGTAGGTATATTATCGGTGAATTCAAAAGTTCTCTCTAAACTTCCGTTAATATACAGATCGACCTTTGAATCGAAATAATTGAATGCAAACATATTCCATTTTTGATTTGGTAAACTGACATCATATTTCGCCGTGTCGTCTACATTTGAAAAATAAATACTGTATACATCTACATTTTCTTGTCGTTTGTTGCCGGAATCGTTTTTATATGTAATCCGGGGTTTTCCGTCTCCGTAACTAAATATATTGGTATTTTGCACATAGGCGGCATTTGCATTGGGTTGTGGATTTAAATATACCCACATACTGACGCAATAATTTCTGCGATATAATTTATCGGTACTAGAGTATAACACATCATCCGACAATGGTTTAAATAAAAACAGGTTGCTATTTCCGACGGGTCGTAATTCATTTAAAAACACAGGTCGTTTTTGCACAGCCGTAGTATACTTTTCGGATAGCTTGGTTAATAACAATGGCACATAAAAATATAACAATAGCAATATAATTTCAATCACAATCAACAAGAATACAATATTCGGAGTCATTTTAAATTGTTGCAATAAGTATTGCATAGAATCGCTAAATAAACATGGCAAATAGAAAAACAAATTTACAAAAAACCCCGGCCATCCTGGTAATTTTTTTAACTGTCCGGAAAACATTTTGAAAACAAGAGCAATCGCCACAAAAACAATCAACAAAAGTAATATTCGCATGAAAAATCCGCCGTAAAATATGCTACTTGATGACCAGGTCATGGAATAATAGGCGTATAATGCGATGAAAAATACAAGTAATCCTCCACCCAAAGACATCAAATAGGGGGAGTCTTTTGCTTGTATTAGAGGCGAGAATATCAAAAAACTGATAATGAGCGGTATAATCATAAGAAGTGCATATGAATTCGTTTGACTGGTTAATGCTTCTGGATCACGCGATGCATAAAATAATATGACCGATACAAATGTAACGCCGAATAACATACCCGCGTATTTTTTAATACATTCAATGACCTCAGTTGTCGGAGGTTGAGCATTTCGAATAAATCCAATGATTTTGTCTAGTATATTGTTAAAATTGTTGCGAATCGCCGAGAACAAGGTCGGCAATTGATATTCACGCAAGAGCATTATCATGGAGAGTATTGAATATATGCGATTATCCAATACATATATATCTAATGCCATGATGCATCCTAAAAATGCTAAAAACGCGAAAAATAAACCAATGATGATTCCCACCTTTTTTCCGGTTTTATATTTACTAAAATGGGGCATGGCTTCTACAATTGCATCTATTGCGGAACCAATGATAAAGCCTCCTATAAATCCATTCGCCATACCTACTAGTTTATTGCCTCCAATGAGCAATAATGAAATAATTGCAAAAATCAGACCCACTATGACTCCTGCAATGATTGGTTTCGGTGTATGGTTTTTTTTTAAAAATTTTGATATTTTTTCGAAAAATGAAAAAAACCCCGGTGGTATTTTAGGTAATGGTGGGTGTTCAATAAACGATTTCGATTCTGTCATACTTATATTATAATAACAAAATACTTTGGCGTAAAACTACACCGTATATTGTGTGGTTTTACAAGTTCTCTAATGCCGTCTTTTCTCCGTGACAATCTCTGCACAAGGCGACTAAATTGTCTACGTGGTTGCTTCCGCCGTATTCTAGCCGGATCTTATGATCTACTTCGAACCAGGCCGGCAATTGCTTTGCACATTTACCGCAATGCCAGTTTTGACTCGCCGCCACGAATTTTTTCTTCGTCTCGCTGACGGATCGTTTCGTAGCCTTTTTTCCGGATTGTGCTATACGTTCATATTGTGAAAGATGTGGTCGTACTTGTGGCATCTCCATGACGGGGGCATTGTAAGTGTCGTTTTTAAATCCGTGCTTTGCGGTGAAATCTAAAATCGGCGACACCATCATGGCCGCATTTTTATCCACCGGTAAATATTTCAAGTAATCATTGGAGGTGGTGATGATTTTTTGCGCATGCAATGGGTTTTTCTTGATAAGCCAGTATATCATGAACGCGGCAAGTGCTATACCGGCCATTTGATAATATTTCTTCCACGAGAGAACTAATTTCAGATATTTTCCGTCCGTGTACACATTTGCCATTAAGAACGCGGCAATCGCGAACAATATAATCTCGAATCTCATACTACTATAGGATTAGAAAAAACAATGGTAGAAACTAATAATAGAGGTAGATGAGAACAATGCAGGCGAGAATCGCCGCAAAATACAAGTATTGCTTTTTGATGTGGAACTTTTCGGCTAAATAAATCGGTTTCGGTTTGTATTCGGCTTCGTATTTATCGAGGGCTTCTTGAAACGTGAATTGTTCCTTCCCCAACATGGCATTCATTTTGTTGTGGATAAAGACGGTCCAGCGAATGAACGAATCGCGGCCATCTAAATAGGGCGATACCGGAAACTTGTCGAGCAATTGACTAAATTTGTCCCCCAGCTCGCTATTCGGAATAAAGAGAGGCAGATTTTGTATAAAATCGTAATATTTGCGCTTCGTCACTGCATTCGGTGTCTCGGGATATGAATAGGCAATCGTATGAATAAAAAACCAATAATGTGGTCCCCAAATGGCTGGGTCAAATATCATGATCAAACTATATAGAAACAACTGATTATTTATATATAGAATTTCCGAATATGAATGTGTATGAAAATAATTGTAATAACTGTGGAAAACCGGGTCATTCGTTTCATCAATGCAAAGTACCCATTACGAGTTTTGGTGTAATAGCATTTCGTATAAATGAATCGGGAATTCATGAATATTTAATGATTCGGCGCAAAGATACTTTAGGCTATATTGATTTCATGCGTGGGAAATATTCGATTTACGATTATCAATATATTATGAATATGGTGAAACAAATGACGGTGGACGAAAAACGAAAACTAGAGACCATGGAATTTGAAGATCTGTGGAAAGATGTATGGGGTGACGAAAAACTGTCGAATCAATACAAGACTGAAGAAATTGTGTCGAAAGAAAAATTCCAGCAATTAAAACAAAATGTGTATACAAAAACCGGGGAAGTATTCAATCTACATACGTTGATTGAAGAATCCTATCGTTCTGGAATATGGAACGAACCGGAATGGGGTTTTCCTAAAGGTCGTCGTAATTACCTGGAAAAAGATTACGAATGTGCGCTCCGGGAATTTACCGAGGAGACTGGGTATTCGGCGTCATATTTAAAAAATGTGCACAATATTTTACCCTTTGAAGAAATATTCACCGGATCCAATTACAAATCCTACAAGCACAAATATTATTTGATGTATATGCCATATGAATATAGTATATTAAGCACCGAATATGAAAAATCTGAAGTCAGTAAAATCGAATGGAAAACTTGCACCCAATGTATTGAATCTATTCGACCATATAATTTAGAAAAAATAAAACTGATATCGAATATACAGTCGTGTTTATACAAATATAAATTGGTATTCTCGTAAAATATCATTTCGTGAAAAATTGCATATAGTATTATATCTGAATACTATATACACATGAATACTATTATTGAAACCGGAATCAATAAAATGGTCAAAAAGAAAAATATTACTCGAAAAAAAGACTCATTATCATTAGATTTCCGCAGTAATTTAGACCCCACCTTGACTATAATACCGGCTCCAGTAGATGAACCTGTCCTAAATGAGGAACCTCCTAAAAAACAAGTGCCTGACAAAAAACGATGCCCTCCAGGTACGCGTAAAAATCGTAAAACCGGTCATTGTGAACCCGTTGTTAAAAAGGAAGAACCTGTACAGGAAACAAAGGAAGAACCTGTACAGGACAAAAAGGATGAACCTGCACAGGACAAACAGGAGGAACCTGCAGAGGAACCAAAGTATGAACCTGCACAGGACAAAAAGGAGGAACCAAAGGAAAAAAAACGATGCCCGCAAAATACCCGCAGAAATCGCAAAACCCGGGAATGCGAACCCGTAAATGGCAATGAAGCTAAACCTGTGAAAAAGGATGCCGCAAAACAATCCCGTAAAAAGCAAACCGTCACAGCTATGCCAATTCCCTTAGCTGAACCCGCCGACAATGCATCCAACGACGAATTATTCGACGCCGAAAAACGCGAATATGACCAAAATAAGACCGAGGCTTCCGCCTATGATTTTTTATACCCCGACCTCAACGACCCCCGATTCACTCAAAAAATCGCGCAACACAAAGAATTTGCCGACACCAAATACGACGGCACACTCCACGACGTCAAAAAACAGGCCGAAATCATGTGCAATGCCCGATTCGAACTGATGCCCCACCAGATTTTCGTGAAAAATTTCATGTCCCTCCAGACCCCCTACAACAGTCTATTACTCTATCA
>JACCDO011025378.1_pt1 | contig 13250 bp, 6 predicted proteins | sample 7446101 | NCBI WGS metagenome assembly JACCDO01 (sample SAMN15323440, study PRJNA562643) | freshwater metagenome | isolation source: river surface water | place: USA:Blue River Watershed | collected 2017-08-16
GTAAAAGAAGGTAAAGCACAACCTCCTGTATGGGCATAATCTTATAATAACATATATCCATAGGAGGATATATGTTTGATTGGCTTGAAGATATTTTATCTACAATGTTTGTAAGTCCTACCCACTACTCTTATTTAGTTTCTCGTGGTGTAGATGAAAATACAGGTATTATCTTTAATACCTATGACCCAGATAAAGTAAAAATCTCTATCCCTTGTCAGAGATTTGTAAGTTCTTTTGGTAGTAAAGGTGAGAGATTAAAAGACCACCTTATTATCCCTTTACATTGCCCTAGAAATAAACTTATCGGATTTGAAGCTAGAACATGGGATTCTGAAGGCAATAAAAGAGTCCTTAAATATATGCTAGACCGTAGCCAATGGCTACCTACCCTTATCAATGCTCATAAGGTAGTTGAAGGTTTATGGAATGGCGATGATGTTTATATAGTAGAAGGTGTCTTTGATTTAGTTGCTTTACAAAAAGCTATTAAGCCTCCCCATGTGGTATGCTCTACTATGAGAGCAGGTATGGACGAAAACACTTTTAAACTATTTGAAAGATTTTATACTCCTATGTCATCTATTTATATTTGCTATGATAATGATGAAACAGGTAAAGCTAAATCTAGTGATCTCGTAAGAAAACTAGCTAAATTAGGTATTAGGTCAGTAGAATGTAAATATAGAGGTAAAGACCCTAATGAATTATGGACTAGGGAGGGTGTCGAAGGGTTAAATAAATATTTTATGTAAATCTCTTTATATAGTAGGAGATTTAGTTATGCTTAAAAATAAAATAAGATATGCTTGTTATATAGCGATAAAGACAACACCTATGATTAAAGGTGCTAGTTTAGTAAGAAGAGATTTGAATATCAATACACTTGAGGTTTTTGGTAAACATATAGTTAAGACAGCAGGCTTTGGTGGTTTAGCTACAAAATTAAAGCAATTATATGAAGCATTTCAGAGGATGCCTGAATACTGGTCTAAATTTAAAGAGATGTTGGGGATAACAGCTACAAATACATGGGAAGCTATCAAAGAATTTGATAAGAAATTTGGTGCTTTTTTAGAAAAGGGTAAAGCACAATTAAAGTCTATGCTTTCTAAACTTGATAAAGAATTTGATGCTGTACACTTTTTTGTGAAAGCATACAATGATATGCCTACCTTTACTAATGTTATTCATTATGTAGTAGATAAGCTTCCATTATCTGTACAGAAGGTTTTAAAGAGTGTAGCTAAAAAGGTTAAGCCTTTTGCAAAATTTTTAGATGACTTATTAAGTCGTAGTCATATCTTAAAAGCTCTCTCAGTACCTGTAAAAGCATATATCTATTGGAAGATATGGACTACTGTAACAGAAATCTCTTGGGATATTATAGATATAGCAAGAGGTATGTTGGGGATGATCTCATGGGAAGAGTTAGTAGAATCTTTACCTGAGTCAGGGGTTGGGTATTTATTAACCTTGCTTATACCTGATTTGCCGGGTGGTATGATACTTAAATCTTTAAAAATAGGTTGGAATATATTGTTACCTGCAGCATTAGCAATTCAAATGTATTGGTTATATAAAAATAACTATGTGGATAGAAATTTAAAACCTATGGTGTAAGATTTTGACCTCTTGGGATCATAGTTACTACAAAAGGTGTTCCTGTAACAGGGTTTATATCACTACCACACATAATAGGACCTACTGAAGCACCTGGGCTAGATAAAGTAACAGTAGTGCCTCTTATAGCTACAGGACCTACTGATGTAATAGTAACACCTGCATTTCCTGTAATAGTAGCTACACCTGCTAAAGCAGTTAAACTTAATACCCCTGCTGTAGCTGTTAGACTAACCCCTGCGGGTGATATAACACTACTATTCCCACTCGCTATATGTGAAATTGCCCCTACTGCTACTGTTTGAGTAATAGCACCTGTCGGTATAGTCGTTGTATCTGTTAAATTTGTTAAAGCTGTTGTTAATTTAACACCAGCTGTATATGTAGTTTGGTCTACAATACCGGGACCACCTATAATTTTAGTATCTCTTGGGGGTACAATAGGGTTAATAGAACTAAATGCTGAACTTTGACCCCCCATGACTGTTTGTTTCATTGTATTTGTCTTTATACTTACAGATTCACCACTATTGATTGCAAAATCACTTTGTGATGAGAAAGATAAAGAGGCAGCATTTTTTAACCTTACTGTAGGGGCATCTAAATTGATAATAGAACCAGATTTTAAGGATATATTCCCTTTACCTTCTAATACTATACTGCTCCCATCAGCATCACCTTTAAATGTTCCTCCTGCATACATATAGATACTATTCCTATTACTCCTAATATCTAAAGCACCATCACCATTTAAATTAAAGCCTGTAGTTCCATATAGGATATTAGTATTCCCTAAGACCTCTAAACCTAAACCACCTTCAATTTTAAGTCTAGCTCCTGTAGCTTCTTTTGCCCCTATATATCCTCTAAAAGCACCTCCCTTAGTAAAACCTACATAACTAGGACTATCATCACCTATAATGGGTTTTATTCTAAATAAAGTAGCTAAATGGTTTTCTATATCTAAACCTGTAGCATCATCAATAATTCCTAAATCATTAGCATATAAAGGTTTACCATATAGGTTTTTACCACCTTCAGTAAAAGCATCATTACCGACTACTGTACCTAAGACCCACTCTATATAAGGAGATTTATCTGATGCACCTCTATTTTCAGGTATACGGTCAATATCCATACCATCAGTTTGTTCTGTAACAGGTAATAAACCGTCTGTGGTGTGGTTTAATTCTATACGATATTCAGTAGCTGCTTGGTTAAAGGTCTTTTGACCATCAACATCATATCTTAAAATAGCTTTACCCCCATAGGAATTAAAATCTATTTCAGAGGTAGATTTTAAATTTTCATCAATAAGGTTAGCTTTATACATTAACCTATATGGGTCTATAGCTTGTGTTAAGGTAGTATTAACATCTTGTTCAAAAGCAGATTTACCATCTAGGGTAGTTTTTCTAAATAAGGGGTGTGGTTGATAAGTCCCTCTTAATGAATCAAAAGGTAATTCATCTTCTGATATGGGAGAACCATCTTCTTTAACTTGAGTAGGTCCGTCCCATAATCGACCATCAGAAATAAGGTCATAAGGAATAATACGAGCATCTCTTTGTACCATACCGCCATAAATACGGGCACCACTCATAGCATGGAATTGTTGTAAGGATCGAACAACAAGAGCTTGGTCTTGGTCTCTTAATCTAATTTCGTTAGCTCTTCTATTAGATAATAATACACCTTCATCAAGAACAAGGTCTGAACCTTGAGAAGAAGAAGCACCGATATTACCTGGTTCATAATGCCTCATTTTGTGACGAATACGATTAGAAACACCATCTAAATGTTTTCTATCTTTAGGTGTATTTAATAAGCCTTCATCTTCATTGAAGGATTGTGTAGGAATCCATTCTTGACCTAGATAATATGCTTTAGGAAGCCAAGCGAGGATAGCTGGTCTTTTACTGCCTGCTGCACCTTTTGTATCAGTAGCAAACCAGCCGACAACACACATATCACCAACTTCTGGGATAGCACCTAGAAAATGTCTTGAACCTATACTAGGAAATAAAAGTTCTACACCGTCATATATGGGTTCTTCAAATTCACCATCAAGGACTTTAATAGTGCATCTAAGTTCTTCCCAATTAATCATTTGAACTTTAGCAGTACCTAAAGCGAGGGCTGACCATCCTTTACTTGGGTTATTAGGTCTTAATGTACTGTTATTAAGGTTGGCTTTCATTTGCCCTTCGTTTAGTTTCATCATCTATTTACCCCTTTTTATTTTCAGTATATAAGACATTATTAGTTGCATTATTTTCTAGTGCTTTTTTTTCTTTTTGGTCAATAGCATCTAAAGTACTTGAATATGTTTCGGTAATTGTAACAAAATTCTCTTCTGCTCTATTAACAGTATTTATAAGATTATTTACAGCACCCCTTGTTGTATCTGCTAAGTTTCTTAATACAGGACTACTTTCAAGAGTATCAGCTCCACGATAGATTTCTTGTTGCTCTTTCCATCCTTTACCCTTTTCTATCATCACATCATGTAGTTTTTGAGAGAATTTATCTTCCTCAGCACCACTAAAATCTAATTTAACATACGGTGTATTATACTCATCAAGGTTTTCTAAATCTAGATCTGAATCATACCCCCTACATTGACATACAGACCCACTATTCTTTATACCTCCAGGTGCTATTTGATTTAATGCTCTAGGTATATTTTCAGCAACAACAAATCTATTTGTATCTTCTTTACCAAATTTGTCTGTTTCTTGATTACTCACTATTCTATTTGCAAATTGTGTTATAAAGGCTTCTACTATCCCATCTTTATCTGCATTTTCACTATTCTGATTTGTAATAATACCTGTAGAGTTTATAATAATGTTTCTCTCTTCTGGTGTCATTTGATTTAATGTTTCTGCTACATCCTTTAATTCGGCTTTTACACCTTGTAATTGATCATTAGTATCTGTTACAGTCTTTAGTATCTTATATATGTTTTCAGACTGAGCTGATGTGAGAACTCTTGAATAATCCTGTTGTAATAAAGACATATACCCACCACCGACTTTAAGATCAAGACCCCTCCCATATGCTTGATACCCATATACCTCATAACCTTCATCATCTGATACTGGTAGTACCATACTCTTTTTTGTCTTTTCAGGTTTAATGAAGCCCTCTGGATTCTTAGCTGTTAAGGTACTATTAGGTTTATTTATAGGGGGAATTACTATTTCTGTTAATGCAAATAGTGCCTTAGATAACTTTAGATACTCTTCTTTAGTTGTCTTAAATTGGCTTTCAGTTTGTTCTGTTATTTTTATCTTTATGTCAAAATATGCTTTGTGGTCTTCTAGAATAGCTTGCCATAGATTACCTGCTGCATATTCTAATAGTTTCTCCAATTCGTTTGTTAAATCAGTCTCCCTTTTTTCAAATTCTTTTACATAAGTGTTCTCTTTAAATAAAGCATCTGCACTAGCAATAACAGCTTTTACTTTTGCTAGAATATCAGGATTCTCTTGTATTGTTTTTGTTATTATTATGGGGAAGAGTGTTTCTTTGGTGGCATTTTTAATGTTTATCTTGAGACCATTCTTTATAAAATCATATATAAATTGTCTTTTGATGATGTCTTTATTCTCTCGGTATAGACCTGGAGGTAAACCTACCCATAATTCTTGTTTGTCTTTTTTGTTTTTAACTTTAATTGTTTTTATTAGGACATCATGTTCTTGGAAAGTAAGAGATGTAATTTCATTGGTAGCAATAACATCAATTTGATTAGTAAAAGAATTTTTAACTTTAAGACCAGCTGTGGGGTATGCTTGAGTAAAAGTAACTAAGTCCCCATCAGTAGATGTAGGGTCTGGTACTACCATATTGACTTTATTACCGTTATATCTTTCTTCAGATGTTTTTATAAGTCTTTCACCTACACTCTTTATTACCCCATCCTGTTCAGCAAATTCAATTTCAGTAGCACCTTGCATTTTAGGGTCAGGGTGTGAACAACTAAAATACCTAAAATAACCAGGTATATGTGGAGAGAAAGCATTCTTTTTATTAGCTAATAATTCTAAGATATTCGCAGTACTCCCCATACCTGAGGATACTTCATTTGCTCTTTGTTTATTGACCCTCATAATATTTATTAAATCTAATAAAGTTAAGGGAGTATTCCGTCCATCTGTAGGATTTAATAAAGTATTTGTGTATTCCTCAGAATATACAAAACTAACATTTGATTTAGTTTGTCCTGCAACAGACTGAGTATTATTATCAACACTCGTTAAATCATTAAATGCTTGATCTCTTTGTTTTTCTACTGCTTGTCTCTTATCGGCTTTTTGTTCTGGCTTTAATGTTCCATCTCCTGCTATCTTATCTAAAGACTTTTGATAAGCAGGTATAATATTTCCTATATTTTGTTGTCCTTTAGCAATATCTGATCCTAAAATAATTCCGATTTCTCTAGATTTCCCATTCTCAACAACATCGAAGACTACAAATTTAGCATCCGCTGCAAAAGGGTCTTTAGAGCTATTACTGTCATATTGTAAAACCCCTAAATTGAGAGCTTCAGCAATAATCATATTCTTGAAATAAGGTTTCTCTATTTCCAGAGTTTCAGTTCCCATAAAAAAGAAATTAGGGTCTATTCTAGTCATATCTATACCCATAACTACATTAGGGAAGCCTGTAACTTTAATAATTTCTTCACCTTCTATACCTGAAGTTCCAACGGTTTTTTCTTTCTTTTTAAGGTATTTAGCACCTTTATTAGTATTAATAAGATCAACAGCTTTATCAGGAGCTTCTTTATAAGAAACATTCATATCACCAGGTGGCATAAATCGTTTTCTTCTAGCTTTAATTTCAATAGTAGTGCTACAAGAAGAGCCATATGTAAAATCATGACTAACAGAAGTAACATAATAAAAGCAATCTATATGTTCTATATATACAGGATAACCTGGTTTTAATTCAGGTCTCAGTGTGATTGTAACAGAGGCAGTTTCAGCTTCTTGATTTTGTCGATCAAGTTCAGCTGCAGCATAATAGAAAGCTGATGTAGTATTGGTATGGATATTACTATCTATTTCTAAAGGTCTCCACCCATATTTAGCTACAAGCCTATAATCTATATAAGTAGATTTAGGAGTAATAAATTCATCATCTAAAACACCAGACATATTTTTAGTTAAAGTACCTTTAACAACAGCATATGTATATTGAGGTTCTTTAACAGAAAAGTTCATACTTACAATGTCTTCAGGTTTTAAGACATAGACACGACTAGCTTTAGTGTTAAGATTATATAGGGGTGGTTTAAAGACGAGATCGCCATCTACATCTTGATAAAATTCAAAATTGACTTTTTCAGCAACAGTAGATGCTATTTGTTGTTTAGTTTCATAAGAAGCTTCCCACATATTAATATTAGCTAGATTGCCTATATCTAGGATATAGGCTTGCATATCAGCAGTGGTAGAACCTCTTTTATCCGATTCAGATTGAGCTTCTACTTGTTTGACATCGAGTCCTCTAGATAAGATTCTAGTATTAGTCCCATCACCATCTATTTTTACTATACCCGCTCTTCTAGCAAAAGGGTCTATACCACCTAAAGGATCAGCTGTTTTAGTCTTAGATTGGTTTTTATTTTTAACATTAACAGTAGCACCTGCGACTTTATTTGTTTCCCTCCCATTAGCACTACCATAATAAACTTGTTCAAGACTAGAAAATAAACGACCTGAAGCGCCGTGCATCCTTAAACCGTACATACCTTGAGAGAATCTTCGTTCCCAATATCTTAAAGTTAAACTGAAAGCATCTTGATTCCCTACACGAGCATTAACATTAGATTTCTTGTTAATACCACCGATAACACCTTGAGCTGACCCACCAGTATCTCTAAATAAGCTATATATAATTTGATGTGGGGTTTGACCTGTAAATTTGTGACCGGTCATTGGAATACCACCAGCAGATTCACTAGGTTTTCCAGCAAAAGCAGCACCATTAGTCGTAATAGACTGATATTGCCAAAAATATAATAAATTATTACAAGAGAAAGACCCACTATAAAACCCACCACCATAAGCATAAGAGATACTTGTAACTACACCATGAAATACAGGGTAGTAAGGTTTCATTTTAAGGTCTTTTAAGTTATACTTTTCACTATCTGGGTATTCTACTATTTCATCATTATTTAAATCTTTAACATCAAATACACCACGAATATAGATATTAACTTCAAGACCTGGGGTAATAAGAAAAGCACCATCTTTAAAGATACTGTCGCCATGATGTTTAGGGATAGAAAAACTGATATTAGCATCACCACTACTAGCTTCTACACCTGCACCACAAGAAACTTGAGTAATATAAGGTTGGAAGTCTATTCTGTTATTACAATCTTTACAACCTACAAGTGAAGTATCCCCATTAATATAAACGAGGGCATCAGGAGCATAGGATAGTGTTTTTCTGAAGTTAGGTTTCCATAGACCTACATAGGGTCTATCTAATATTTTACTTGTAGTAGTAGCACTATTACCACCTTTAATACTGACAGTCATTTAGCTAACTCCCTTTTTAATTAATTCGTTAAAACCAGAGAGAGAAGGTTCTTGGTTTATAAAAGATTTAGCTCTTTCTGGTGTGACTACATTATTAAGTCCTGATGTTTCAAAATAATCCATTTGGAGAATTTCAAATCCCATACTGAACTCTAAACCGCCATTAGCTTGTTCTTGAGAAACACCCCAATTAAATGATTTGATATGTCCTGTATATCGAACACCGTCATATTCTATAACATGGTATCCAACTTGATGAATCATTTCAGTTCTACCTATACGATCTCTAATCGTAGCACCATTTTTAAATAATGCTAGGATATTCATAAGTTGTCTATATGAAGCACTATCTTTTCTACTTGTATGGTGTAAACCTTTAGATTTTCTTGGATCAACATTACCCGAAATATAACTACCGACTTTACAAGATATATCTAATGTAGGGATATCTTCACCCCATGCTTGAAATATATAACCCATTCTAGTTTGGTCTTGATATGCTTGTATTTTGTTATAAGAGACATTCATACTTTGAGGGTTTATAAGAAAGGTAATAACAGGTAAATCTTTTAACTGTTTGTATTGGTCAAGAATATCTAAAGCAACAAGTCTATCATTTAAATAAGAAGGTAGAGTATTATCTCTATCAGCTTCAGTTCTAACAGATGTAGGGGGTCCTGCAATGCTACTTAAAGTAGCACCACTTAAAGAATTAGGGTTTGTCTTTAAATAGGTTCTGTTTTTAAGGGGAGAAGAAAAAGGTTGGCTTTTATTAACATTATCTCTTGTTAAAATGGGATCATCTGTCTTTAAAGGTTGGATGATATCAGGAGGTTCTACATATAAAACAAAAGGGGCATAACCTCTTAATAAAGAGTTTGTAGTATCTACAGGGAAAGTGCCTAATACATCATCAGGGTATAAGACAAAGAGTTCACCGGTAGGTAATTCAACAAAGGGTTTAGTTTGTAAATAATCTGGGGTAGTAGCCATAGTTTATAATCCTTGTGTTCTAACACCATGAACTTCTCTTTCGACTTGGAAGCCGAGAGAGCATTTAAAGAGGTGGGGGGTATTAGCATCGTCAGCTACTGAGAAATTTTGAAACCAGCCGAACCAAACACCGCCATCAAAGGACATTTTAATACGACCATGAACGACAATTTCACCTTTACGGTCATAGAAAGCACCGTTATTATGGAACAGTGCTAATAGGTCTAGGTATTGTTGGTAACCTATAGTATCTCGTCTAGTATGACCTTGATCTATACCACCGACTTTAGGTACTGGGCCTGAAGTAGCAACAAGACCTCTAGTTCTATGTATAAAACCACCTGTGGCAACGGCAAGGGTAATAGTAACTGGTTTATCAGACCAGTGAGTTTCAATCCAACCTCCCATAGTTTGTTGTCGTTCGATAGATTTATCATAGGAGATATTAATATCATTAACATTAGCATGGAGTACCATACGGTAGTCATTAACACCATCGGACAATAAAGAAGTTTGACCATCTGGGGCAATAATATCAAAGACAACAGGTTTAATACCTTTAGGGTTATCATCATTAGGGGAAGAAATAATGGGATGTAAATAAGTCATAATTATAAGCCTCCTTGAGTAACGACACCAGCAGATTTCATAGCTTTCTTTACTACTTCAAAGACTCTAGCTTCATCACCACCGTTAATGTTAATAGTAACATTACCACCTTTATTCATACCGCCTGTGGATTTAACATATTCTTCTACCGCACCGCCTGGTTTCATAGCGAGGATATCATCTTTATTGTTAAGTCTAAAAGCACCTTTATCGGAGATAATAAGGTCTTGTGCTGTTGGTATTGGTGCATTATTGAGGATATCTAATACGGATCTAGTATCACCACCTGCAACACCTAATGCCTTTTTGGTTTCTATAGCATTTTTGATTTTCTCTATATCAAATCTATTACCGCTTCTATCATATAATTCTTTAAGTTTAAGTGCTTGTTGTTCTGTTTGAGCAGCCTCTTGAGCTTTATAAGCTTCCATATCAGCTCTCACGGAATCTTCTATGAATTTTTTTCTATCTTCTGCCTCATACTTTTTCCCAGCTTTTACTACAGCATCTAATTTTGTAGTAGCTTGAGTTTCTAATACTTTCTTGTCTGTAGCGATATCTAATTGTAACTCTTTTTCAGCTTCTAATGTTTCCTCCTCTAATTTTTTAGTCTCTTTAGATGCCATTTTTTGATCTAAGACATCAGCTTTTTTAGTATCTGCTAAATTATATTTATATTCAGGATGTTCATCTGTAAACATTTTACCCTTATAAAAGTTGTCGTAGTCTCCAGCATATTTCAATATTCCCGATTTATCTTCTATCCTCTGACTGTTTTCTTGTGCCCATTTAAGAAATTCGACAGCAGAACCGCCGCCATATTCTCCAGAATTTATCTTTTCTACAATATCATCACTGAATTGGTTTCTTAAGGTTATTTCTTGAACAGCTCTATCTCCAAATTTCTGTTTAACAGCTTCATATTTGTCTGCCCCAGTTCCTTGTGTTTCATCAAAGAGTTGTTGAGCTTCTTTATATCTTCGTATATTTTCAGCTGTTCCTCTATCTTTAACATTAGCTCCTCTCATTTCTCTCGATTGACCCCTAAGTTCATTTAACTTATCTTCTTTAGCTTTCAAACCTTCTTTTGCTTCATTTAATTCTTTTAGAGCCTTTTTTTTCTCTCCTTCTGTTGTAGCTGACCTTACATCTTTTTCTAATTCTCTAACAAAACTTTTAGCTTTTCCAAGATTCACTTCTTTGTTTCTAATCTCATCACTTAATTTTTCTTTTTCAGCTATTTTTGCTTTTTTTTCCTCTTCGTCATCACTTGAAATCCAGCTAAAAATACTTGAAGTAAGGTCACCAAGAAAGTCTAATTTTTCTTTTAAGATAGCACCGATAGCATCACTAGAAGAAACTGTGGCATCTATGCTTTCTTGCAATAAGTCTTCTTGTGATTTACTTGTAGTGAGCATAGCATCTTCTAAAGGTTTAAATCTTTCAGGTAATGCTTGTATGAAACTGCTGAAATCTTTAATTGCAACATCAGAACCTTTAGCAGTAAGTTTACCCTCAGCATTAATTCCAAGACCTTCTTTATCTAACTCTTTTTTAATTTCTTCTTTTCTGCCCTCCGATGTTCCTTTTTTATTAAATTCGTTAACTAACTTAGTATAGTTTTTATACTCACCCATACCTTGCATAAGAAGTCTTTCTACTGCTTCTTTATTTTCACCAAATGTTTGATCTAATAATTCTTGAGTAGCTACATTTTCAAGAGTAGCATCCGATAATTTATCCGCAGAAAGACCAACAAAATTTAATTTATTGACCATCATAGCTAAATTACCCCCCATACCCATTTTTTCCATAGCTTTAATAGTAGCCCCCATATTACCTGCCACACCTCTAGATAAGACCATAAAGTCTTGTACCGTATTAGCAACATCAGCACCAAGATTTTCATTCGATTTTATTTGTCTTAATATATCTGCTTTTTTACCTGTATCCATTCCGGCAAGTTGTTTAATAGCATCAGCATTACCTTTTTGTAATCCTTCTACCAAATCTTTACCTAAAATACTTTCTAGTGCACCCAGCTGTTTTCCTCCATACACCCCTTTACTAAGTTCTTCTCCTGTCTTACCCACACCTCCAAATAAAGATTGACCCTTAGTAATAGCTTCTCTTTCAATAATTTGTTTAGTTCTTTTCCCACCTACTTTATAAACATCTGTGACTTTCTCTTGTACTGATTTACCTTTATAGCCTTCTTTAACAGCTTCAAATATTTCTATCCCTTTTTTACCAATTAACTTTTTAAGTTTAACAAATAAAGAACCTGCTTCAGCAACACGACCATTCATACTGCCAACCTCATTAGTTACACTGATAATAGTACTAAAGAATTTTTTATTACTATATCCTGCTTGTGAAGCAGCATCTCTAATTTGATCAAAAGAACTTTTAATATTTCTAAGTTCCTCAGCATCATCAAGAGTTTTACCCAAATTCATATTTAAAGATTCCACATGACCCGTAACTTCTTCAATACCTACACCAAAAACAGTAGATATTGTTTTCATTTCACCAATTAAAGTTCTTGCCCCTTCGAATTGTTGTTTAATATTTGAAGCATTAGGGGCCATTTTCTTTAAAGTAAGATTAGACTCTTGTAAGCTATTAAGAGCAGACCTCATTTCTTCTGGGGACATACCTAATCTAGTTAAGTTGGTATAATCTAGCATTCCTTTTCTTAGGGTATTTAAATTATCATGTAGATTATCACTTTGATTTGCCATAAAATCTAAAGCACCACCACCCTCTAAAATTGCCTTATTAAAGTCTTTTTGGTCTTTTTCAGCTTGCATAAAGGTTTCAGCAATACTTATAATAACACCAATAGGACCTAATGCTTTACTTAAAGCACCACCTAAAGCAGCTATACCCCCACCCATTTTACCCATTATCCCACCCATAGCTTTCATATTAGCTCCAGCAGATTGAAGAGATTCTCCAAAACTTGAACCAAAACGAGAAATATCCCCAAGAGAAGACATCTTAGCAAAGCTATCTATTTGAGATTGCACTCCTTCTAAAGCCACCTTAGTTCTATCAGCAAGGTCTCCTATGCCTTTAACGGGTTTTTTAAAAGACTCATCAGCTTTTTGCATTAAGGTATCATATGCTTTTTTACCTTCTTCTACTGTTTCAGTTAATGCTTTTCTTTTTGCCCCTTCAGCTTCCTCAAATTTTTTAACCTCAGCATCATACTCTGCTATCTTTTTTTTAGTTGCTTCTTCTTGTTTCTTTAAAGATGCTTCTATGTTTGCGATTTCAGCCTCAGAAGCTTTTTGTTGTGCATCTATTTCTGCTTTAGCTGCATCATCAGCAGCCATTGCTGCCTCCATATCTAATTTTTTCTTTTTCTCCTTTAAAGTTTTAAGTTTAGCTTCAAATGCCTGGGTCAAAGAAATCTGTTCCATCATTTCTTTGCCTTGAGTTTTCATGGCTTCATTA
>JACCDO012227187.1_pt1 | contig 13250 bp, 13 predicted proteins | sample 7446101 | NCBI WGS metagenome assembly JACCDO01 (sample SAMN15323440, study PRJNA562643) | freshwater metagenome | isolation source: river surface water | place: USA:Blue River Watershed | collected 2017-08-16
CAGTGGTTAGTCAAGTAGTTAGTACTAGTCAACCTGTGACACCTAGTAATAAGATAACTAGCAAAGAAACCGATACAAATGGCACTAATAACAAGGTTGACAACATGAATAATAAAACACCAAGCATGAAAACGAACACTCCAATTACAACTCATTTGAATACAACAGCTCGTCCAACAAGTCCCGATCAACGTAAAGCAATGACATTAGAGGAAGATTGTCAAGAAGAAACTGAAATTTTGATGTCAATAAAAGAAAGAGTTGATGGTTTATTGTTTATAATACATCGCAGTGATGTTGATGAAATATTTATTTATAATAATAACAAAGATCAAAGCGGTGTAGCAAAAGTAAGTAAAATAATGAATATGAATAAACCTGGTGAGTTAATCCCATTAGATACATATGAATTGACATATTCGTACGACGTGAAGGTAGTGCCTAATCATGATCGTGAATACCCAAATGTCAAAGAAATTTCGAATAAGGATTATGGTAAAGGTTACCTTGTTGGTAGTTATGAAATCCCTATTTTACCTAATGTATTATTTGATGTATGGCGTGAAGATAATGATAATAGTGCTCATTGTTGGGCTACTACCTCCATTGATAATATACCATTTGCAATAATAGAAAGAATATTTTTATCAACCGATAATAACACAAAAATTAAAAATGTAACTCAAGTTGATTTGTATGGAAGACATCCAGTGAAAGGATATTTATTAGTTGAATCAATAACAGCAGCTATTGACGACAATTAATCATGTTTTTTTATTTAAATAAACAAAATAAATGTATTATATGAGTGATTTTTACCATTTTAAACCAGCTGCTTCATTAGGGAAGTATTTTTCGATAAGTCCTTGATAATATGGCCACAATTCTTCTGCGTCTTTTCCGTTTAATCCATTTTGATCTTTCGTATATAAATCATATTTATTAAATTCAAGAACCCATTTTAATTTTTCATAATCTTCTTCTATCATAAAACGATCATATGCTCTGCCTGTATGCCATGGGTATGCAGAGTGATATCTAAGCATTGCTAATCCTTCTTTAGGGATTAATGTATTATTAGCTAACACCATGTGATATATATATTCATCGTGACCATAAGCAAATAATAAATTATCAATACCACAATTAGGTGAGTAAATACCATTTTCAGTATTATATTCCTCAATATTATTATCCAAATTGGTTTCATTAAATTCTGGATAAACACAAGCATCAGGTATTTTACAACCAACAACCCATGTATCACCACCAAGTGCCCATTGTGGTCCAGTTGCAGTACCTTCTTGTCCATCTTCAGCAACACCACCTAATGCGTACATTATTTTGCCCATATCATGGATTAAACCGACAAGTTGAAACCAATCTGGTTGACCAGCACGACGAATAGATTCCGCAGTTTGTAACATATGAATTTTATTAGGTAATGAAACATCAGGATCTGATGAATCAACATAATTTTCTAATATTTTAAACGCTTCACTTATAGTCATAATTTTTCGATATTTACCATCTTTAAAAGAATATTTCTCGTGCAGTTTCTTTACAAAACTAACAGTTTGATTTTTTCTCATTAATTTATAATGATTTCTTACAATTGAAGTTAGTGCATTTGATTCATCATTATACACACGAAATGCTGCTTTTCCCTTCCCGGAAGTATTGTCAATGCTCAAAATATCATCGATTCCTTCGTTGGGCATGTTTTTACGCTGTAAAAATAACTTTTTGGCTGCAAATAACAATAAAAGCAAGTGTTTCCTCGATCTTATTTTGGTGTTTTTTTTCGCAGTTTCATACCGGTACAATAAATTTTAGTATAAAATAGTGTAAATATTGAATCATAAACGCTAGATTCACTTTAATATGTAAATAGATACAACATCACGCTTGATTTTATTGGAAATTTTACACAGGTATGGATATTTCACATACTTTACTAGTTATTGTGTGAAGGAATATCTCGTTAATTAGATAGAGCAACAGAAAGTATGCTTATTTGAGATTATTTGGTTTATTAAGCAATTTAGATACGGAGGACACTATAACAAAGTCCACTTCAAGTTCAAGGACTTCAGTACCGGTGATAAGTGTTGTCAACTGTGTTGAGTGTCACTGATTCCAGTGAGTGAGTGAGTGAGTGAGCAAGTGATTAAATAATTGATTGAGTAAGTGGGTGAGTACAACACTATGTCGAGTAAACGGTTCTCTTTGTTGAATCAAGTCGAAAAAAATGATGCAGATATTATCAGTGTTGCGGAGGAAGTCGGAAGTTCGGTAAAGAATTTTAATAATATTTTTTTGATATAATTCACAAATAATTTCCTTTACTAGATCAATCGAATATCATCAACATTTTCGCCACTATCAATTCATGGCATTACAGATAAAAATCCACTAATGGATAATATAAACATTGATGAAGATCATATTGATGATAATGAAGACAAACGAATATTGAATATGCTGAACATGATTAACACTGATGAAAGTGAGGCAAATTTGGCGAATTTGAATTCATTTGGTGGAGTCAGAGGTATATGTAAGGCGTTAGATGTTGATATGAATAATGGTTTAAATGAGTTACAAGTTGCTGACAATAGAAGCAAGTTTGGCACCAACGCATTCGCTGAAGTGCCATTGATTCCCTACTACACTATGATTTTAGAGACACTAAATGATGCTTCATTGCTTATACTGTTGTTAGCAGCAACATTTTCATTAATTGTGGGACTATACAGGCATGGGTTACGTCACGGTTGGGTTGAAGGCACTGCCATATTTATAGCTGTTTTTGTTGTCGCAAATATTACTGCAATGAATAATTATACCAAACAACTTCAATTCCGAAAATTAGAAGAAATAGCCAATAATGATTCTAAATGCAATGTTATTCGCAATGGAATCTATTTCAATATTAATCCAGCAGATATCGTTGTCGGTGATATTGTTAGTTTGCAAGCGGGCGATGCAATACCAGCGGATTGTATACTAATCGATGGATGCACATGTAAGTCTAATGAAAGTACCCTTTCTGGAGAGACCGATGATGTCACTAAGAATAAAAGCAATCCATTTTTGTTATCATCATGCACTATCACTGCTAGTAATACATCGGGTAATATCAAGGCTGTGGTTACTGCATGTGGAGTAAGAAGTAAATGGGGAAAAATTAAAGATGGTATTGGTAATAGCATTGCTAATGACGTACTTACTCCATTACAATTAAAACTAAAGAATTTAACAAAATTGATTGGTAATATCGGTATGTTTTTCTCGGTAGCAACATTCATTGCGTACGTGCTTAACCACGCGGACTTAATATCGATAAGAAATGAGAGTGGAGGCGCCATTATTGAACATGTAGTGGATGGATTCATATTAGCAGTTACCATATTAGTCGTAGCTATTCCAGAGGGATTACCACTGGCTGTTACTATATCATTAGCATGGTCAACCCAAAAAATGTATCAAGATAAATGTTTCATTCGTGTATTAGCTAGCTGTGAAGTCATGGGTAATGCAACAAATATATGTTCCGATAAAACAGGTACATTAACAGAGAATAAAATGACTGTCGTTGAGGGCTATTTCGGTGATAAACTATATACCAATTTAAACGAAAGTAATGCATTCTCACCAATTACGAAGCATCATATATCTATATTAGATATTGCTACCAAGACCCGCGTCATTGAGAACATGGCTGTCAATAGAGCTGCGTATTACATACGTGGTAAAACTCCATTATTGATTGGTAGTAAAACAGAAGGAGCATTGATCGACCTCATTAATCGATGGGGTTTTGATGAGGAAGATATTAAAAAACAAGTTTTTAGTGACGAACGAGGTGATAAACTGTTCCCATTCTGTTCTGAAAAGAAAATGTCTTCATGTTTACTGCAATATACATCCACACATCAACGGACATATATTAAAGGTGCTAGTGAATGGATATTTAAAAAATGTACTCATTTCACTAATGATTTTGGTATTCCAACAGAAATAACACCCAGCAAAAGGGCGGCTATTGAACGATTCATTACTAATATGGCCAATGCATCACTAAGGACTATTGCACTAGCTTACCATGATACCAAAATGGTAACCTATTCTGGTGCTGATGAATTAGATCCGGATAGTTATTGTCTTGATGCTATCATTGGTATCATTGACCCACTACGTGAAGGTGTAATAGAATCGGTCAAAACTGCACAAGAGGCAGGTATATTTGTTCGAATGGTCACTGGCGATAACATTCACACAGCAATGGCTATAGCGAAACAGGCGGGTATACTACATGATGATGGTATTGCGTTGGAAGGTAGCAGTTTCCGTAAATTAACTTGTTCAGAATTAGATTCGATACTACCAAAATTACAGGTACTAGCTCGAGCATCGCCATATGATAAGTATTTATTAGTCACTCGATTAAATGGGATTGCAATACCAAAATCTAAGCGTGAATGGATAAAGCAACATCAAGATGAAATCAATAATGATGGTCGTATTACCTATGAAACACATAAAGATATCTTACTGCCTGGACATATTGGTACCAAATACATGCATATTATACTTTACCATTTTAATAATTGACTTCTATATAGATGAGTGGTCCGCAAGCTTTGTTCGTCCATCACCTGGTATTGGTGAAATTGTGGGTGTTACAGGTGATGGTACCAATGACTCCATGGCATTAAAATGTGCGGATGTTGGATTAGCAATGGGTAGTGGAACAAAAGTAGCTGCAGCAGCATCAGATATTGTTATTCTTGACGATGCATTTGGTTCTATTGTGAAGTCAATACTATGGGGCAGATCCGTATATGATAATATCCGTAAATTCTTACAGTTTCAACTAACGGTTAACATTGTGGCATTACTACTTGTATTCACTGCAGCATGTGCAGGAACACAGTCATCTCCTTTGAGTTCAACACAAATGTTATGGGTTAACTTAATTATGGATAGTTTTGGTGCATTAGCACTAGCCACAGAGGCACCTACATCGAGCCTACTACAGCGTAAACCATACAGAAGGAACGCACCATTAATATCATCTCCTATGTGGAGAAATATCATAGTTCAAGCAATATTTCAATTAACATTACTTTATGTTTTATTGTTTTATGGGAAAACAATTTTTGATATTAATACACAAAACACTTGTACTCATTACAGTGTTGGTAATCCCGATTGGAGTTACATAGGCGCAAGTCAAGATGGAAGTAGCAATATCATCACAAATTGTGCTGCCATATTATCCTATTGTCCGTCATTAGACAGTACCTGTCTCAACGGAACTTACGAGGTGCCAGTGTTCAATTCAACCAGTTATGCGCCATTTCAATTCAGTACAATTCCTAATATTGCCTCAAATTGTGTGGGAGAGTGTGATACTGTTGACTATACGCACAATACTATTGTATTCAACACGTTTGTATTTTGCCAAATATTCAATGAGATAAATTCTCGCAAACTGTTTAATGAGTTAAACTCGTTCAAAGGCATACTAAGTAATTATGTGTTTATGTTGGTACTACTATTTACCACCGTATTCCAATGGCTAATAGTCCAATATAGTGGTGCATTTATGAAAGTGTCACCATTAACTCTCTATCAGTGGGTTGCGTGTATAATATTCGGGTCATTGTCATTGATTATTAATGTGTTTTCTAGGGTTATCATGCCAACCATGGAACCAACGACGTCATTCAACTATGTTGTAACAAGTAAAAAACCATTTTACAGTCGTAAAATTCATAATGAATTTTAGTTTTAATAAATATTTTCGCAACAAAATTAATACATAACAACAGAAAATAATGATACAATAACATGTAACTATATATAACAGTTCAATCAATCAAGCTCTTGCTTCTGCTATCGAATTACCACCATCAATTACTATGGTCGAACCAGTAATATAACTTGCACCAGGAGATGCTAGAAATACAATTGTATTAGCTACTTCATTAGCTGTCGCACTACGACCAAGTGGAGTTTTTAAACCTTGAATACGTTCAAACTCAGTTTGCGAATCAGTTGCAATCCAACCAGGTGCAATAGCATTCACAGTAATCCCATAAGAACTAATTTCTATTGCTAATGCTTTAGTAAATCCTGTCATACCTGCTTTTGCTGTGGCATATGCTATATCTCCTGCAGTGGCATTAACGGTACCTGTTGTTGATGATACATTAATAATTCTTCCTTTTTTCTCGATACCATTACACGACTTTATTATTATAGGTACAGCATATTTTGTCACTAAGAACATTGTATCTAAATTACGTTTAATACATTGACTCCATCCATGATAATTAATTGTTAATATCCCATCGGATTCGCCATTTTCATTTGAATTCAATATTGATGTCATTCCAGCATTATTCACTAATATATCTAATCGATTAAATTTTTCAATACAAAATTGTATCAATGTTGAACAAAATTCTTCATCCGTTAAATCGCCAAAAATACCATAAACTTGACCTGTTGTAACAAAATGCATGATATAAGAATCAGCTGATAAGTAGTTAATGAATATGATATAGTAAACCACCTGTAAATTCTTCTAATTCTTTCACTCTTTCGTATATTCGATCAGTTGTCGACGTGATCACAACTTTGCAGCCTCCCGCCAATAACGACCGCGCAGTGCTGAAGCCGATCCCATTGGGATTACCGCAACCAGTCACCAACGCAACTTGATCCTCAAAACTATTCATTATTTCTTGGTTTTTTATAACCGAATTATAAAATTGGTACCTATTTTGTTAGGACCGGTATTTCAACAGGTGTGGATTCTTACCTTAGGACTAAAATAACCTTAGTAGCAGACAAGTAGCAAGCTATAATTCACTTATCAGTAGATAATCCTGGTCTTAATGTGCAGCATAATTGTGGCAATCTGGTAATTCACAGAAAAACAAATAAAGAGTTAACTGGTATTTGCTAAGTAAAAGTCCAAGGTAGTATAACATATCTTTATTATAATTTAATTGAAGTGGGCAGAACTCTTACGCACAGGTGCTATTATGATAGATTGGTTGTTAAACTATATACCTATAGACTTATCATGATGTCTTTTTCTTTCATCCTCTCGCTGCTTATCCACCGTGCAACTTATAAATGATCATAATGAATGAGTTTGATTTGTTTGTAGCGTTTTTACTGGTTTTTTATAATGTTACTATATATAAAAGCCCATTTTATTCAAAATTTACAGGTACCGGCGGTATAATCCGACAGACTCTGGCCGGACAGAGTGCCAGTTCCAAGGAAAAAAAATAATAACAAGGAATTACAATGTGTTTCGCGTGACTGTGTGGCTGCTCTCAGTGCTGAAACTCACCATCATTCGCCGAATTACATCAAGTTGGTGTAATATTAACAGAGAAAGCAACTTGTACTTACCATAACAAATTTTTGAAGGAAATGATATTGTTTGGATTTCTTATATTGACCGTGCTGCAATTGGCTTGCTTCCAGGATATAATATACACAATCGCAGGAACTGGTACTGTTGGTTATAGCGGAGACGGAGGCGCAGCAACATCTGCTACATTAAATGGACCAGCTGGTATAACGTTAGATTCATCAGGAAATGTGTATTTCGCTGATTTTTTGAATAATCGCGTTCGTAAAATCACGATATCTACTGGTATTATCTCCACTTTTGCTGGTGATGGAGGAACTGCTTGCGTAGATTCTTGCTTCAGTGGTGATGGTAGCGCCGCTACTTCTGCAGCATTGTTTTCTCCATATGGCATTTCCTCTGATACTAGTAATATTTACATCGCTGACAGGCTAAATCATCGTATACGAAAGGTTGTATTAGCAACAAATATTATTACCACGATTGCTGGTACAGGCACCAGTAGTTTTAGTGGTGATGGAGGTGATGCGACATCGGCAGCATTGTATTCTCCGCAAGGTATTGCAACAGATACCTCCGGCGCACTTTATATCAGCGATACGGGTAACAATCGAATTCGAAAGGTATCAAACGGCATTATCACAACAATTGCAGGTAGTGGTTCGACAACACCCGGTACATATGGTGACCTTTACGATGGTTCTTCTGCAATTAGTGCAATTATTAACAATCCAATATCTGTAGTCGTAGACAGTAGTAGCAACGTGTTTATTGCTGATAGTGGCAATAATCGTATTCGCAAGGTTACCGTCAGTACTGGTATAATAACGACATTCGCTGGAAGCGGAGCAGGCTTAAGCTCTGCTGGTTTTAGTGGTGATGGTGGTGTCGCGTCATCTGCTAAATTGTTCTCACCTGCTGGTGTGACCCTAGACAATAACCAAAATATGTACATCGTAGACGCTAAGAATTATCGTATACGAAAGATAAATTCATTAACTAGTGTTATCACGACCTTAGCTGGTACGGGTGCAACGTCGTCCTCTGGTGATGGAGATGTGGCAACATCCGCTTCACTGAACGATCCATATGGAATTGTATTAGCCTCAAATCAATACGTATATTTTACTGAAAAAACTGGTAACAAAATTAGAGTTATACAACAAGTGACAGATGCGCCAACATCTTCTCCAACAGTAACCCCTTCTACTGCGATACCAAGTTATTTGCCGTCTGAAATTCCTACAGTTAAACCTACTATCGTTCCCTCCGGGATCCCCACACTCATTCCTACAATAGAACCTACAATAGAGGCTACAACTAAGACACCCAGTAACTATCCAAGTATGAGTCCGAATACAGTGTTTATTATCTCCACTATTGTAGGTACAGGTAGCACGTCATATAATGGTGATGACATTTCTGCGACCTCTGCTACATTGTATTATCCATGGGTTGTTGCACTTGATTCCGTAGGTAAGCTCATATACATGTTTATTCTTAAATTCTGTCTGATATTTCCTGTACTAATCGTAGAGAATGTGTACATCGCTGATAACTATCATCATCGAATTCGCAAGGTTACTGTATCAACCGGCATAATCACAACAGTTGCGGGCACAGGCTCAAGCGGTTTCAGTGGTGACGGAGGGGCAGCAACATCCGCAGGATTGAATAATCCCATTGGCGTTGCCCTGGATTCATCAGGTACGTATACAAAACTTTATTTGATTTTTAATTTTGTTACTCCACATTTTGTACAGGAAATGTTTATATTGCGGACGCTTGTAATCATCGTATTCGCAAAGTAACCGTAACGACTGGCATTATTACTACTATTGCGGGCACAGGCACAAGCAGTTTTAGCGGTGATGGAGGGTCAGCGACATCTGCTACGATATCTTACCCTCATGCGGTTACACTCGATTCATCAGGTAGCAAATGCTAACCTAAATTTCCATTTCTTCTTTCATTTATACGCAACTGATTGTTTATAGATAATTTGTACATCGTCGATAACACTAATCAACGCATTCGTAAGATTGTATCAGCCACTGGAATTATTTATACGATTGCTGGTAGCAGTACAAGTTGCGGCTATGGTGGCGATAATGGACCAGCAACGTCGGCTTTGTTAAACTATCCGCATGCAATCGGACTAGACACTGCAGGTAGACTTAAATACGTATTGTCGTATTCTCTGTTTAACGTCGTTTATTATTATCTAGGTAATGTGTATATCGCTGATTTGGATAATAACCGTATCCGCAAGGTTACAATATCAACTGGGACTATCACCACGATTGCAGGCACAGGGACAGGCAGTTTCAGTGGTGATGGTGGTGATGCGAAATTAGCTACATTGAACTGGCCAGCCGGAGTCGCAGTAGATTCAACAGGTACTCATGATCGTATTATAACTTCATGCTTTTTGTGTTTATCTTGTTATTTTAAGGCAATGTATACCTCGGCGAGAGAAACAATAATCGCATCCGGAAGGTCTCAGCAGCGACGGGTATTATCAGTACGTACGCAGGAACGGGCACTGCTAGTTGTAGTGGAGACAACGGACCAGCAACAGCGGCTACATTGAATTACCCAAATGGAGTCACGCTAGATTCCGCAGGTATAAAGAGTCACGTTTTAAATGTGCTTCTTATCAATCACAATTTCATATAAAATGTCTGATTTACTTTTGATAACAGGCAACGTGTACATCGCTGATATGGTAAATCATCGTATCCGGAAGGTTACAGCAGTGTCATCCAGTGCCCCCAGGTACCTGTTTATATTTTTAATTTACTTCGATTTTGTAAGCTAATATTTATTCATTATTATCGTAGTATAAACCCGAGTGTAGTGCCCACAACGGCAGTCCCGAGGTAACTTGGCAATATATTCTATCGTAGTTTATTGTTTATTTACTTATTCCGTGATGTATTAGCAAACCTCCAACCTTGACACCATCCGTTTTGCCCAGTGAATCACCACCTACAAGCAACTATCCAAGTGTGAGTCCAAGCACGTTATTTGTAATTTCCACAATTGCTGGTACTGGGACGGCTAGTTATAGCGGTGATAATGGAGCAGCGACATCGGCTACGTTGAATGGAGCATCTGGAGTCGCGGTAGATTCATCGGGTACTTTGATTAACTTTAACACAGTAACTCTTCATTGATTAAAATCACCTTTTCATCATAGGTAACGTGTATATTGCTGATTATAGCAATATGTGCATCCGTAAGATAACAGTATCAACAGGAATTATATCCACAATTGCTGGTATTGGTACTAGGGGCTTCAGTGGAGATGGTAGTTCTGCAACTTCTGCTACATTATATCAGCCAAATGGAGTCGCGCTAGACTCTTCAGGTAATTTTCTTTAATCAATACAATAATAAGTCGCTTGGTTATATTCTTTCCTAGACAATGTGTATATCGCTGATTGCGATAATGCCCGCATCCGTAAGATCACAACATCAACAGGTATTATTTCCACGGTTGCAGGGACGGGTGCTGTGACTTTTAGTGGCGATGGGGGTTCCGCGACATCAGCGGGATTCCAGTCTCCAGCTGGAATTACAGTGGATTCATCTGGTAATATGTACATCGGTGATTATGGCAATTGTCGAGTCCGTAAGGTGACAGTTTCAACAGGAATTATCTTCACAATTGCAGGCACTGGTAGTGCTAGTTATAGTGGCGATGGTGGACCAGCGACATCAGCTGGATTGAAACCAGTCGGAGTCGTGTTAGACGCGTCAGGTATATCACATTATTGATGCATTTTGAATAATCAAATCATTATTTATTTTATACAGGAAACTTGTACATCGCCGATCTTAATAATTATCGTATTCGTAAGTTAACAGTGGCAACAGGTCTTATCTCCACAATTGCTGGCACAGGCAGCGCAAGTTTTAGTGGCGATGGGGGACCAGCGACATCAGCGACATTGAATTCAGCACATGGAGTGGCACTTGATTCATCGGGTATGCTCTCATATTTGCATTCTTGCATCATGATATTTACTGCCGCATTCTTTAATTTAGGTAATGTGTATATTGCTGATGGTTCTAATTATCGTATTCGCAAGGTGACGTTGTCAACAGGAATAATATCAACAATTGCCGGTAGTAGTACCAATGCTGGCTTTAGTGGAGATGGAGGAGAAGCAACATCGGCTACATTGAATTATGCATATGGAATCGCAGTTGATTCAACAGGTATATTTTACTACGCAACGTCGGTATCATTTTGATAAACATTATTTTTTTATCAACATAGGCAACGTTTATTTCTCCGAAAACGGTGTACGAGTTCGTAAGGTAACTGTTTCAACAAGTGTAGTTCCGAGTCCACTACCTACTACCATGCCTAGTAAGTCACCTACTACTAGCCCAACTATGAGCCCAAATACAGACATTATAACCACGTTTGCAGGAACTGGGACGGGTGGTTATAGCGGTGATGGAGGTCCTGCGACATCGGCTACATTATATTGGCCAAGTACTGGAATCATACAAGATTCCGATGGTAACATTTTTTACGGTGAGTATTATAATAATTGTGTGCGCAAGATAACATTATCAACAGGAATTATATCAAGAATTGCCGGAAATGGGAATCCAAGTTACGGTGGTGATGGAGGTCAAGCGACTGCTGCTTCATTGAGTGGTCCATTTGGAGTTGCGCTTGATTCTACAGGTATTTTCATTATAGCAATATCATAACATTTTGCGATGTTGAAGAAATTACTTACTTAACCCCGTATAGGCAATGTTTATATTGGTGATTATTTTAATTCTCGCGTCAGAAAAGTCACTGTATCGACAGGAATAATAATTACTATTGCTGGTACAGGTTCTTACAATGTTTATGGCTTCAGTGGCGATGGAGGTCCAGCAACTTCGGCGGAATGCAAAGGGGTATGGGGGGTTGCATTGGACTCGATAGGTAATGTGTATTTCAGCGATTCTTGTAATAATCGTATCCGTAAAATTACAGTATCGACGGGTATAATATCTACCATCGCAGGCACCGGTTCGGCTACGTATAGTGGCGATGGGGGTCCGGCGACATCTGCTACCTTGAGTTATCCACACATTGTCGTGCTGGATTCCGACGATAATTTGTACGTCGCGGATAGGAATAATAATGTCATCCGTAAGATTACACAATCAACGGGTGTAATATCTACTATTGCTGGTACAGGGATCAGTGGTTATAGTGGCGATGGGGGTCCGGCGACATCTGCTACACTTAATCTTCCACATGGCTTGGCGCTAGATGCAGCAGGTACTAACTTTTTTTCACTGCTATTTCTAATTTTGAATAACGTTTATATAATTTAGGTAACGTTTATATAATTGATACTTATAATCAGTGCACCCGTAAGGTGACATTATCAACCGGCATTATAACTACGATTGCAGGAACTGGCAGCACAGGATTTAGTGGCGATGGAGGGGCGGCAACATCGGCTACATTTAATTATCCATGTGGAATTACAGTTGATCCAACAGGTAAAAATATATTCCTCGATAAATTTGATCACGATTTATAATAACTCTTCGTCTTGTAGGAAATTTCTATATCACTGACTATAATAACAATCGTATACGGAAGGTTACAGTTTCAACAAGTATAACTTCTTCGCCAACTTTAAAACCGTCATGCAAACCAACCGCTATACCAAGCGCTAGTCCTACTACTTTTACACCACCATCATTTACACCAACTATAGCACCGTCGTCATATCCAACGTATACTTCAAGCGTCAACGTATATTTCATGGTTTCTCAGGTATTGTCAGGAATCTCCGCTAGCAACTATTCTAGCAGTAGA
>JACCDO010271530.1_pt1 | contig 13249 bp, 14 predicted proteins | sample 7446101 | NCBI WGS metagenome assembly JACCDO01 (sample SAMN15323440, study PRJNA562643) | freshwater metagenome | isolation source: river surface water | place: USA:Blue River Watershed | collected 2017-08-16
AATGTAAGAAGAAATGTAATATAATGATATATAAAATAAACTATTCGATTTTTCTATCAATTATTAAATACACTATAACGGTTTAATTAATATTTAAACTAAGTCGATGTATGGTTGTGCTTGGATTGTTTCTGGTGTATTAGTAACTTTATAGAAATAACCTTCCTTAGGTAAGGTATTTTGTCTTTTCAAATTAACTTTAGGTGATTTACCAGCTCTAACAGCAGCTTTAGTAGCTTCATTTTGTTTCTTTCTTTCAATTATTTGTTTTTGGCAAGTAGATGGTTTTAAATGAGGAGTAGCTACATGTAATTGTTTCTTAATAATACGTCCATTTACTTCTTTATTCACAGTTACACCGATAGCTCTCTTGGTAACATTGAATACTACACCAGTACGACCATGATAATGTTTAAATGGCATACCCTTATGAACAGATGAATCAACTTTAATATCTACATAATCACCACGTTTATATGGTCTAAGAAGTGTTTGAGTATGTGGTCTACCCTTTGTCTTGAACGCTTTCTTAAAAAGCGTACGGGTCGCTGCACGGTAACCAAAACTGTGTGGCATTTTATCTTCTTCTTACTTGGTTGTTTTGATCTGTGCCATCCATCAAAAAATTCCAATTATTGGAATACAAAAATAACCCTAAGAAAAATTAACGATCAATAAAGGTATAATTTCGATTGATTTAAGAAGGTAACTAATTATATTACTGTAATTTCGGTTGATTTAAGTAGGTAACTAATTATATTACTGTACTTTAATTAATTTATGTACATAGATATGAATTAATATATTTCTTTCATCCCGATGAATAAATGAATAAGTCAACAAAAATGAATGAACTTTGATTGAACGATTAATTAAGGAATAAGATTATTATAATCTAGATCCGGTTTAACTAATATCGATAATACTCCCGAGACTCGGGAATATTATTATAAAACAGCTGCAGGGTATCCAGACAGAACATCGCTCCCTCAAAAAGTAATAATTGTGTGAAACCCATGGATGCAGAGGAGATAATATTAACACCTAATAGAGAATCTTCTCGTATAAAAAATAAAGCAAAAAATTATAAATATGATATAGATAAGTATAAGTATATAGATGAAGAAGAACAACATTTATTATCTGATTCGAATGAAAAACTGACGGTTGCTACAACATCATCGTCATCAATCGTATTGAATGTTAAATTTGTTGCGATACTAGGTTTAATATTATCAACAGTAACATTAGGTATATTAATTGTTAAAACTACTGACTCATCATCGCCCACAAATAATAATAATGACAATAATGATATTACAACAGATTCAGGAAGACCACATTTTGTAGTTATGATAATTGATGATTTAGCTCTTAATTCTATTGGTTATGAAAATTATGATTTTTCGGGATTAAATATTTCGCCTCATATTGATTCACTCGCTGATTCTGGTATAAAACTAACTAATTTTTATGCTCAAGAAGTATGTACGCCATCACGTGCTGCATTTTTAACTGGCAGATATCCATTAACTATTGGTATGCAATATGGTGTTGTATCCACGAATACTGCATGGGGTTTAAATTTGGATGAAACTGTATTACCAGAAATATTACAAAAATATGATTATGTTACACATTTAATCGGTAAATGGCATTTAGGTCATCATTCGCCTCGATATTTACCAACTGCTAGAGGTTTCGATTATTTTACTGGTTATATTGATGGTTCTAACTATTATTGGAGTAAACGTAACCCTGTTCAATATGCATTTAAAGATTTTATGACTAGTAATTCTTCATGTTATATGCAGTATGTTGGTGATGAATTGCATTCTTACTCTACTAGATTATATCGTGATATTGCTATTGATATTATCGAGGAACACGACAAATCACTACCTTTATATTTACAATTATCATTTCAAGCTGTTCATACACCATTTGATGATGACAACACCATACACCAAGGTGGAATTCCAGCAACTTATTTAGATGCTACTGATTACAAAGCTATTAGAAATGGTCTGACTGGTAATAGACGCATCGAATATGCATTATCATTAAAAATATTAGATAATGCTATTGGAGACATAGTTGATGCTCTAGAAGATCAACATATGTTAAATTCCACTTATATTATTTTATTTTCTGATAATGGTGGTTGTAAATATGGTGGTGGAAAGAATTATCCTTATCGTGGGATGAAGGCATCATTGTTTGAAGGTGGGTCAAAAGTTGACGCTATATTGTATAGTCAACAATTTGATCAAGAACTTCAAGGAACTAGTTATGATAATCTTATGCATATTTCTGATTTATTTCCAACTATGCTTTCTATGGCTGGTATAACTTACACTGCACCAGACGGTTATGAATTGGATGGTATAGATCACTATTCAGCTATTACGGATGCAGAAAACACAGATGTACCGCGGGATACCATGTTATATAATTCATATTATGACGTTGATGGATATAATTTTGATAGATGGACAAGTGGACCTTTTGCTGTCCGAGATATTCAGTATAAGCTTATTCATACATATAATAGTTCTGAATACGGTGCTTGGGATGATTACTCAGAAGTTGTAGATGATGATGGTATCAATGGATTGGGTGATTGCAAGCAAGATGATGCAATTGATGGCGATTTTTTCTTTGCACTTTATGATTTATTGAATGATCCATACGAGACCACTAATATATACGATTCTACCTCAATAACTGTGATTGCGGCGAAACAAAATTTGTATACTTTACTAGATAATTTAGAGTTGAATTCAGTAGTAAATGTAGATAATTGGATGAATGAAAGTTCGTATGCTGAAGTTCACTGGACCGACGAATGTAATAACTATGTTTGTCCGTGGGTATCGCCTGATACTGATGTTTATTCTTTGGGAATCACCGATACTTACCCAAATAATTGTGGATCAACGGAAACTTTCGTGCATGTTAAAAATTAAAAATAAACTTATAAATATTATTATTATTATTTAAATGTTATATTTGTAAAAATGGTTATAAATAAAATTATGTTGATTAAAAAATTATGTTACGTTCTTTGAATAGTATTCTTATTAAAGAAATTCAGTTGCTGCAAATTCATCATTTTGCTGATTTTCTGCTTTTATAAGTGCACTAATAGATTTAAAATTAGGATGATCTGCAGATTTGGCAAGTTCAAATATTATACTCTCTGTAGTTGTTACTTTACATCCTATATCCTTCATTTTTGATAATGCACATGCTCTGTCATGTGGTTTTTGACTAGAAATTGCATCACAAACAATATGCACATCTATTCCAGCATCTATCAAATCTAATGCTGTTTGTAATACGCATACATGTGCTTCTATACCACAAAGTATAACATTTGTTTTATTTAAATCATTAAATGCAGTTAAAACTTCGGGTGTCATCATTGAAAACAGTTTCTTTTCAAATAATAGACTCCCAGTAGTATTAATATCTGGCACGGTTACTCCCAATGCCTTAGGATATTGCTCCGTAACAATAATTGGTACATTCAATATTTTACTAGTTTCTGTCAACATGGCACATTTTCTAATCAATGTTTCTGATTTATATATCAATGAGCGAAACTTTTGCTGCACATCGCAAACAAATAATACAGAATTCGTTGAATTTATACGATTTAATTTACTCAACATTTCGCAGATGTTAAGACTTAAAGTATCAAGTGCAATATATTCCTTGATTGATACGACGTAAATATTTTTGGAACTTTCAAATTCCAATTTGTAAGTAGCCTACAATAGTAGAAATTCTACAGAATATCCGGCGGAAAATGTTGGTAAATCATAATCTATCAAACATTTATACATAAGGATGATCAAACTATCAATACTAAAATTAACATAATTAATTCTTATCATCTTAATTTACAGTTACTAAACTTATTACTTTATCAAAATTATTAAAATAGTATAATGCGTAGAGAGATAGAGTTTCATTAATAATTAAACGTTTAGATACTCATTTTCAATAGGATCTTATTGATCAGTAAATAAGTAAATACGCTTCAAAAAATCGAAACAGATATGCGGCCTAATTATATCTTTTTCGCGATAATAAATACCTAAAAACCGTAGTGCAAAGCACGAAAAGGTAACGACGTATTAAAGAAATGTCGAAATTAGTTATTAAAGTAGGCAGTATTGAGGAACAGCGAGAGTTGTTCTTGTGGAGGTTTCATGATGTATCTCGTGATTTAGTTCGAGATCTTGAAAAAGGTAGTATAATTTTTTGTAATTTCCGATTTAATTATTCATTTGATCACTATACTTATTTACATCATAGATTTTTTAAAATATGATATACAAAAACGTGGTGAATTGGATGAACATGAAGCTGCAATGTTATTAGAAGCAAGAAAAGCAACTAAAACTGCTAGTGAAATTCGATCTATGATATCAAAAATGGATGCAGATAAAAATCATCGTATATCATTTATTGAATGGTGTTGTGCTTTTTTTGAGAAATCATATGATGATTTAAATGATTTTGCTGATGAGGAATCAAGAGAACGTGCATTAGCCGCAGCTCGTGAAGCAGCTGAAAGAGCTAGAAAAGTTGAAGAAGAAATTCAACAAGCAAAAGAAAGAGAAGAAGAAATTGCAAGATTAAGAGCAGAAGAAATTGAAAGAGAAAGTAAACTAACTGGTGTTGCTGGAATGTCTGCATTTTTTAAAAGACAAGCTGAAAATGCTAAAGATTCTACTATGACTAATGAACAAAAAATAAAGGAAGAAGCAGCACGTAGGAAAGCATTACGTGAAGCTAAAAAAGCTATTAGTGAAGCAGAAGCAGCTGCTGCATCTCAAAAATCAGCTGAAGATGTTGCACGTGAAGTACATGAAGCATCATTAAAACAACAAGCAGAAGCTGAAGCACTAGCAAAAAAGAAAGAAGAAGATGAAAAAGCAGCACGTGCAGCAAGAAAAGCTGAAATGAATGCAAAATGGCAATCACCAAAATAATGAAAAAAAAATAAAATATATTTATAATACAATAATCTTGTTTAATTAACATTTCAAACAATCAAGATACAATTTTACTCCAATCTATTCTGTATGGTATAATGGCATGATTATGAACATTACGACATGGCCAGATGTCATCATTAGGACATTCTCTTACACTAAATGCTTCTACTTTAAATACTGTTGGTTCAAGTAATTCTTCATAACATCTAGGAAATGATGTTTGTTTCTGTGAACGTAGTGTTGAAATTGTACCAATATGATCAAATAAATTATATCTAAACCCTATATTACTTCTATCATTTTTATATTTACCTGATTCTATTGTTTCACCAGCAAACCATTCTACAACTAAATGATCTGGTGGACGACGTGCTTGATGTTTTAATAAATATTCACTAAATACTATCATATCCTCATTTCTCAAAAATATTCCATTCATACCATAACTAGCACGTATAGCTAACCAATTAGGATGATATAATGATGCTTTATTTAGCAAATATTGTATAGCATTAAAGCCATAAGGACAAAATTTCATATCATCTTCTAAAAACATATAAAATTTTCCTTTATCATAACTTTTACGTAATACTGTTACTAAACTACGGGTTTGTTTACGTACTCTATACCCTGGAACATTAGCATTACCAGGATCATTCAATGGTGTTGTACCTTCTTTGACATCTTTTAATATTTCATTTTCTTTTATTGTTATAAATTCATAATATATATTTGTTGGATTCTTTTTATTTGAATATAATAATTTTGCTTCTTCAAATCTTTCATGACCAATACCTTGTACATTAACTATAATAAATAATAATTGGTTATACATCACATCTAATGGATCTAATGGTAATTGCTGATTTATTGATTCTAATGTTTTTAATAAATAATCTTCAGAATTTTGTCGTGATACTGTTGGTATACCAACAACTAACCATTTCTTATTATTATTATTATTATTAATATTATTATTATCATGGTGACAAGATGTATTTATTGGATTGATATTATTATTAATATTATTATTATTACTACTACTACTATTTATCTTATCTATTTTTTCATTGCATAATAATAATAATGATTCTGTTTTACTTATACTACCTTCAAATTCAAGTAATTTTAATTGTAATTCAAGTTTTTCATCATCACATTTTTTATTTTCATTTAATGAATGAGTTACAACCATATTATTACTATTATTATTAGATTTACGTAATTCCATAACTTCTTTTAATAATGTAGTTGTTTCAGCAAGTAATGCTTCAACATAATGAATATTATCTTATATAATAAAAAATTATTATAATAATTTCAATGGTATATGGTAAAGTAATTATAATTATTACCTAATGTATGTACTGGTTGTACAATATTTTTATTTCGTTTTGTTAATCCTTTATATTTATCATGATGTAATAAATTATTATTATCTAAATGTAATAAAATAAAACGCCATAAGAATAAAAAGATTAATAGTACTATTAAAACTATGAAATACACAGTATTTGATGAACTTGTACTCATCTTAACTTCATTCCGTGATGATTATGTGTGTATTTTTTGAAAGCTTTACATACCCCGAGTCCAACTTTGAGTTCGGGTGAGTTCTTTGTTGGATGAGACTTGACTTTATTTGGGACCGAGAAGGGCCGGATGATGAAAATGATTTTGTGGCCAATGTTGTTCATGTGACAACTCCACACGAGCGGTCTAAGGCGCCAGTTTACTATCTCTCAAAAAAAATTCTTCTGGTGAGAAACTACAGGCACTGGTCCGAAAGGACGTGGGTTCGAACCCCACCAAGATCAAAATTTCTTTTTTGCCACCGCCACTAGTTGGTATGATGAACTACCCTTATCTAAATTCATTGCTAATATCATCGTAGTCACTTAATTACGTAATCTGCGATAGTTCCGGTGCCGATCGGCTCTTTGATTTTGCTTCGAATTTTTTTTACTCGAAAATTCAATCAAAGAAGAAAAAGAATTTCTTTCAAGAAAGCAAAAGCATCATTTGATATTCCTAAAACATAATTATACTATGAATATTTTCACATAATACTATACATAATCTTTTATAATTAGTGACAATAATAATAATAATAATAATAATGTTCAAAACTTCAAAAGAAATATTTTATAATATGATTCCACCACCAATTCGTCGTAGTTATGATGTAAATAATGTATTCTTTGATGAAGGTAATGTAATTATATAATTTTCTCATTTAAATATATTAATATTTATTTCATTTTATTCTATATTTTAGGTAATATATATATAAATGATAAAAAACAATTATTATTAAATAATAATAATAATGTAAATATGGATGAAACAATAATGATCCCATGTATAGTATTTGGATGTAAAGTAAAATTATCAAAATTAAGTGATATGACAACACATTATAATCAATATCATTTTCATACATGTAGTGAATGTAATCGTTGTTATCCAAATGAAAGATTATTATCATTACATATATCTGAACTTCATGATAGTTATTTTTATGTTATGTCATTGAAAAAACCTAGTTATGTATGTTTAGTTGATGGTTGTAATGTATTATCAATATCTGATGAAGCAAGAACATTACATTTAAAAAATTATCATTTATTTCCTAAATCATTTCAATTTCATCATCCAATACGTAAAAAGAAAAAGAAAAATAAATCAAAAGGACTAGCAACGGCTATAACAAGTGATAATATAGATGAAATGAATATAGATAAAGAAAAGGGATCAAGTAATAAGACCAAATTGATTACTAATAATAATAATAATACAGAAGGAAGTATAGTACGTGGTAAAAAGAATGAATTAACAACAACAAATACAAGTGATAATACAGATGAAATGAACACAGAAAAGGATATTGATGCTAGTGATAACAATGACATGATCATTGATGATTTAGTTGCATCATTTGATAATAATGTTAGTTTAAAGATTCCATCACATATTTCATTCGGCAGAAAGCATAAGAAAGGATTTGTAAGAGAAAGAGAAAGAAAATAAATTTTGTTTTAATATTGTAATTATTATATGATACATTTATTTATTCTTTAAATTATTTTGATTTGGTTGTAACACGTTTCTTATCTGGTGAAAATACATCATCATCATCATTGTTCTCGTCATTTTCATTATCTAAACCATCAACAACAACGGTCCAACTCCTTCGTGATTTCATTTCTTTCTTATTTCCTCCTATATTTGTATCTATTTCTTGTTGATTATAAGTGGATAAATAACGATCCGTTAAATCTCGATCACTTTTTCCTTTTTTCATTATACATTTTAATGAATCTTTAGGTGTTCGATTACCTCCTAAGTAAGTAAGTGAATGAGTAAGTAAGTAAGTAGAAATGAATAGAAGTGAGTGAATAAGGTACCATTATTTTCTTTTAATATTGATTTCAACACTGCTGGTGCAGGACTATTGCAAGTACTACTCTTACTTGGTGTTTTACTAGCAGACAATGGTATACTACTACTACCACTACCAGCTCCACTAACATCAATAATTAAATTATTTTCATTATTTTCTAATGGATTTTTAATAGTTTTTTCTATTTTCATTTTTTCGTACATTTTTAAATCATATTCAATTTCTGCTTTTAATGTGGGATCGTTATACAAAACCTGGGTAATTTCAGTCTTATTATTCTTCATTATATATACTAAATATTCCATAATTGAACGTTGTAATGACGAACGATTTGATTCTAAACCAGCCTTTAATGACATAATAATAGGTAAAATATGACTTATTAAATGTTGTTTTGACATCTTAACTAGTACTTTTGTCTTTGCTTTTGCGATGGCATTACTGTGTTCATCAGGATTAATGTCATATATTACATCATTATCTTCATTATTTATTTCATTCCCATCAACACGATTATTATCTAATTTTAAATATGGTGATTGTAATAACAATAAAGTATCCTGTAAAACATCTTCAAATGCTTGACTGTTAATCATACTCTTGTCAACACTGTGCAACGAATCTACTGCATTTGATAAAATATCTTGAACTAATTTTGCTGATATTGTTAATTTTTGTTCATCACTTAAGTCTTCCATCATCATATTATATATATAAAAACGTTTTGATAAATTTGTATTACCTTCTAAATTTACACCTTCCATGGTAACTACACATGATGTTTCATCACCATCAGATCCGTTGGAAGCAGCTGCTACATAAGCAGGATGATTTATATAATTATTGAATATAATTATTGTTTCAGTGAAATGTTGAACAAACAAATCTGGGTATTTATTTTGTAATGTTGTTTTTAATATTGACTTGGCAAAAGTACTCATATCACTGTCATTGTCAACACCCGTGGCTAAAAAACGATATAATAACATCCCACGCCATTTTAAAAAATCTTGTAGTAATAATTGTGTTAATAATACTAAAGCATGACGACGCACTAGTACATCAGTATCTTGTAAACAAGATGCCATTGCACCAACATGATGTTCAACTAAACTTGTATAACGGACACATATATCACCTAATACAAGTAATGCATTTGAACGAACAGCTGCTGAACCATGACTAGTATCACTACTATTTTGTATTTCACGTAAGAATATGTTAATTAGTTCTCTTGCTTTTGATTTTTCTCTTAAACATAATTTACCTATTGTTAAAAATGAATAAGCACGAATAATTTCTTGATTGTTTCGACTATTATTATCTATAGTTGGTAAGTCTTTACTCATTAACACTTGAACTAACTTGGTTATTGAATCAGGGATGTCTAATTTAAATACTTTTGATACTGTTGATATGGTGTATGATGGGACTTTTTCACCGTTATTATCATATTTTTTAGTGTTTATTTCATCATCTTCAACTGAAAATCCCATCATAGAGAGCTCACCAATAGTGAATAAAGCCGTTAACAAAGGACTTGCACCGTTGGTTATGTTACTATTAATATCATGCTCCATACTTGCTGTTAAGATATTACTCTCAACACCATACAACATAGTCGTTGGCTTGGTTACCCACACCTTGTAATGTAAGATATTATATGCATTGACTAATAATTTACTGCTCCAATCTTGTACATCACGCCATCCTCCATTGACATCATCTTCATTATTTAATCTTTTTGAGATAGAAAACATAATAGTTATCAATACGGAGATTGCAGATGGTTCACATCTCATACCAAGTAATAGCTTCATTACTTCACTTTTCACATACTTAATTTCATTTATATCCATGTTAGGGATTACCCGGTCCATAACCCGCAGTATACGCAGCTCTTCATCGTCTATAACTGATGATTTACGGATTGATTTTTTATTTTTGTAACATTTAGTGACAAAATCAACCGAACCTTAGTAAGTAAGTAAGTGAGTGAGTGAGTAAGGAAGTGAGTAAGGAAGTGAGTTACCTATATCTGCACCGAATGTGGATAAGGTAGTATTATCACTGAGGATAATATTAGATGGAATATCAATAAAGGCCTCAAGTAGAGCCCATGCACCGCGGCTAACAATACTATCACTTGCTCCTTCCGTCATATCTAATGAATAAACACATGCATTTTTTATAATCCGAAGTAAATTTTTAAGACTATTTTTACCCGAGTTACTGAATAAACCCAACCTCGCCATAAGGATAATACATGATTTTAACAGCTTGGATCTGCCGGATGAGACGATTCGGACGCATGTACTCCATGCATAAACATCACTTTCCTTCTCTGTACCGTTGCTTGATTTCTTAGATTTATTTTCTTCATCCCATGCAAGAACTGATGTAATAAGTATATCATATGCACATTGAGCAAATTTAGCTTGTACTGTTGATTCACCATCAGCAACTAATGGTAACACTGATACAACCCACGCTTCTTGTAATAAACTTTCATTCTTACGACAATTAACTAAATTAGTTAATGAAGATATTGCTTGCTTACGCACTGAAACTGACGTGTCATTACAGCACTCCATGAACACATTGACATCGTCTTCTGTTAGATATAGTGATATTAATTCAGTGGTAACAACACCAGTGTCTTCATCACTTATAGATTTTGGCCATAATTTACTTAATGCAGCACCATATGCACTTATTGCTTTTGTTCTTACAAGTGGTTTGTCATCACATGTGCGATTACGAAGAATATCTAATAAATTAATAGAATCAACACCTAATATTAATTGTAATAAATATTCTGCCATTACTTTAGGTGTGGATAAGGTTAAGTTTTCAAGTAAATCACTAATAGCACTTATAGCACGTGTGCGCACAGTAGGTGCAGCATCGTCGCATCTTCCAACTAATATTAATATAAGTGTCTTGGGGCCTATTATTACTTCATTACTACGTAAATCTTGTATTTTTGTAGGTGATACCGACATTTGATCGTTAGAATTTACACTTGGTGATGCATTTTCACTATGAAGTGAGTGAGTAAGTAAGTAAGAAAGTGAGTGAGTGAGTAAGTAAGTGAGGGACATACCAATTACTAGGATTTATATCCCATATCCAGTCAAACGACATAATACTTGTGGCAATTTCAAGTGAGTAGGCGCGATGTGATACTTTATTGCATTTGGATAATTTCGATAGAAATACTAAATAATGATTGATAGCTTCAAAGGAGTACAATTTATTATTGTATATTTGTTCAATGAAGTGGCAAATTGATGTCAATGCTGTTGCTCTAGTTGGAGCCTTGTCAACAACGGCTACAGTCATCCTTTGCATAGCACCTAATATGCACACAATAGGGAATGGTAGCGTAGTTTTTGTCTCCATTTCCTCTATATCTTCCGCGGTAAAATTATCAAATTTATCTTGCAATACTAGTTCATGCATAAGCTCGGATACAAGTAACACAGTAGCTTTGTGTATTTGATTTTTACTACGGGTATTTTCAGGGAATCGTTGATCTCTTGCTGCTAGTGTTAATGCTGGCATTATTGAGCGATAAAAAAGTATCATGGTATGTCTAGATGATGATCCGAGTTCGACAAGCGTGGACATTGCAACATCAATAGAATCAGCAAAATTTGGATTAATAGTAGCTAAAAAATAACATGTAGTAAGCGCGTCATAACACGCTTCTAATGGATGATCTTCAGTTCTTTGCCAGAATACACTGATACTATTCTTCATTTCAATCATTAATTCATGAAATATTGATGATTTAATTCTAAATTTTTGACCACCACGACTTGGTCTATTTGATTCATCATTTTCATCGTCTGATACATTTTCAATGGCAATATCATCATCTACAGGTGCATCTCTTGCACGTTTGGATCTATTGATGGATGTTGTACTACCTTTAATCAATTTCACTGGAACTTTTATTTCTTCGAGCGATATTTTATATAAGATATTTGCAATTGTGGTTACACTATTTGTATTGGATACACCAAACGATTGTGCTCCTTTCATATTGCAAAGGCATAATAATAACTTGCACCCTAATGCTTTTACTATAAAATATATAAAAATATAAGAAGGTGATGAAGGTGTAATTGAGTGAACGATGGTGTATTATACCATTAAAATCTTTAGAATTTATAGCATTTGATAGAGCACACGCAGCAATACGTTTAATATCAGCAATATTTTCTCTATTCTTAGCTATCTCATCTATATTACTCTTGATATACCCAGTTAACTCATTGATTACTGAAAATTCAATTAATGGTAAATCAACTGTTGTATTATCACCATTTTGACCATTTGTAGGAGTTTCTAAATATTGTTGGCAAGCTTCTGAATTCAATTCAGCAATGCCTAGACTTATGCAATGATCATTCAATGACATCTTATTACGTTTGTTTTTTTTAATTTTTCAATTTTTAACGACTTTTTCAATAGGTACCGGTATGGGAGTGGAGTACTCAGTGGACTCAAAATTAAATTTAATAATAAATGGATAAATATACAATATATAATAAGTACATCACTCACTCGCTCTCACTAACTCGCTCATTCAATCACCTAATTTTTTTTTAAAATCAAATTTTACTTCTTCTTCTGTTATTTCGCGATGGTGCACTCGTTGCAGCAATAGGCATGGGGGCTGCTGTGCTTCCAACTTCATTTACTTTTTGTTCAAAATATCTAAAATTATTGACAAATGTAGGTCGAACTTGGGATTTAAATTCTTTTTGTTTTAATTCCAACTCCTCATCCATGGACATGGTGTAGGTGGTGTCAGAGATACGCG
>JACCDO010270882.1_pt1 | contig 13244 bp, 11 predicted proteins | sample 7446101 | NCBI WGS metagenome assembly JACCDO01 (sample SAMN15323440, study PRJNA562643) | freshwater metagenome | isolation source: river surface water | place: USA:Blue River Watershed | collected 2017-08-16
CATGCCAATGACGTGCAATATCACCATTGGTTTCCAAACCACCATTGAGCAACACCTTGAGGCTAGGGAAATGCTTTTGCGCATCAACGCGCAATTGTTTGGCTATCTCATAACGTAAAGGCGGAATCGTTCGATTCTCTTTGGGTGATAAACCTTTCAAAATAGCATTGCGTGCATGGATGGTCACTTGACTGGCCCCCGCTTGCGCAACTTTGCAAATAAAGTCTAAGGTAAATTGATAATCTTCTTGATTATCTTGAACATTCATATCGTTCAAACCAATGCGATGCTTCACTGTAATGGGGATATTAACTGCATCCACCATGGCTTTGACAAAGTCAGCAACCAAATTCGGCTCAGCCATTAAACATGCGCCAAATGATCCTCGTTGCACTCTCTCAGAGGGACAGCCACAGTTCAGATCAACTTCATCATAGCCCCACTTATGAGCCAACTTTGCAGCCTTGGCCAAATCTTCAGGTTCACTGCCCCCTAACTGCAAAACAACTGGATGCTGCACCTCATCAAAGTCGAGATGTCTTGGAACATCGCCATAAATCAGGGCATCCGTGGTCACCATCTCACTATACAAAACGGCCTTTTTAGTTAGACTGCGATGAAAAGTTCGACATTGTCGATCAGTCCAATCCATCATCGGGGCTACTGCTAATCTCTTATTGAAAGGTATTGATTGCATTTATGAAGTTCTTGATGAAAATTCAGTTAAGTCTGTATTTCTGATTATTACTCAATAGTTTCTATTAAATAGTATATTTTCAGCATATGGGGGATACAAATGACAGATGAAACACTTATAACAATCATTGCTGGAATCGTACTCTTTGGAATAGCCATTCTTTGTCTAGCAGGGTACGTTTACAATATTGTTTGGGTAGCTCGCACTAAGCAATTCTCAGGCATGTTAGCACTCCGCCTAATAGGTATTTTCTTTCCACTTCTGGGAATAATCCTAGGATTTATCAGCAATAAGGAAACAGAGTAAAAAGGGAAATGATGGGCGAAAAAGGATTTATATCAGCCAACTGGTTTAAGTTATGCATAGTCACCATACTAGTCGCAATAATTGGACTTTACATTTACAGAGAGTACCAACTTGATAAATGCATAAATAGTGTAGAAGAAGGATTTCAAAAACAAATGGACGAAATATGTATTAAATCCAAACTTAAACCGGGTTGTAATTCTAGTGATAATTTTGTGCAATTATTAAATGGGGATTCTATCTTTGCAGTGACTGGTTTAGGGCATCGCAGAGAAGCTGAGACCAATTACTGCTTTAGAAGATATAGCTTTAAATAAACCTTAGAACACAAGATCTCGGGTACTTCTAAAGTAGTGATTAGTGTGAGTCAGCGGATCTACAAAGGCCAACTCTTTGGCGAGTAACTGCAACGGTTCATCAAAATTCTTTCCTACTGTGACATGCGGTTTTAGAACAGGGTAGATTTGATCATTTTTGATTGGTAGACCCAGTGCGTTCATATGCACCCTCAATTGATGCTTTTTACCAGTTCCCAAGTTGAGTTGATAGCGAGCCCAATCTCCCCTCACCTCCAGTAATTCAATCACGCTGTCTGAGTTGGGTTCACCAGCAACTTCATGCATTTGGATGAATATCTCAGACTCTTCAATGCGGCTGGCATAGTGAATTGGAAATCTATGATTCAACTCTGGGCGATGTGGGGCAATGGCCTCGTAGACCTTAGTTACTGCCTTATCCCGAAACAAAGCTTGATAGGCATTCCTGTCTTCAGGTCGCTTTGAGAATACCACCAAGCCCGCTGTCTCTCGATCAATACGGTGAATGGGGCTGAGTGTATGAATTCCAGTTTTATTTCGAAGACGCACCAATAAAGTCTCTTGAAGGTAATGTCCTCCGGGGGTCACCGGAAGAAAATGAGGTTTATCGGCGATCAACAGATGATCATCTTGATAAATAATCCTCTCTTCAAAAGGAATCCTCTCTTCATGAGCCACTCGCCGAAAGTAATACACCCAAGTATTCGGACGATAGGCCGTTGACACCCCTAAAGTAAGACCGTCAACATCTGAAATCAAACCATCTTGAAAGCGTGAAACCCATTCATCTAGAGAAATCGCTGGAAACTGATGCACCAAAAAATCCAAGACCGTCTGATGATTTTGGTCATCTGGCGGTAAAAAGACTTTGCTGGGTGCAATGCCCGATTGGCTATTCATGATTAGATTCTAATGACAACAAAGCCGCAATCATGCGGCTTTGTTGATCTTACCTAGCTTAAATCGCGTTCCATTAAGCGGCTGTCTCACGACTTGCCTTCTTGCGCTCGTGCTCTTTCAAGTAGCGTTTACGAATACGAATGCTCTTTGGAGTCACTTCAACCAACTCATCCTCAGCAATAAATTCCACCGCATACTCTAAAGACATTTGAATGGCTGGGACTAAACGCACAGCTTCATCGGTACCTGAGGCACGCACGTTGGTCAATTGCTTACCCTTAATCGGATTCACAATCAAATCGTTGTCACGGCTGTGAATACCAATCACCATACCTTCATAGAGGGCATCACCAGGGACCACAAACATACGGCCACGATCTTGGAGTTTCCAAAGAGCATAAGCAACTGCTTCACCATCATCTTGAGAAATCAACACACCGTTATGACGCTCACCTACCATACCTTCTTTCATGGGGCCATAAGCATCAAATGTATGACTCATTAAACCTGTACCACGCGTCATGGTCATGAAGTCACCCTGAAAACCAATTAAGCCACGGGCAGGAATTCTGTATTCAAGACGTGTGCGGCCTTTACCGTCTGACACCATGTCTTGCAGTTCGCCTTTGCGTTTACCCAACTCTTCCATGACAGCACCTTGAGTGGTGTCTTCAACGTCAACGGTGAGGTTTTCATAAGGCTCAGTCTTCACGCCATTTTCTTCATGGAAAACCACGCGGGGACGGGAAACGGCCAACTCATACCCCTCACGACGCATGTTTTCAATCAAAATCGTTAAGTGCAATTCACCACGGCCCGATACTTCAAAAACTGTGTCGTCATCTGTGTCGCTCACACGCAAAGCCATATTGGACTTGAGCTCACGGTTTAGACGGTCACGAATTTGACGACTGGTAATGAACTTACCCTCACGACCCGCCAATGGGCTGGTGTTCACCATGAAGTTCATGGTCAAGGTTGGCTCATCAACCTTCAACATGGGTAATGGCTCAACCTTATCTGGAGAGCAAACAGTCGTACCAATGGCCAAATCTTCAATACCGTTGATCAAGACGATGTCGCCTGACTGAGCTTGATCCACTTGAACGCGCTCTAAACCTTGGAACTTAAGCACTTGATTCACGCGTCCATTAAATGGTGTGCCATCAGGACCGTTTTGACAAACTACGCTTTGACCTGCTTTAACGGTACCGCGGCTGATACGACCCACACCAATCTTACCGACATAGCTGTTGTAATCAATAGAGGAGATTTGGAACTGTAAAGGACCATCTGGATCTTCATCACGAATTGGCACGTATTTCAAAACTGCTTCAAACAATGGCGCCATCGTTCCCTCACGCACATCAGGAGATAAACCTGCATAACCACTCAAACCTGAGGCATACACAACTGGGAAATCTAACTGCTCTTCTGTTGCACCTAATTTATCAAATAGTTCAAAAGTAGCATTCACTACATAATCCACACGCGCACCTGGACGGTCGACTTTATTGACCACCACAATCGGCTTCAAACCTAAAGCCAAAGCTTTTTTGGTAACGAAACGTGTTTGAGGCATTGGACCTTCAACAGCATCAACCAACAACAACACACCGTCCACCATAGAAAGTACACGCTCCACTTCGCCACCAAAGTCAGCATGACCTGGGGTATCGACGATGTTGATGTGCGTTCCTTCGTATTCCACCGCACAGTTTTTAGACAAAATAGTGATGCCACGTTCTTTTTCAATGTCGTTTGAGTCCATCACACGTTCAGCCACTTGCTGGTTATCACGGAATGTGCCGGACTGGCGCAACAATTGGTCCACAAGAGTTGTTTTACCGTGGTCAACGTGGGCAATGATGGCAATGTTTCTTAATGCGCGAGTATTACTCATGGTTCTGCTTTCACTTTTATCAATTGGTTAAATTCGTTACTGCTGTTTGGGCCATCAAACGGCGAGGATGTAGAACACCCTTACGCCAATCGGCGGTTCCCATAAAATTAGAGGACTCTACTGAGCCTCGATAAATTCTCATCAACTCCTCTTCGTTACCGGCTTTACTGACTGGAACTCGCTGACCCAAGCGCAAACGATTGGCTTCTTCATCACTGAGTTCTAAAAAATTTAGATCTTGCACCAAGGCATCAACAGGCAGTAAATATTGAGGCTTTCTGTTTTCCTCAGAACTATTACTTTTGACGACATCTAAAGTAATCCCATGTCCCAAACTTAAGTGGCCTACTTTTTCGCGTCTTAATCCAGTTAAATGAGCTCCAGCCCCCAAAAATTCTCCGATATCCTCAGCCAAAGTTCTGACATAAGTTCCTTTACTGCAACTCACTTCTAACTGCGCCATGGGCCAATCTACTTTGACCCACTTTAGCGAATGAATTGTGACCTTGCGAGCAACACGTTCAAGCGTCTCACCTGCACGAGCATATTCATACAAAGGTTTGCCATCACGCTTTAAAGCTGAATACATCGGAGGTACTTGCTCAATCTCACCGGTAAAACGTTGAATCACTTGCTCCAATTTAACGTCTAATTGTTTCTGATCGGTGACATCAAAATCAGCTTCCCTCACTTCAACAACTTCCCCCTCAGCATCCCCAGTGGTGGTTTTTTCACCAAATCGAATGGTCGCTAAGTAAGTTTTATCGGCATCCAATAAGTCTTGTGAATACTTTGTGGCCTCACCCAAACATACCGGCAATAAACCTGTGGCCATTGGATCTAATGTTCCCGTATGACCGGCCTTCTCTGCATCAAACGCACGTTTGACCAAAGTGACTGCTGTTTGTGAGCTGATTCCTTCTGGCTTATCCAGTAGAACCACCCCATGTATACCTTGGGGCATGAATTAAGCCTTATCGCGGTCGCCAAGCGCCTGATCAATTAAACGAGACATCTCTACCCCACGCGCTACCGATTCATCATGATGAAAATGCAAAGTAGGCACTGTGTGAATGTGCAGACGCTTAAACAACAATGAATGCAAATACCCGGCTTTTTCGCGTAAAGCAGCTAAAGCCACTTCAGGTTCAGCGCCTAGCACCGTAAAAAAAATCTTGGCATGCGCCATGTCTGTTGTTAACTCAACACCCTGCAAGGTAATCAATCCAACTTTTGGATCACGAATTTCTCGTGGAATGAGCTCGGCCAAATCCCTTTGGATTTGGTCAGCCACTCGTTGATTGCGATGGTTTTTAACTGGCATGGCGCGAACTTAATATTTAGAGTGTTCTTGCCACTTCAGTGACTTCAAAGATTTCCAACTGATCGCCCTCTTGGATGTCGTTGTAGTTCTTGAGTGATAAACCGCACTCAAAACCACCTTTAACTTCTTTCACGTCATCCTTAAAGCGCTTCAATGAATCTAGTTCACCCGTCCAGACAACCACGTTGTTGCGTAACAGGCGCGCACGTGATGATCTCTTCACAATACCCTCAAGTACCATACAACCAGCAACAGATCCCACCTTAGAAACTTGAATAACTTGACGGATTTCAACCAAACCAGTCACTTCTTCTTTCTTCTCCGGTGTCAACATGCCACTCATGGCTGCTTTCACCTCATCCACAGCATCGTAGATGATGTTGTAGTAACGAATATCCACGCCATTGGCTTCAGCCAATTTACGAGCCAAAGCATCGGCTCTTGAATTAAAGCCAATCACCACTGCTTTTGAGGCCACTGCCAAGTTGATGTCTGTTTCAGTGATACCACCCACGGCAGCATGAACGATTTGCACTCTAACTTCTGCAGTGGATAGTTTTTGCAATGATTGCGCCAAAGCTTCTTGTGAACCTTGCACGTCAGCTTTGATGATGATTGGTAAGGTTTTGGCTTCAACACTGCCCTCACCCATGTTTTCAAACATGCTTTCAAGCTTCACGGCTTGCTGCTTGGCCAACTTCACATCACGGAACTTACCTTGACGGAACAAGGCAATCTCACGAGCCTTGCGCTCATCAGCCACTGCAATGACTTCCTCACCCGCTGCAGGCACTTCTGACAAACCTTGAATCTCAACCGGAATAGATGGGCCCGCTTCATGACAAGGCTTGCCATTTTCATCTAACATCGCCCGAACACGGCCAAAAGATGATCCGGCCAAAATCATGTCACCACGACGCAGCGTTCCTGATTGGACCAAAATAGTGGCCACAGGCCCTTTACCTTTATCCAAGCGCGCTTCAATCACCAAACCTTTTGCGGCTGCATCGACTGGCGCCTTCAACTCCAACACTTCAGCTTGCAACAAAACGTTTTCTAATAAGTCATCAATGCCTGTACCCGCTTTGGCTGATACTGGAATGAATGGTGAATCGCCACCATATTCTTCCGGCACAACTCCTTCAGCAACCAATTCTTGCTTGACGCGTTCTGGATTAGCTTCTGGTTTATCAATTTTGTTAATTGCAACCACCAAAGGTACACCGGCTGACTTTGCATGCGCAATCGCTTCTTTAGTTTGTGGCATCACGCCATCATCTGCAGCGACTACCAAAATGACAATATCTGTTGCTTGAGCACCTCGAGCACGCATCGCCGTAAAAGCTTCGTGACCCGGTGTATCTAAGAAAGTGATCATGCCTCGTGGCGTTTCAACGTGATACGCACCAATGTGCTGCGTGATACCACCTGCCTCGCCCGAAGCGACTTTGGCACGACGAATTGAGTCCAACAAGGATGTCTTACCGTGGTCCACGTGACCCATCACTGTGACCACAGGAGGACGCGTGATCAATTCAGCATCATGAGCATCAGTTGTCAAATCCGTATCCGGATCATCCAATTTGGCCGCAAAAGCTTTATGACCCATTTCTTCAACAATGATCATCGCCGTGTCTTGATCCAAAACCTGGTTGATGGTCACCATTTGACCCATGCCCATCAATAACTTAATCACTTCAGCTGCTTTGACAGACATCTTATGAGCCAATTCTGAAACAGTAATGGTCTCTGGGACATGAACATCTCTGACCACGGGTTCAGTTGGCGCCACGAAATTGGTTTGCACTTCAGTGGCTTGCGCTTGATTTTTCTTCTTGCCACCACCTGTGCGCCAGTTACCTGCACCACCCGTTGTGTCGCCACGCGTTTTTAAACCACCAGGACGCTTCTTGCCATCTTCTTGCCATGTTGAAGAAGACTCAGAAGACTTAATGGTCTTCGCACCCGGCTTGGCTTTATCTTTTTTCTTTTCATCAGCACCTTCGGCCTTGACTGGCTTATGTAAGGTGCCTTTCTTTTCTTCTTCAGCAGGTTTAGCTGCTTTGAGAACACGGGCCGGTGCACTCATCATGTCGCGAATCGCCAATGCTTCAGCCTCGGCTTTGGCACGACGCACACGAATACTCTCTAACTCATCATCTCGTACTTTAGCCGCAGCACTGGCCGCTTGCTTTTCTTGTTCCTCACTATCAGCCTTTGCTTGTTTTTCTTCAGCTGTAGCTTTTTGATCTTCTTTGGCTTCTTTAGATTCTTTAGACTTCGCTTTTGCTGCTTGCTTTTCAGATTCCTCGCGAGCTTTGCGATCCATCTCGGCTTGCATATCCGCTTCTTGACGAGCCAATAGCTCGGCTTGGCGCTTTGCTTCTGCTTCACGCTTAGCTAATTCAGCCTCATCCAAAATGTTCGCAGAAGTCGCCGCTTCTGGCGTTGCTTTCTTAACCTTTTCAACTGGAGCTTCTTCAGCTTTTGCTGAGTCATCACGCTTGACTAACACACGCTTTTTACGAACCTCAACTTGGACCGTACGAGTCTTACCCGCAGAATCCGCCTGACGAATTTCTGTGGTCTCACGCTTCGTTAAGGTGATTTTTTTACGTGCCCCAGTATCAGAGCCATGCGCTGTTTGCAAATGCTCTAATAATTTGGTTTTATCTTTTTCTGTCAACTTGTCTTCCGCTGAGGTCTTATTGATCCCAGCAGCCTGAAGCTGCTCCAACAAAGCTGCTGGAGTGCGCTTCAGTTCTTTTGCTAAATCTTCTACAGTCGTGGTCGCCATGCGAACCCCTTATGAATCAGTTAAACCAGTGTGCACGAGCTTTCATAATGAGAGCTTTTGCGTCCTCTTCGTTGACGCCAGTCATTTCAACTAACTCATCAACAGCCAATTCCGCTAGGTCATCACGCGTATGAACATTTCCCTCCGCTAATTTAGCAACCAGGTTTGTTGTCATACCTTCTAAGCTACGTAAATCTTGCGATACTTCTTCAACACGCTCTTCTTTTGCCAATTCCATGGTCAATAATGAGTCACGTGCACGAGTGCGCAATTCATTCACAGTGTCTTCATCAAATGCATCAATCTCTAGCATTTCTGACAAAGGAACATATGCGACTTCTTCCAAACTATTGAAACCCTCTTCAATCAAGATATCTGCAACCTCTTGATCAACGTCCAGTTTTTCCATAAACAAGGCGCGAACTTTTTCAGATTCTTCCTCAGTCTTCTGAGCAGACTCTTCAGGAGTCATGATGTTGATGTGCCAACCCGTCAACTCACTTGCCAAACGAACGTTCTGTCCGCTGCGACCAATCGCAATGGCCAAGTTCTCTTCGTCCACCACCACATCCATGGCGTGCTTCTCTTCATCCACCACAATGGATTGCACTTGTGCTGGCGCCAATGCACCAATCACAAACTGAGCAGGATCTTCAGACCACAACACGATATCAACTGCCTCGCCAGCCACCTCATTGCGAACTGCTGTCACGCGTGTACCACGTACACCCACGCAAGTACCAATTGGATCAATGCGTTTGTCATGAGCAACCACGGCAATCTTGGCACGAATACCAGGGTCACGTGCAGCACCCTTGATTTCTAGTAAACCTTGCTCCATTTCTGGAACTTCGTTTTCAAATAATTTAATTAAGAATTCTGGTGCAGTTCTTGATAACTCAATTTGAGGACCGCGAGCCTCACGATCCACTTTCAAGATAAAGCCGCGCACGCGATCACCGCTGCGCAAATTCTCTTTAGGAATCATTTGATCACGACGCAATAAAGCTTCAACGCGACCCGACTCAATGATCAAACCATTCTTATCAGCACGCTTGACGGTTCCTGTCATGACGTTTTCGCCACGCTCAAGGTAGTCATTCAAAATTTGTTCACGCTCAGCATCACGAATACGTTGCAAAATCACCTGCTTGGCGGTTTGCGCACCAATACGTCCAAAAGCAACTGACTCAACCTGCTCTTCAATGTAATCACCGACTTCAATATCGGCAATTTGCTCTTTGGCTTCAAACGAAAGAATCTCTTTGTCAGGTTCTTGCAAACCTGCTTCATCAGGCACAACCAACCAACGGCGGAACGTCTCATATTCGCCTGTATTGCGATCAATCGCTACACGAATATCTACATCCTCTTCATAGCGTTTCTTGCTTGCAGAGGCCAAGGCCATCTCAAGGGCTTCGAATACGATATCTCGTTCAACATTCTTCTCGCGTGCTAATGCGTCAGCTAGCATGAGGACTTCACGACTCATGATTTTCTTCCTTTGAAATCAACAACGGGAACCAACCGAGTTTTTTCAACCTCGGCCAGAGTAAATTCAAACATGGCTTCACTGCCATCTTGGTTCTTAATTAATAAACCCAATTTGGCATCCACCGAATCAGTGTCACCACTGATCAAACCTTGCAACACACCTACATAGTTCTTTCGGCCAGCATGAGCCACACGCAATTTGACGTTTGCTTCCAAACCCGCAAAACGGATGTGGTCAGCAACAGTCTTCACTGGGCGATCCAAGCCAGGTGATGAAACTTCTAATCGCTCATAGTTGACGTTATCTACAGGCAAGCTGTAATTCAGATGACGACTCACTTTTTCACAATCAGTAATATCAATTGGACGATCAAAATCAATGTTTTCAATCGTGACGCGCAACAAACCACGACCTTCTCGCTCAATATCCACGAGTAGGTAACCTAGGCTCTTTAGAGCATCAGCAATCAAAACTTGTTCGTTCGCCATCAACTATTACGTTTCGTTTCAACAAAAAAAAATGGGCATATAGCCCATATTCCTAAACAAAAAGAACATGCCCGACCTACGTTGAACGCAACTTTAGCCGGAACTACTAAACATTTGAATTATATAAGAACTTGACCAAACTGCCAAGTGATAACCCTTGCGTATTAGGTCAATTTAAGTGGGTTTTGAGAATTTTTTACCGAATTTGCCCCCTGATTTGCCTCCAGATGAGCGATTTTGACCCGATCCTGAGCGACCCGACCCATGTCCTGGACCCTTTTTGCCAAATTTCTGGCCAGATCGGGGTTTATCAGTACCCCCACCAAATGCACTGCCATGGTGCACACCGGCTTGGCTGTCTTCATCCCGTCGTTGGCCAAATCCGCCAGATCGACCACCCTGGCCCGGCTTACCACGACCACCGCCATTTTTACCCTTGAATTTGCTACCCCGGTCATCAGCATGACCCTGAGCAAAACGATTGGCATGAGAGGCCTGTCTCAAGGCATCTTTGGATCCCCAATAGGAAACAGAGGTTTGCATTGGGTCTGGTTGACCGCCTGAGAATTCACGATGCTGACCACGCTGACCACCTTCTCTTGGGTCGCGACGTGGTTTGTCGCCCATGCCTTGAGGCACTTTGAGACCCGCCATTTTCATGAGCTGCACGATTTGATCGCTCGGCACTTCTTCCCAGCGACCGCGACGTAATCTTGGAGGTAAAACAAATAAACCATAACGGGTACGAATCAAACGCGACACAATATGACCCACAGCTTCAAACATACGTCGCACTTCTCGATTGCGTCCTTCTGTCAAAGCCACGTGATACCAACGATTTGCACCTTCACCGCCACCGCTGACCAAACGTAAAAACTTCGCGACACCATCATCCAGTTGAATGCCCGTCTTTAATAACTTTTCTTGTTCAGGTTCTAAATCACCCAAGATTCGAGCTGCGTACTCACGCTCGACGCCATATCGAGGGTGCATCAATCGATTGGCCAACTCACCTGAAGTTGTAAATAAAAGCAAACCTTCAGTATTGAAGTCCAAACGTCCGACCGCAATCCAACGACCTTGCTTGGCTTTGGGCAAACGATCAAATACGGTTGGACGACCTTCTGGATCGGATTGACTCACAATCTCTCCAGCCGGCTTGTGATACAAAATCACGCGGGGTGGTTTGGTCTGAATCTTACGATGAACCATCTTCCCGTTGATTCTGACTTGATCGGTTGGTCCGACTCGTTGCCCAATATGAGCTGGCATGCCGTTTACTGAGACACGGCCTTGAATAATCAAGTCTTCCATATCTCGGCGCGAGCCCATACCAGCGTCCGCTAATACTTTATGTAATTTGACTGTGTCTTCGTCGAAGCCTTCTTCATCCACATCATCTAAATCAGACCAAACTTCATCACGCAAACTTAATGGCAGCTCATCCACGCTAGAAAATTGCAAACCGGGAGTAGCAGGCTCAGGCTCTTGAGATTCAGAAGCTTCTTTGTCTTCCGAGTCTGGATTTTCTGCTTCTAATTCAGCCAAAGTTTGCGCCACCATGTCGTGGGTCACTTCGGGCTCAACTTCCGGCGCGTCCAAAGTGGCATCAAATTCACCCGATACCACTGAGGCAAACAATGCTTGGCTTTCTTCACTCACGGGGCTAACTTTGGCTTCTTGGTGACGATCTTGATGGCGTGACTGATGAGGACGACTTCCTTTTTGATGGCGCTGACCGCGAGGGCGCATTGATTCAGATGCACCTTCGCCATCAGCATCAGAAGATTCCCCGGCTTGAGTAACTAAAGGCTCTCCAGTCATAGGATCAACGGCGGAAGTTTTTTCACCACGTGGACGGAACTTTCCCCGACCTTTATTGAATGGTCCGCGCCCATATTTTTTTGGACGACGCTCCCCACCTTCTGAATCTCCTTCAGAAGGTTCTCGAGTAGCCCCCTCATGGGCGCTGGAATGGTTTGATTCCGTTGCAGGAACAGGCTTATCGGATTCGAATTCTGGATGGGTCATTATTGTTCTTTATTTGAGTCAAGGTCATCTGCTTGTGATGACTGACTTGTCTCAATCGTGTCAGGCTCTGAAGCTGAAGTTGTCTCCACCACATCAATCACTTCAGTATTGGCAACATCTCCTTCAAACTCAATCACACGCTGAGCTACAGATTCAGCTTGAGCACTGGCGTCATCCAACATAGGAAGCTCTTGCAATGTAGTCAAACTTAAATCATTTAAGAATTGGCGGGTAGTTGCGTACAAACCTGGACGCCCCACAGTTTCTTTATGACCGACCACTTCAACCCAACCACGATCCTCCAATTGCTTGATGACATTTGAGCTGACCGTCACACCACGAATCTCTTCGATTTCTCCGCGTGTAACAGGCTGTCGATAAGCAATGATGGCCAAGGTTTCCATCACTGCTCTTGAATACTTCGGTGGTTTTTCTGGAGTCAAACGATCCAAATATTCCCGCATCGCCAAACGACTCTGAAAACGCCAACCAGTCGCCAACTCCAATAACTCCATGCCTCGATTCTCCCAATCTGATTGCAATTGAGCCAAAGCTTCATTAATTTCCGGAGCCGAAATTTCTTCGATGAATAAACGACGCAAGTCATTCATGGTCATGGGTTCATCTGCACATAAGAGTGCAGTTTCAAGCACCAGCTTGAGCTGTTCTGGAGTCATAAATTTAAAAAGGGAAGCTAATTTATATTTGGGTTAAGGATGACTGGCTCATAGACACCAGCAATCACATCGTTATTTTTTTAACCAACTAGGTAGGCATTGTAATTCAAAGTTGAGCCAATGCAAAAACCGCCTTTTAAAAGTGCATCGGGTAAGGTCAAGGCACGGTACAAACCAATCACTCCGGTCAAGCCCATCAAGGCTGCTACCAAGTAGCGCGCCCAGGCTTGATGCCCCCAACTGGCTAATCTGGCTGAAAATCCAGATATTAATAAAAGATTCGGAAGAGTCCCCAAGCCAAATGCCAGC
>JACCDO010828990.1_pt1 | contig 13243 bp, 12 predicted proteins | sample 7446101 | NCBI WGS metagenome assembly JACCDO01 (sample SAMN15323440, study PRJNA562643) | freshwater metagenome | isolation source: river surface water | place: USA:Blue River Watershed | collected 2017-08-16
AGCCAAAGGACCAGATAGACATACCTGTGTTACCTGTGGATGACCTGTATAAGAAGCGCCAAAGCCGTGATGCGGCCCGTCTCCGTGCATACAATGAACTATTAGACAAGATTTATCATCGCATCAGGGTGGTGAGTAAGAGTCCGACACATCCTACGCAGATTTTATATACCATTCCGCCATTTATTTTAGGTGTACCACGCCTAGATTTACAGGACTGTGTAGTCTACTTAGTATTCCAACTACGTAACGGTGGATTTGAGGTCCAGTTCACCTACCCGAATATGCTGCGTATCAGTTGGGCTCATCATGAGCGTGACTACATTGCCAAAGATAGTCCTATTTTACAGGCGATGTTGGCAACAACACCCCAGCCCCAGCCCGATGAGCCAAAAAGAGGTAATGTGGCACCAAAGAAATCTGCGCTGAAGAAGCCTTCACAGCCACCGCCAATGGACATTTACAGAATGTCTGGTTCTGCAATGCCGATTAGTGCAACTGATTATCATCCACCGAGTGGTTTTATTCAAGCTATTGAACGACCGGCACCTGCGACATCCAGAGGAAATATATTCTAATAGTAGAGATGTCAGGTAGAGGAAAGAAAGGACCATATTCACGCTCTACAAGTCCTAATGGGCGTGGAACAACTCCAAGGGCTGCTCCTAATGCCCGTGGAAATCTAGTTACAAGAGGTCGTCGTGGTGCTAATGCAAATCAAAATCCTCCTGTTCGTAACTATGTTGCAATAGATATGACTGGGGCACCTGCTGCGGCAGCCCCTATTCCAGCTTTAGCACGTACAATAAGGGCACGACAGGCAGCACTAAGACGAGCAGCCCCAAGTCGCAGAACTAACCGACGTGGAGCAATTAATACAATTAATAATGCTAACCTACCTATACCTCATCCCAACCCAATTGAGGTGGTTGTCGACCCTATGAACCCCCCAAATAATACTGTTATTAATTTTAATGGACCAAGGTCAAGACCCAGAACACCTAATGAAAGGGTTGGTGTTGTTGTTAATGACCCTGCCAAGCCTGATGTTCTCGTTCGTATGAGACGGGGAAGTAGAAGCAGGAGCAGGAGCAGGAGCAGGAGCAGGAGCAAGGGCAAACGCAAGGGAAAGTAATTAATTACGAAGACCAGCCGATTCCCAGATTTTAATTGCCTTCGAGGCAACTGCATTTCCAATGCGTCGACTGCCGTTTTTAACGTCAGCCAATGCCTTTTCCTCTGCTTTAATCACTGTTCCAACATTACCAAATGTAGCCAACCATGCCTCCGCTGCCTTAACACTTATACCAGGTACTAGACATAGCATACTAATACCAAAAACCTCAGGGCTCTCAGTATTATTCTTTTTTACTACATGTATACCATCTGCAGCACGCTGAGAGTTGGTCTCTGTATCAAAACATTTTGGGTCCTCCTGCCACATACCATTAAGTGTGGTAATAAGTTCTGCAGTACCAGCTGTATTTGGTGTTCTGAAAACTGCCACACCATGAACCAACATTAGGCGTGAAACGATTTTTTCTATGGAGGCACCCGTCATTGGTGGTCTAAGCATTGTAGGACTGCCCTCGAGAACGTAGCCTACTCGAGCACCTGATGCCAGAAGGCGGCCTCGCTGCTCTCTATAGCGGCCATCGATGATGCTGGCCTGAAGATCGGCGTAGGTTTTGCGCTCGAGAATGAGTATTGGTTTCTCAACAGATTCTCCAATAATAATATCTCCGATGTGAAGTTGTAGAAATTCATGGTCTACCTTTACAAGTTCATGAAGAGCAGTCTCTCTGTTGTCAATTATTAGCATTCTAACTGTTTGACTTAGGGTGCTTTAAGTAATCAGACAATAATACATATAAGTAGAGATGTCCGATGATAAATTTGTGATGAATTTGGCCTATGATATTGGAAATGCCAAAGATGACAAGTCATTACCTAAGCAGGATAACCGTGATGATATTCCGTGGTATGTCTGTTTATTAGGTTTTTTAGGGTTTACCTCATGCTGTTAATTATTAAGATGAATTATTTGATTCATCATCACTACTATTAGCACTGCTTTCGCTTGCAAAGTATGGTGACCATGGTACTAAAGTCCATGTATATTTTTTCTGAATATCGGTAATCTCTTCAACTGAATCATAATTGTAATGGGTTGGCTCTGCATCAATTGGTGTTGATGCATCATATTCGCCATGGCCGCAAAATCCCATCTGCCACTCATTGTATTCGAACTTCACTTTAATGCCAGGGTACTTACTTACAAGTAATTTGTAGAATTTCTCAGGGGGCGCCCAAGCACTATTAAAGAAGAGATAGAGATAATCTACACCATTACAGAGACCATTACTTGAGCTCTCCTCTCGGGCCATCCATTTGGTACCATAATGCTCATATCCATAATTATTCATATCTTCGTCTAATGTTCCTTTTGGTGGGGGAAAAAGCTTATATGCATCAAATGTGCCGGCATCTAATAGCTTTCGTAGCGATGTTGCACCCTCTTCAACATTAGTTGCATGAATTTCAACATAATTTTCACACTCGTTAGGCATTCTAATAAATATCTAATCAGTGTGTTTTAATATGTGTGCCCCTTTGCGGAATCGAACCGCAGACCTTCGCATTACAAGTGCGACGCAATACCACTATGCTAAAAGGGCTATGACTCTAAGAGTCTTCTCGGAAGTCGGAATCGAACCAACGACTGGAGGAATAATACTCAGCATATGTGATGCTAAAGCATCGTTAGATGCATTAGCACGAAACGCCATCGGCGTTGAGTGCTACAGTCCTCCGCTCTACCCCTGAGCTATTCCGAGTTGGATGAGCCTTTACAGACTCATCCAATCTACTATGAGAAAATACCTTTAAGTATTAGCGTTTTCCTTTTAATGTTTTCATAATACTCTTAAATTTCCATTCATTTGAGTTAGAATTACTATTAGATGATGAAGATGTATTACTCGAGTTTGTACTCGAGAACGACTTCTCGATTTCAAAAATTGCGGCAGCCGTGGCACGACGCTCAGCGCTCTCAGCACTTTCGTTTACCAACTCGAGTGCAGCCTCGATCTCGAGTTCATCAAAATCATCCGATAATAGGTTCAGCTTTTGTTTCTTTGTTAATATGTATTTTTTAGTCTTCTTATTTTGCTTTAATGTCCCTTCATTAATCCATCCCATTAAAATTGTTATAATTTCTGGCGCTCTTAAAACAGTCTGAGTCCTTTCCTCAGTGTAAACATGTCTAAAATCATCTCGTGCTCTCTTAATCTCCTTTTGTGTAATGTCAGGTTTAGCTTCACGTAATCCAGGTAAAATCCGTCTATCAAACTCCCTTAATGTCTGCTCAGGATATGGGAGATTAGAAATAGCCTGCTGCTCCTTTAGAGCCTCCAGCTGATCCTTATTTAATGCTCTAACGTAACGTTTACTAACATTTTTAATAGTTTTCGGAAAATAGTACTGTACATGTCTTAACGGCTGATGCTCCTTATTAGCCCAGCGTACACCTTTTGGTTTAGTTGCTCTAGTTTTTTTCGGCGCCTTCTTATGTTTCACTGTACGCCGTTTCCTCCTTAAAAGTAATGGAGGTGCAGATATAGATTGCTCACCCTCTAAAGGTAGAGCTTTATAACGCTTCTTACCACCAAACATATCTAATAAATACTCTTATTGTATTACAATTAGAGTGCTTATTATATTTGTGCTAATTTAGTACCAATTTTTACGGGCCTCATTTGGAGCAAACATCCGCTCTAGACCAGGCGTCCACTGAGTGTAATCGGTGCGGTCAGCACGCAAACGACCATTTGTAGTGAAAAATGGGTCTAATCCAGAGGCCAAATCATCTGCAGCTTGTGGGACCTCAATTGTTGCAGTCTGAGCATCCGCCTCAGATAAACGCTCCACAGGGCGAGGGTCATCTTCAAATGTAATCTTAGGGTTCTTTTCCATAGTTTCATATACCTCATAAACTCCATCATCACGCACATCAACCTTTGCCTTCATGCCTCGCTTAGCATAAATCTTCTTAATAAGGTCTTTAGCATCATCAACATCATACTTCAGGTCTTTACTGCATGCCGGGACATAAGTTGTTAATAGTTTGCGCTCCTCCTCCTCAATACTATCACTATCAGGTGGTAACACCTTGAATCCCTCAATTGTCTTATACTTCTTCATAGAACCAGAGGCTTCGGCTTTTCTTTGCTCCTCATTAAGGTAGTCTTCATAAGTCCTAAATTTAGGACCACCCTTTACGTCAGCATACTTAGGTGCACCCCCTGCCTTTGCAATATCCACCATCCATTGTTGCTGCTTAGCCTGGAACTGGGCCGCAGAAGGTGGAAGTCCGGGCCACTCAAATGGCCGCTGACTTGTCATACGATTTATCATGGCCTTACTATATTGACGGTCACCTTCTTGTTGATAAATAACATCGTGGTCATAATCATCAACCTTCATTATAGGCGTAGTTGCATAGGGTTTTGTCCATTCATCTCCACAACTCTGCTCCACCGGGATTGAGTCACCCTTTTGAAGCACCTTCAGGTTTTGGAAAGAATCTTTAGTCAAGTACTGCTTCGTCTTTATGAAGAAAAAGAAGTAAGCAAAAATTAATAATCCTAACACAATTAATGCCAGCTCCATACTCTACATGTAAGGGTGATTAATAACTACCTGAAGGCGCACCATAAGGGCGCTTAGGTACAGCTACACCCCCGGGCCAACTTGTTGTCACCATATCCTGGTAATAGTCACGCACAAGGTATTGTTTACCAGCAATATAATAAAAGAAGAATGCAAATGCCAAAAGGCCAACAATAATAGCACTCATTTCCATTTCTATTCTATAATACTATTAGAGAATGGTTGCTAAGAAAAAGACCAGAAAGCAGAAAGGCAAATCTCCTTCACTACATGTAACAAAAGCCAGTCAGTATGGACAATTAAAAAGTCTGATGGGCAAAAGTCCGGTAATTCTTGTACTTGTATATGCCGATTGGTGTGGACATTGTCAGCATTTCAAGCCGGACTGGAGGTCACTTGAGCAACTTCCTAATCGTAATATGCCTATGGTTAGTATTCGTGATGATGTTTTCTCAGCAAGCCCTCTTAATAATATGGTAACAGCTGAAGGCTACCCCACTATTGCTGTTGTAAAACCCGCATCAAATACGGCGGTAAATCTACCAACAAGGGAAAAGAGTAAGCTCACAAATGTAGTTACTAACGCACCTATTATTGCCGAATCACCATCCAATTTTAGTAATAATGTTAATAATGTAATTGAAAACAACTCAGGGATTAGCACTGGCAATTACGTAAATACAGAGAATATGTATCCTGAAAATAATACTGAAAAAACCAGTAAGAGTACACCCAAACCAATTAGTGATAACATTCCGGTCACTACAAAATCTAATCACAGTCCACCAAAGTCAGAACTAGATTATCTTAAAGAAATGAGCGAAGACACTCCAAGTTCAACTGATTTTAATAGGTATCCTGTAAAAAAAGGCTCACAAGGAGGTGGGGGTCTAGGTCTATTTAATAATGGACAAGCAGGTGGTCTCTGGGATGCTATAACTAATTACAGAAATCATGCTGCCAACACTCCTATAACACGTAAGAATCGCAGAAATCGTCGTCGTAATACCCGTAGAAACTAAAATTTGATGTGTAAGGTGGCCTTATAGAAAGGCACAACAACTATTAAGCCAGATGTCGATTATCTTCCAAGCACTTGACATTCTCCCTCGTGATGAGTTCATCGTGAGTGAGAATGATGATGAATGTGAGGTTGCCTATGCCTCAGAAGAGGAATATGAGGACGACGATGAAGATGCAATCAAGCGCAAGCGTCGTGCCAAGGCCTACGCCCAAAATCGTAGCTCTCTTCTTATCCATATCTTTGGTCGCACCAATGATGGGCGAAATATTCAATTAGATGTTGAGGGATTCAAGCCCTTCTTCTACATTGAGGCTCCTGACGGTCTGTCTGCACATAATCTGAAGTTTGCACAAAAACAGTTGGCCGAATTTATTCAGAAGCAGGCACATTTTGCCCGCTTTGTCAAGATTGACCTAGAGTTCCGTGAAAAGTTCTATGGATTTACCAATCATAAGAGCTTCCCTTTCTTCAAACTAACTGTGCAGAGTCAACAGAACTTCAGTCAGTTGCGCCGTTGCTTCTTAAATGAGGAGAATAGACCGACCATCAAGTTCCCTATTGGTAGTTGCTGGGGTCGTCAGGCTCCCGCCGTCTATGAGTCCAACCTTGACCCTATGCTAAGATTTCTACATACTCAGAATCTCAGCCCTTGTGGCTGGATGCAGATTCCACCTAGATATCTTGAGGAGCTACCAGGCGATGATATGTTTGCTCGTGTGCCATACACTGAGGTTACACCCGCCGTGGCTCCAGCGGCAGCAGCCCCTTTCAAAACAGTTAGTTGGGATATTGAGTGTTTCAGTAGCTCGGGGGACTTTCCTCTTGCTAAGAAAAACTACAGGAAGGTGGCGAAAGACCTTTATGCACTTGCCATGGATGGCCGGCACGCAGTTGAACTGATTGAAGGTGCTATTGCATGGACTAATGGCGCAGTACCAGTAGCCGGCATGGCACCCATCATTACACGCTGCCGCCTTGGCCCAGATGCCCGCCGTGTCTTCCAAGCCGGCATGTACAAAGAGAAGATTTACAAGGAGATTGAGCGTTATCTCAATAAATCAGCATTGCCAAAAGAAGATGCAATTGAGAAGTTGACCACAACTCTTAATGGTCTTATGGGAGCACGGTTCCCTATTGCAGGTGACCCGATTATTCAGATTGGTGCAGTGGTTTCAGTAAACAATGTGGTGCAAGAGCGTCATATCTTTGTCTATCCTGGCTGTGAGCCTATTGAGGGTGCACATGTACATGTAGCGGTTGATGAAGAGAGTATGCTTGTTAAATGGTTTCAGTGGATGGAGCTGACAGACCCTGATATCTTAATTGGCTATAACGTATTTGGTTTTGACGAGAAATATCTATGGGAACGCTGTGAAGAACTCGGTTTAACAGATGACACATCGTTGCAGACCTTAAATCGCCTTTGTAATGAGGGTGGTGTTATGAAATGTGAAGAATCATTCTTGAGTTCATCTGCCCTTGGTGACAACTATCTCTATATGTGGACAACTCAAGGGCGCCTACAAGTAGACTTGTATCATTATATTCGTCGGATGACCCCGCTTGACAGTTACAAGCTGGATGATGTTGCCATGTACTATATGTCTGGTCCCATCCTCTCTTGTGCTGAGGCAATAGCAGGGCGAGCCAAGTTGACAATTAAGGGTGCAGTGAAAGATGTTCGTGCGGGCCGTGCCTTCAAGCTGCTAGATGAGGCGGGTGATGGTCTTACAGGCAAACTACTTGTAACAGGTATTGAAGGTAATGTAGTAACCCTGGATATTGGTGACATTGACACTGAGGAGTGGGCTGGTATTGCAGCCGAAGCTGAGAAATGGGTTATTGTAAAGGACGATGTTACGCCGGCGGAATTATTCAAACTCCATTGTGGTGATGATGCTGACCGTGCCAAGATTGCCCGTTATTGTATTCAGGATTGCGATCTAGTTCTAGAGCTGTACAAGAAGTTGGAGGTATTCATGAATGCCATGGCCATGGCAAATGTCTGCTCAGTACCAGTTCGCTATATCTTTACTAGGGGTCAAGGTATTAAGATTGAGTCTCTTATTGCCAAAGAGTGTTTGGGTCTCAATAAATGTATCTTGACGCTCCCTGCACCAAGCAGGACAGGAGCAGAGACCAGCTATGAAGGTGCAATTGTTCTTGATCCTATTCCAGGGTTCTACAGTCGGTCAGCGATTGGTGTAGCAGATTTCGCTTCGCTATACCCGAGTACCATTGTTAGTGAGAATATCTCTCATGATACACTTGTATGGACAAAAGACTACGATGATGCGGGATATCTGATTAAGCATAGCTGGGGGTCGAACGAGTACGATTTAATGGAAGACATCCCCTACACGGATATCAAGTTTGACCTGCTAATTAATGACCCTGAGGATAAGACGAAGAATCCGAAGAAGATTAAGGCGGGTACCCGTATCTGCCGTTATGCCCAGGATGAGGCAGGTACACTGCCAATTATTATTAACAAGTTGCTCGCCGCACGTAAGGCAAAGCGTAAGGAGGAGGCGGCCGAGACCGACCCATTGCGTAAGATTCTATTGGACACGGAGCAGCTTGCCTATAAGTTAACTGCCAACTCGCTTTATGGTCAGCTTGGCTCAGGTACATTTAAGATGCGTCTACAGGATTTGGCTGCGAGCACAACGGCGTATGGTCGTCTACAGATTATGTTTGCAAAGGCCGTGATTGAGCGGTTCTATGGGCCTGATTCTGGACGCAAAGACTGTTCAGCAAATATTATGTATGGTGATACAGATTCCCTGTTCGTGGAGTTTAATCCGAAGAACCCTGAGACGGGTGAACCAATTGTGGGTCGTGAGGGTCGCCAGGCCGTGATTGATTTGACGGCGGAGGCAGGACATTTAGTGAGCCATGCACTGAAGCCACCCCATGACTTTGAGTTTGACAAGGTGTTTGACCCTATGCTTATCTTTAGCAAGAAGCGTTATGCAGGCAAGATGTTTGAAAACAACGCTGACGACTTTGTCTACAAGTATATGGGTATTGCACTGAAGCGTCGTGGTAATGCACCAATTGTTAAGAAGATTTATGGTGGGGCAATGAAGATGATTCTAGACAGTAATGATGTTGCTGGTGCAACTAGATTTGTACAAGAACAGTCAATGGATCTAATTGAGGGTAAGACCTCTATGGGTATGTTGGCGATTAGCAAGGCACTAAAGGCCGATTATGCTGACCCACAGCGTATTGCGCACAAAGTGTTGGCGGATAGGATTATGCTGCGTGACCCTGGTAATGCACCGGCTGCAGGGGACCGTATATCGTATGTCTTTATTAAGCCTGCGGCAGGTCAAATTGCAAGTAAGCTACAAGGTGACCGTATTGAGACGCCGGCCTATGTGAAGGAAAAGGGGTTGTCATTGGATGGCCCTTATTATATTGACCATCAGATTGCGAAGCCGGTTGCCCAGATGTTTGGTGTGATGTTGGAGCAAATGCCAGGTTTCCAGCAGAGTATGTTGCCGGCAAACTATGATGAGATGTCAATGGAATTACAGATTGCGGTGCGTGAACGTGTAGCAACGGCTCTTCTGTTTGATGCTGCATTGCAACGGGCTGCTTTACTGGATAAGCGTCGTTTCATGACAAAGATGTTTGGTCTTTCACCAAATACTGTGGCCAAACCTACAACTGAGGTGAAACTTGGCAAGCCGAGTAATACAATTATAAAGTCTGAACCTCAAAAGAAACAGAGTCGCTTGACAAACTATTTCCAAAACAGGGAGCTTCTACAAAAAATCAAATCATCACCAACAAATTCTAAAAATGGTTCATCAGATGAGGAATCTATTAAAAGTGAGGCAACATCTGCCACAACTGTATCAAGTGGACGTAAACGGAAGACCGTTATTGTGAAGGGCTAAAAAAACAGAATATATTTAAATAGATGGGGAATATAACTAGTTCACCAGAAGAGGCGACTTTATATAATTTGAAGGTGCTTGGAATAAATGAGGCATATGAAACGATGTTAGAAAATGAGAAAGAGGATAATTATCGTGTGAAATGTCGTTCATCGCCACCTAATGCACTTGCAATAAGTAGGTATATTCAGGCGCCGGTTATGCCCCCTCAAGGTGCTACTGCATTAAGTAATGCAGCATTTGAACAGGTACCAACAGCTCTAAAGCCTGAGGGTACTGTTAAGGTTGGATTTCTAGAAAATGGTTTACCACATACACGTCCACCGGCAACGATATGGTTTCCGCAATATTTAATTAAGGATAGTAACTTTTCTGGTACTTTTTTACATGAATGTATACATCTGCATCAACGCTCTAACAAGAAAAAGTGGAACGATTTTTACAGAAATTTCTGGGAGTTTGAGCCTTATAACGGTGCTATTCCGAAAGAGATTGAAGAACGACGACGTATTAACCCGGATACTATGAGACAGCCCTTTTATATCTGGCGTGGTCAATGGATTCCAGTACTTGTTTTTGAACGCCCTGGTGCAGCCGATTTGAAGGCTTGCAAACTGTTATGGATTGAGCCATCTGGCGCATGGCAACAGGTTGCTCCTCCAGGATGGGAGGAGTTTTTTGGCTCTGTTAATGGAAGTATTTGCGAACATCCTCATGAAATGGCTGCGTATTTTCTAAGTGATAATGAGAATCCGTTTGATTCACCTGCAGCAAATATATTACGTAAGCAGTTTCTATTACAATAACACGTACAATTAGATATGCTTTCCCTCAAAAACTATGGAATAGAGTTTGAAGGTGCAATTGAGCGAGTTAATAAAATACCTTTAGAGGCTATACCTCTATTAAAATTACAAATGGGTCATGATGGATATTATTATAAGTGTATGGAGTATAAATTGAAGGGAGGTGTAAAGGCGGATGAGGGAAATTATGGACATGTTGATGAATGGACTGATATGAATACTGGTGAAATCTTATATGAAAAGCGTTGTCATGGAGGTGGGACATGTCTTTTAATGGAGGCTGCAATGCAGCATTTGGTGCGGAAAGTTTTGGCAGAGATTGAGTGTGAACGTATGGTTGCAGATGTGAAACTGATTTGCCGACGTGATGATGGCGAAATTACATTTATGATGGAGGCTTTTGATAAACATAGAGTAATAGCTCTACATGATGCATGCTTAAGTGCGTACTCGAGTGCGTACTCGAGTGGCGAGGCTGAAAGTTTTGATCGTTGGTTTGTGGAGACTCTTGGACAACTAATTTTAATTTGTGGATATCTCGAGAATGCAATAAAAGTAAATCATCGTGATTTAAAAGGGGATAATATATTGGTAAATACTACTCCATGCCAATCCGTAATAGTAATACCATTAGGGGAGTATAAATGGAGATTACAATACCATAATGAAATAAAGATAGTTGACTTTGGTCTAGCATGTAAGGGTACGGCAAAAGATATGGCAGGCACATTAAGTGTTGGCGAAGTGTTTGCACGTGGAGAAGTGTGTCCTAAGGAGGGACGTGATCTCTATTTTCTATTATGCTATTTTTATGGTATGAGTGGGTTTCGTTCAGCTTGTAGTAGACGACTATTAGAAATGATAGAGAGTTGGATAGGTCCAGGAAAGGTTTTAGATGCATTAAGGGTTGATGGAATAAAGAAACTGCCATGGATAAATTTTTTGATAAATACAACATCATATTCATGTAAAAGTGCATGTGCTGAAATATTGCTACGTGATTTAGCGGTTGAGTATCCTGATATTTTACGTGCATATAAGTAGATATGGCTGCTCAGCAGATACGTTTATTATTGAAGCCTGGGGTATCATTAGCTACAGTAAACCAATTAATAAATAATTTGGCTGCAGGTCCTGACACTGATATGAATTATTTTAATAATTTTACAATGGAGCAGGTTAAGCATAACCCTGAATTCTCCCCACCATTTGAGTCTCTAATTATTAATGCGGAATGGGAGGAACATATGTATAAGCTTGATGATGGGCGTATTGCTCGTGAATTTAGCTATGCTACAAGTTCGCATATGCATACTCAAATAGCTATAGAGATTATAAGTAATCATGCGTTAGCTAATTCAACATCGTTGCGGGAGACAATTGCAACACATTTAGCTTGGCGTGATGCATATTTAGAGTTGTATGTAAATGTTAGGATTCAAAATGTAGTACCTACAGCTGTACTAAGAATTGAAGATATAATTTTTAATCCAACCACTAATGCCTTATATTTTATTTACACAGCGCCAGTGTCATTAATATCTAATGTACTTGATTCTAAACCATTAATTACACCAGCTGATTTTGGGGGAGTAATAGTAACTATTGCGAACAATTTAGAGAGATTACAGCAAACACTTAGGTTTGTTCATAGAAATTTAAATATTAATTATATTTTTGCAAATGGTGCATTTACACATTTACGTGATATTAAAATGACTGTAGATGGTAATGTTTTTATGGGAATTGGTTCATTTAATCGTGGTGATAGAGCATATAGAGCGGAAGACCTCTATCTATTAATGCTAACATTTTGGGTTAAATATGCAACTAAATTAAGTAAAAATTCAATGGTAATAATACGTGATTATTTTGGAGCTAGGTTGCATCCAGATATCCAAAAGCGTTTTAATTTACCAGGGACTTATGCATCAATTCGTAGTGAACGTTTATTAACTAATGTTCGTATGGTGGACAATGCAACAATGATTACTGATAGGCCACATTTTTTCAGAAGATTTATTCCACATCGTTTTGTTGAAGCATTACGTTTACTTTTAGATAATGTAAATGCTAATGATGGTCCTGCTCCAATTGAGCCAAGACCTGTTATTGCTGAATCTCCAGCCCCTTTTGGTATGTCATTAAATATGAGACTTATTCCTAAAAGTAATAATTATAGGCTGCCACCTGTAGAAATAACTCCAGGGACACAAGAGAGTATATTAGAAAATAATACTGGAAGAAGGCGGCAAACTGCAATGAACATAAATAGTCCTATTATGCCACGAGCACCTATGCCGACCTCAAGACCTGCAGGGAATTTATTCAGTCCAAATTCATTGAGAAATATGTTACCCACCACGTTTTCAAATGTTGGGTCAATACCCCCTAATATGAGACCCTTATCAAGAAAAAATGTAATACTTTCAAGAAGAGGCAATCGGACCCCTATGAGTGCAACAATACCTAAAACGAGGAAAATGGCTAGATTTAACAATAATCCACAGGTATTTGAATTTAATAATAGTTCTGGTTCTGGATCAAACTCTGGATCAAACTCTGGATCAAACTCAAACAACAATGAATTTGAAGTTACATTTAATACTACAGAAGAGGCGGAAGAGGTACAGCGTGCAATAAATGCACTAAAAAAGAGGACTAATAGTAAATAGAGTAATGTCTATTTACTGACAGTATTGTTTTCTTATATTATTAAATAACTTTAATGCTTTGCGGACCTTGTACTTTTAGGTACGAGAGCGCCACAGGCACTTTAGTGCCGCTGTAGAGCAGAACCATTAGGTTCTGCTTCTCCACTGTTCATTACA
>JACCDO011843394.1_pt1 | contig 13243 bp, 9 predicted proteins | sample 7446101 | NCBI WGS metagenome assembly JACCDO01 (sample SAMN15323440, study PRJNA562643) | freshwater metagenome | isolation source: river surface water | place: USA:Blue River Watershed | collected 2017-08-16
AAGGAAGAGGCAGACAAGTGGATGAACCTATTCTTTGATAAGAATGGTAAGATTACTCAACTACTTAAAAACCTAAATGCTACAGCAGCGATTACAAGAATCAATCGGGCGTACGAGTCGGGACTACAGTCTACAAGAACTATTTATGACAGAGTAGATGCAACTAAAGCCTTGGCATTAGGAAATACTAATGCTGCCATGACATCAGAAATGCTAGCAGATTCAGAGATGACCCTCGCTTTGGCAGGCATTAAATTGATTGGAAGCACTAAAGATCAAAAAACTGCTGTAGACAAACTTGTAAAGTCTAAGTTAGCAAATCTTGCTGCAGATAGAGTAGCAAAAGGAAATGTTCAAAATCAAATCGATGATGCACAGGTAAGAATAGACACCCTTGAGGCTGAAAATAACATCTATCAAAACGGTCTTGACATTATTGGCAAGAGAGCAGAAAAACTTTCAGAGGCTTACGACAAGCAGATTCAGGCGTTGCAAGATGTAAAGTCTGTAAATGACGAAATTGCAAAGCAAAAGCAAGGCGAACTAGATATTGCAGATGCACTTTCTCGTGGTGATATTGGTGCTGCTGCAAAGGCTGCACAACAACTTAGAGCACAGAATGCTCAGGCTGCAGCCGATGCACAAATGAAGGCTTTGGAAGATTCAAAGAAGAGAGCCATCGAAGCACTAACTGTAGAGATTAATGGTCAAAGATTTAATAGAGCAGAACTTGAGCAAAAGATGTATGACATCCAACTACAAGTTCTCGAAATTCGAAAAGAAGAAATTGTACAAAACGAGTTAATTCTTGCAAAGCAAAGAGAAACGCTAAATACTCTTATTGCACAAACAGCAGAACAGATTAAAAAGAATGCTGAAGCAAGCAAGCCCATTACTCAAGTAACTAATAGAGTTATCAAGACTACTTATTCTGGCGGAGGTGGTCCAGGAACTACAACAACTACAGGAGACGAAAAGCCAGGAACTGTTACTCCAGGAACCACAACAACACCAACAGGACTAGTTTCTGGACTTAATATGTCTGGTCTTCCATCATATGCTTATGCAGCAACTGCTGCACAAAAGAGTGCTTTTGCTTCTGTTTCTGGTGCTGCTATAGATAAAAAACAAGACTCTGCAGTATTTAATTATAAAACTTTGTACGACAAGTTCACCAGAGAATACGGCGGTATATTTAATGAAACCATGGCAATGTCTAGTAATAAGATTAAAAATAAGGCACAGTATTCTGCAGATCTTGAAAGACTAAGAGCACTAAGAGCCAGCGTAGTTGACTTTGGAGGATACTTTACTTCAGAGAATCCAACTTCAGACACACTGGGACAGCAATTTTTTGAAATGGGAGATCCAGAAACCTTTAAGAGTGGTTGGCAAACAACAACAGGAAAAGAAATGGTTAACAAGGCTTTTGATGAAATTCTTCCAACACTTCCAGCAATTATTCAAGAAGCAATTGGGCTACTAAAGAATAGAGGAACAACTTGGAAAACTCTAGACGATACTATGGTGTCTACAGAAAAGAAGTGGACAGAAATGCGACAAGGGTTTGGTATTGAAACAGATCCAAATAAGCCAGAGTCTAAGTGGGACTACATTAAGAAGAACTTCAACTTTAAGAGGTCTGATGGCAAAAATGCAGTAACAGAACTTACTCCAGTATACACAGCATTCTCAACAGCATACAAAGCGATGATTGATCAATATAACTTGGTTAGAAAGGCAAGATCTCTGCTCCTATCTCAAGGATATAAGAGTGCAGAACTGGCAACATATTTGGGTGGTTCTGGCTGGTCAACACAACCAGAATGGAATGGCAAGTCAGCATTCTCTATAGATAAGTTCGCTAAGGGTGGAATGGTTATGCCAAGACGCTTTGTAGAGGGTGGATATGCTGTTGGTACAGACACTGTTCCTGCAATGCTTACCCCAGGCGAGTTTGTTGTAAGTCAGCCAGCAGTCAAGAACTTTGGAACAGACAACCTAAAGGCAATTAACAATGGCACATACGGAGGCAATTCCGTGTATAATTATAGTGTCAGCGTTAACGTTGCAAATACAGGGGCAAATCCAAATGATATTGCCCAGACCGTAATTGCACAGATTAAGCAGATTGACTCACAGCGAATCAGGAGCAATAACCTATAATGACAACATCAGCATATATGGCAGGTAGAAGGAAGTATGGCAGACCACAGGCTATGCTTTTGTCAGATGCCCCTGGAACGCTCACTGAAGACGGTTTCTACGTCCCTGTAGGATATGAACTAGGTTCTAATGGGGATATTATTGCAGCGTCTCCAGAGGACGCTGGTGCCTTCCTAGTGCTATCTGACCACAACCGTCAAGAAATAGCATTTAAGCCAGTCCGTATTGAGAAGCGTGAGCGTATGGTAAATGGTCGTATGCGTTCTTACCACATTGCAGATAAGTTGCAAATCTCTACATCTTGGCAAAGATTGCCATCTAGGGGTTTTGCAGCGTACCCAGACTTTGATGAAGATGGTATTCCAGGACTAAGAACAAAGTCAACTGTGTCGCAGGGTATGAGTCAGATGTATACCGCAGACGGAGGTGCTGGCGGTATTGAATTGCTTGACTGGTATGAAAACCACAAGGGATCATTCTGGCTATTTCTATCGTATGACAGATACGACAATTTTTCTGGTGAAAACAAATATAATCAGTTGCACAAATACTCAGACGTAATTGAGGTATTCTTTTCAGATTTTTCATACTCAGTAGAAAAAAGAGGGCAAGGTCACGACTTTTGGAACGTATCTTTAAGCCTGGAAGAGGTATAAATTGTTCTACGATGAAACACTACAAGACCATCTAGAGACCTCTTCATCAGTTAAAAATAGGTCGTTTATTTCTGCTGAATGGAATATGAACATTCCAGACAACATTAAAATGGTTGGTAATTATAGATACAGAAAAGACTCAACTCAGTATCGCTTGTTGCCAGTCCAATTTGACGAGAATGATGCAACGCACAAAAACGGAACTAACTCTGACACAACCATTGATAACGGTTTTGACAACAATAACTTGCCGATAGCATTTTCAACAGTCAACCAAAAAGAGAAACTATATTTCTCTCTGGATGATTGCTTGGGTAAGTTTAGACCAAGATCTGGAATTAATAAGGCTAGATACTTTACTACCTACGGTACCCACTTTATGAACGGTACTACAATAAACAGCCTTGGACAATCATACCTTGATACCAATAGACCCAGATACTACGCTTCTGATAGAAACGACAAGTTTAAGTATTGGACATCTTTCAGAACAGAGTCTGGGCTAGAGTATGGAATTGCCAATAAGACCATTGGTGGTTTATCAGAGTATGGTATCGACGATGCCGTTCCATTTGTTGTATACAAAGAGGCAGTTCCAACAAACAGGGTAGTTGTAAAGATGCAAACAAATGTTGGAACGGTTAATCAGGGAGACATTGCTACATCTAATGGAACAATTCCAGATCCACTATATGGCAGAGAGAATCAGACAACTCCTGTTAAGTGGAGAATCCAGGGACTAGTTGACGACAACTGGGAAGATCTAAAAGTCTTTGATGCCAACTCTTTGAGAAGAAATAGTTCACCAATTATCGGTGCAGATGGATACGTAGAAATTTCATACGGACTGATTGTTCCAGAAAGATACAGAGATATTTTTGTCCAGGCAGAAACATACTCTAGCACATCTCTTCTACCAGTCAAGGCAGTGAATGGATATGCCTATCTAATTAAAACATCACCAACTGATATTGGAGAATACCACATCTGGATTGAGTCTGATGATGATTATCAAGTATTTACCCCAGAATATGGTTGGGATGTAGCAGAAGAGACTGTGGACAGGTTTACCCACTTTGTTACAGATACCACTAATCCTGACAGTTTTGTAAACACAACCAATCAATTTAGAACAACCTATAGAGAGTTGCAGTACCTAAAGGGTCTTCGTATTGTTGTAGAAACAATGAATAAACTAGACTCTTCGTTTGACCTACTTGAAATGTCCACTCGTCTTGCTGTAAATATTACAGATAAGACAAAGGCGGTATCTGTCAAGAAGTCAGCATCTGATCTAGGCATTAGCGGTCTTCCAGTAGGACAACTGCTAGTATCTACAGGATCAATTGAAATCTTTGACTTTGATGATTCATTTAACAAGAATAACCCATCAAGCATTGTTGCACAGTATGCTACAAATCAAATTCAGTTTAAAATCTATGACGTTATTGCCGAGGTTCTGGATGGCGGAATTTATTATGACTATTTTGTTCCAATGAAAACAATGTATGGTGATGGTTTCCCAGAAATTGCTGTGGAGTCAAGAACAGTAAGAATTGCAATGAGAGATATGTTCTCATACTTTGAATCATTCACTGCCCCACAAATCTTTGTTAGAAACGCATCGCTAAGTTATGCAGTATCATTCCTACTTGACAATATTGGATTTAGTAATTACATCTTTAAGAGAGTGGCTGGAGAGGCAGAGCCAATTATTCCATTCTTTTACGTTGAGCCAGATGTTACGGTAGCAGAAGTTCTAAATGAACTTGCACGTTCTACACAAACAGCAATGTTCTTTGACGAATACAATAACTTTGTAATGATGTCAAAAAACTACATGCTTCCAACTGAAGCAGATAGAAGTACTGACCTAACGCTTTATGGTTCTAAGGATTTTGCAAAAAATGGGGTAGAAAGAAATGCTACAACAAAACCTAAACTAGCAAACATCATAAGTATTGCAAGCCAAGACACAGAAGTCTACAATGACGGCAAGATTAACTTCACAACTAGATACATTGAAAAGTCATATTCGGCACTAGAGCAGGCGAATAAACTAGATCGTGACAAGAACTGGACATATAAGCCATCTCTTTTGTGGGAGGTATCTCCATCAGAAGGGACTAAGTCCCAGAATGGAAATAATGACGGTGCTTTGTCAACTTATGCACTTACAGCAATTCCACTAAAGACAACGCTAACCGCTACCTTGCCATCTGTAAATGCTCAGGGTGTAGTTCAAAACAACATAATCGACTTTGGTGATGCTGCATACTGGATGGGTAGATACGCAGGGTACTTCTACGCTAACGGAGAGGTAATTAGGTATGATGCGGTTCAGTATAAAGTGCTTGGAGAAACTACAGATGTATGGATTAGCAGTCTAGAAGAGTATGAAGACTATTTCTCAAAGATTCCGTTTAATGGCAAAATGTATCCAACAGGTCTTGTAAGGATTTATTCTCAACCATTTTATAATAAGACAACAGGGCTTCCACTTCCTGGTGCTGTAGAGGTGCATGGTCGTGGTCAATTTGGCACCAAGGTTGTTGAGCACAAGGCAGGGCTTGACACAGTGTCTTGGACACAAAATGTGTCTGGTATCACAATGGACTCTGACTACCTATTTAGTGCTATTGGAAACTTTCAATTAAGAAATGCTTACATTCCATACAAGGCAAATATTCCAATTAAAACATTTGGAACAGGATCTAAGGCATGGACTTTAACTGGACCAGGAACGCTGTCTCAAAGTTCTGGAACTGGCGATGCAACGGTAACAACTACCAATATTAAAAATTCTAAGGACTATAAATATTCGCTATCTATGGGAAGCGTTGAGGTATATGCAGTAACTCAGTCGCTAAAAGATGAATATAACGTAGACACAACAACTCCACTTGGAGAGATTGAGATATCTAACATTGTAGCAGGCTCAACAACATCTACAGTAACGCTTCAGATTACTCTACCTTCGTTTAAGTCATTCTACAAAAACCTGGATGCTGCGAAAAAGTCTCCTAGCGATTCATTTAGTTGGTCAATTATTGGACCTGCAATTACTGGCGGTAACTCTGGAACAATTATTTGTAAAAAGACTATTGTAAAAAACAAGCCAGTCTACGATGTTACTAAGACAACTATTAAGCAGGACACAACCTCAAAGGTGACCGATAGCACATCGTCAAACATCACCATATCCCTGACCACTACCGTAACCAATGGCACACCAACAGACATTTCGTTGGTAGTTGGTAGCACAACAATTAAAACAATTACTGTAAATCCTGGCACAGTTTCTGGTGTTCTTGGCAAACTAAATACAAAAGTAGTTGCCTATGACAACAGAACAATTGCTGTAGAAGATACCAGCGGTATTAAGGTTGGTCAAGAGGTGATCCTGTATACACAAGAACAGTCATTGTCAAAGTCTGGAACAGATTTAGTAATCAATAAACCATTTGAAATTGATAACAAGAATAATCTTAGAGTTGAATCAATTCAAAGCGATACGCTATTTAAGATTAAGCACAAAGGCGATACATCTTCTCCACTTAAGGGAATCACCACAGAAAACCTTGGAAAAGACATTCAGACCATAACGTTTAAAGACCAGAGATTCTTGACGGACGACGCAACAAAAGTCGCAGGTGCAAAGACAAACACTTCTGGTAACAGAAATAGTTCAACCGTTGCAAAGGGTTCTAACATAACTGGAGTTATTAAAAACTTCCTGAGTGCAGAAACAACAACTACTAACAATGGAGTTACAAATCCACAAACGGTTCCAAATGGTAGCGTACAGTCGTCTGCCCTTGTAATGTCTGGTCCATCTTTTACAGAGACTAACGACCCAAACCCAGTTGACTTTATATCATATACATACAAAAATCTAGGCTCTGACTCTGCCAAGTATAAGTATTTTGGAACAAGGCTACGCATTGTCGGAAAATATGAATATGGTCAAGATCAGTCTGCTATTGGTGAAGATGTTTGGTATACGAATAAGCAACTATCTCCATCAGGAACAGTAACCAAAACTAACGTAAAGGCATCCTCTGGCGGTATTGCAGTATTGCTAAACCCAGTAACTAACAACGGATACTACTTTGAGATTGCTGCACTATCAGATACAAGCCTGTCTAGACAAATTGTCAAATATTCAGAAGACGGAAAGCAGATTGACGACCCAGTGCATAACCTAATGTTTTATAAAATGAATGTTGGTGTAGACGAAAATGGCACACTCTTGACAAATGATAAGGCAACGCCAGTTAAACTTTGGGGCGGACTAACAAACGTTCTTATTGACAATGGAAATTTTGCTGGTCAGTCTAGAATGACATCAACAAACTCAGCAAGCACCGTATATGATTTGGCTGTAGAGTATGAGGTAGTAAATGAAAACAGCATTAGATTCTACCTTTATGTAAACAATCTTCTAGTTGGCACTGTCACGGACTCAAGTCCGTTTATTGATGCAACTACCAAAAAGCCAATTATTTATAATAACATGGCTTTGTTTGTACGTGGTAAGGCTAAGTGTATGTTTGAGCATGTATTTGCAATGTCTGCAACACCAAGCCAAACAGCACAGACAGAGATTGTATCAGCACCAGCCGTACCAGAAAACGGTATTTTTGGAGAAGGCTCTATAAGTTTTAATGAATCAATGAGAAAGTACGCACTAAGCGGAATTATCAATGAGTCATATCTAAAGGATATCAGTCCTTCTACCTTAACAAGCAAGTCAGTATACTACGAAGAGTTTGGCACAATCATGCGTGAGGCTGCCTACTTCAATGTTAGATACGACAAGTCATACCCAGCACTTACGGCACAGATTGCACCAACCTACAACAATGACAGAGGCTACGTGGTTTCTGGATTCCTGCCTGGACCATACTCTGCAGAATTTATGATCTTTAATTCAACAGACTCGGTTCTAGTTCTTGACGGCTCTGGCGGTAACTACCTACGAATTCAGGGTGTAACATTTACTCAGCAATCTACACACGAAGTTACCGTAGACGAATACTTCTCGCTAAGGTCAAGCCTGTCTGACCCACAAACGCCAACTGGCTCGGCACCAATTAAGTCTCCACTTAAAGAGGCACAGGAGTATAATAGAATTAGAAATAGTCGTTCGGCTTATGGTAAGAAAGAGTTTACCCTGGAGTCACGATACATTCAAAACCAGGATATGGCTAACGGCTTAATGGGATGGATTGTAGGCAAGATTATGAAACCAAGAAAGTCTATTGGTGTTAATGTTTTCTCAATGCCAACAATACAACTTGGCGACATTGTTAGTATTGATATGAAAGACCAAAACGGCATAGATCAGATTGCACCGTCTACTTCTAGATTTGTTGTATATCAAATCGAATATAGTAAGACAAACAATGGTCCAGAAATGTCTGTATACTTGAGTGAGGTGGTTTAGTATGCCATATATGGGTCCTGGCTTTGGTTTGGGTAAATACGGTACGTTAATCGATGGAGACTATCAACTAACAGTAAATGCAGGTAAGGGTCAATCGGCAATTCCTGCAACATCTGGCAGTAGTGATACGCAGCAGCCGTCTAGTCTGTCGTCAAAAAATAAACTTCCTATATCAATATCTATACCAGGAAACATTGTTACTGAAGAAGCCACAGGCTCAGAATCCTCAATAGTTGAAGAACTATTTGAAGATTTGTCTATCTTTGAATTGATGGATTTGGGTAGAAGCGAAACGGTACTTGGACAAAACATTACCTACCAACCAATCAAAAACATATCAGACATCTACTTTACATATAGCCCAAAGAAGATTCTTGCACTGTCTGGAACCTTTGAGGAAACAGAACTATCCTCAGCATTAAAGATAGGGCAGTATTCAGTAGATGGAGCAATTACGCTAGACCCATTAACTGGAGATCTAATTGTTGCCGTAGATAACGTTAAGGATGGATTTGTTGTTCAGGTAGAACTATTTGCTGGTGGAGAAATCCAGGACAGTTAATGGTACAATAGAGGAGATACTTATGATTACAAATACTGGAAAAAGCATTATGGCTAAATACCTGGTTGGTCAAGCACCAGCCTATGCCTCCTACATTGCTATTGGCTGTGGGGCAAAGCCACTAAAGGGGCTTGAGTTTGAAATTAGCAATAAAGCCAAGACTGGCACTACTGCAACCCTAACATCCACTAATCACGGACTTAGCGTGGGTCAAGTAGTAGACATTATCGATGTTGGCACTCCATTTGACGGAACCTTTCCTATTACTGCAGTTACAACCGATACCTTTTCGTATACCACTTTATCTGGATCTGTTTCGTCTACATCCGTTACTGGGTTTGCATATCCAAACTTTAAAGACAAAGAGCGACTAGACTTTGAAACAATTCGTGTGCCAATTATTTCTCGTGGTTTTGTTAATGAAGATAATTTGGCAAAGGTTGTTCTTACTGCAGAACTTCCTACAGCAGACAGATACGAAATTAGTGAGATTGGAGTATTCTCTGCTCAATCAAATCCACTTGCATCAAACTCAGACAGCAGAACCCTATACTCATTTTCTGCAAATGAGGGATGGGCTTATCACTCAGCAACAACTAATGCTGCAACGTCTATTCCTATTATTTCTGGAAAACTAGATGATGGCGGTCAGACCAACAGCATCTCTGACCAGGCTACTGGTGGACAATTGGTTTTCCAAGCACCTGCAAGCAATAGCATCTTCCTAAGTGACTATAGAACAAAAAGATTTGAACAACCAAGATTTCTAGACAACACAATTTTTATGGCTGGCAACTCTGCTAAACTTGATGCAAATTCCACAACTGGTGTTCTGACTGTAGATCCAGAATGGACAGACGGAGATCCGTTTAAGTCTAATCACATTCACCTAACAAATGCCAGATTTAATTTCGACAGCAACTCAGTAATTGACGAACTAAGATTTGCCTTTTCTGTTGTGTCTAAAAATGAAGACCCTGAACTAACAAGCATTCCAACCAACGTCAGGGTACTAATTGAGTTCACTTCAAACGACACCTATGACGAAGGACAGTACGCACGTTTTGAAGTAGATCTGTATGACATTAACACAACAGGACTTCCATCTAATCCAAATAATGATGTTATTGTTGCAGATTTAAGCAAGAACCGTTATTTTGCCGTTACAAGAAAGATTGAAGAACTAACAAAGTCAGCAGGATTCTCTTGGGATTTGGTGAAGAACGTAAAGGTATACGCAAGCGTTCTAGATGCAGATGACGAACCAAGTGGTCTGTACTATGTATGTCTTGACGGACTAAGATTTGAAAATGTATCTACAGAAAATCCATTATACGGAATGACTGGGTACACAATTGTAAACAATAATGAAAATAATCAACCCAGAACAATTATTAAGTCTCCAAACTCAACCAACTACGTAGAGTTTAGATTTGCGGTGGATGTATAATGGCAGATAGAAAATACGTTAGGATACCTGCCAAGGACCTGCCAGACGTATTCTATATTCCAGACGATGTTAATGCACCAGAAAATGGTGGTAACAATGTTTATTTTGCTAGGTATCGTGTAATTTCAGAAGATGGAAGACTATCGTCTAAATGGTCTCAAAAATTTGAAATACCAACCAATATAAGCGGATCTCAAATTGCCCTTTATACTGGAGACATTCCAGTAGGAGAACCTGCGGAATATAGTGTTACAAAAGGTAGCGGTTCTCCAAAAATTATTTCTATTACGTGGAACGTGGACAGACTTTTTAATACTAATAAAATATTTGTAAATAAGTTTCACGTTTATGCAAGATTTCACAACAATGAAACCGAAAACGTTATTCCCTGGTCGTTTATGGGAGAAACCACATCTACAAATTTTTCAACAGTTGTGCCATCTGGGAAAAACAAGGCAGATGTTGCGGTATTTATTCCAACATATCGTGGACTAGATGCAAGCAATACCCTACCAATAGACACCACGCCTGACCCAGACGTTCCCATATCTCCAGCAGACCTATTCCCAGAGTCTTTGCTACTCCTGGAAACAGACTTTACACTTTAATGATATAATTATATTACTATGGCTAAAATACTACCAACACCATCAAGAGGTCAGCCAATTGACGCAGCCTTTTTGTTTGATCTTACCAATGCTGTTAATGATTTAATCAAGGCAGTAGATCAAAGAAAGGGTAAGACCTATATCCAACCTACAGAATCTAAAACTGTAGTTTCACAAAAGTCAACAGCAAATACATCATTCTTTGCTTCTACCTTTAAGGTTAGCGTTCCATCAGAAGACGTTTCTGTAGACACCAAGGGTGAGGCAACAATTGATTTTTCTGGAATCGCATTCGATGGTCCACCAGTTGTAACAGCAACACCAGTTATCTTTGGAGAAATTACAGATGCTTCAAGATCTGCTATTGTTACAATTTCTAATATTACAAAGGCTGGCTGTAAGGCAAACGTTAGATTTGCAAGTCCTGGCACGGTAAGAAATCTATACGTACACGTTATTGCAGTTGGCACAATCGCTTAGGGGTAACAATGGCAACTAAGGCTAGTACCATCGCTGACGCTAAATATAATGATAAGCCAGTAATTCCTGGTAGCAAAAAGGTTTGGTTTCTAAATGGTAACCTTGTTCGCATTCATCATCTGAATAAGTCTAATGGTATTATGTCTGTTTATAATATTAATGAAGATAGGATTGAAAGTTGTCTTATTAATGATTTTAAGAAGAACCGTGAACGTGCCTATACAGTTGGAGAAACAGCAGATCTTGTAAACAGACACAAGAAATACATGCCACAACTAATGAAACGTGGAGTTATTCCACATCCTACAGGCTCTCAAAAGGGCGGTAACACAGGCTGGCAGGTAAGAAGTTATTATTCAGAGTCGCAAGTTTTTGAGATTCGTGATATACTGGCTTCCTACCATATTGGTAGACCAAGAAATGACAGGCTCATTACGAACGACATAACTCCTACAAGACAAGAGTTGACAAGGCGTATGGGCGATGGTATACTTACATATACGAAGACTGAAGATGGTCGATTTATCCCCATCTGGTCTGAATCAATTTAATGTTCTTGAAAGGAACAGGGTATGAATAACGAAGAAACTAAGGTATCCGTTGGACTTGGATACACTCTAAACCTAGGCAATTTCCAGTCACTGCGAATTGACCTATCTGTATCAGACAGCAAGCGTGAGGGCGAAAACACAAACGATGCCTTTGAGCGTGACTACTCATTTGTTGAGGCTAAACTTCAGGAGAAGGTTGCCGAAGCACAGGGCGAGATCGAAAGTAAGTAATGGCAGACCGCAAAGACCGTATGGCTTTGCTTTCCAGGTACTCTAAACTACATACTCAAAAGTTTGAGGCAAAGCCATTACTAAATCTAAATGTAGAACAATGGGCTGCAGATGCCCTGATTGAATCGTACACTTTACCTTTCTGCTACGATCTGCTAGAATATTATTTCAATGTTGCACAAAAGCCAACATGGAAGTACTTCGCAAATTATGCTCACGAAATTATTGATAAGCGTGAACAACTAGAACAAGATAACAAGGAGAGAGCCGAACGCCGTAGAAAGGCTAAGGAGTGGTTAAATGAGTAATGTAGAGTCAAGGCTAATTTCAGCGGTACTGCAGGATAAGCAAGTACACGTATTGCTACAGGCAAACGTAGAAAATCTGTTGCGTACCCACAAGGATATCTGGCAGTTTATTCGCAACTATTCAGAGACAAATCAGTCAGTACCACCAGTATCTTTGGTTGTAGAGAAGTTTCGTGACTTTGCCCCTGTTGAAGGCATTGGTGCTACAAAGTATCACCTAGAAGAACTTCAGCAAGAGTTTCTCAATGATAGCGTTAGGGAACTTCTTAGGACCGCTGCTGCTGACGTGCAGGCTGGTCACAGTGCAGACGCACTAGAAACAATTATTGCTAAAACATCAGAACTTAAAAAGAACACAGCAGTTATCCGTGACATCGATGCAACCGATCTTGACTCTGCAGTATCGTACTTTGAAAACCTTGCAAGACAGCAGGCACTAGGCTCTGTTGGAATTAAGACTGGTCTGCCAGGATTTGACAACTACCTACCTGCTGGAATTACTCCAGGACAGTTAGGGGTCTTCCTAGCCTATCCAGGTATTGGTAAGTCTTGGTTTGCTCTTTACATGGCGGTACAGGCATGGAAGCAAGGCAAGTCACCACTAATCATCTCTCTTGAAATGAGTGAGACAGAAGTTCGTAACCGTGTGTTTGCTATCATGGGTGAGGGTCTATGGTCACACCGCAAGTTGAGCAACGGTCAGGTAGAGATTGACGACCTAAAGCGTTGGCACTCTAAGGAACTTGCTGGTAAGCCAGAGTTCCACATCATCTCTAACGATT
>JACCDO011944236.1_pt1 | contig 13242 bp, 12 predicted proteins | sample 7446101 | NCBI WGS metagenome assembly JACCDO01 (sample SAMN15323440, study PRJNA562643) | freshwater metagenome | isolation source: river surface water | place: USA:Blue River Watershed | collected 2017-08-16
AAGCAAAACGTACACCGTACAAGCCGGTGATAACACGACCAAGGCGACCATACGCTTCTCTGCCACTGCAGTGCTATTTGATGGTTACTTGAAAATATACGGTGTGGAATCTAGCTCGAGTCAGGACACCGCCGACGAGTTGAAAGTGATGGATAAGCTATTACTGTCGACCAAATTCACTCGGGATCACAGCCGTGATGACGACGAGGAACCCAGTGATGGTGACGATACCAACGAGAAGATAGTAATGAAAGGGGTGCAAGGTATGGCACACTCTACTCGGGCTCCATCCAGGTTTACCGAAGCATCGTTTATCAAAGAGCTTGATGACATAGGGATTGGTAGACCTTCCACGTACTCGAAAATTTTATTAATCCTGAAAGAACGAGGTTACATCATGGTCGACAAGCAAACTATCATCCCCACACTAACGGGCATGGTTGTCTCGTCATTTCTAGAGAAGCATTTTAGCGATTTAGTTGAACCACAATTTACCGCCAGCATGGAGGACTCGTTAGATGCAATAGCCCACGGTGCGAAGGACAAGCTAGACATTCTGAACCAGTTCTATTTGAACGATAACCCGAGTGCGAAAAGCGGGTTACTTCATCGCGTTCAACATAAAATACAAAATCAAACTATCGATCAAAAATCTAGCCGTATCCTTGACATCCCTTTCCTTAAAGACATCGGGAGGTTACAAATCAACCGCTCTGGTGCGTACGTGGAGTCATGCAATGTGACCGATAGCCCCAGCGACAACGCCAAGCAGTACCGATGGAAGTTATCCGATGAAATGAATAACGATATCCGAGAAATCACCACGGATTCCATCAAAGAGTTAATGACCACACGGTCGTCGATGCAAGGGAACTCATTAGGGGCGCATCCAACTCTGAATAAGCAAATGGTTATACGATCTGGTAGATATGGTACGTACTTGCAGATTGGCGACGACACTGACAAGGACAAATCTACGCATTCATTGCCTGCGTGGCTTGATTCGGCATCATGCACTGTCAATGATGCATTGCAATTCGCGTCTTTGCCATTTACAATTGGCAATCATCCTGATTTAAATGAGCCAATCGTACTTGAAGTGAGTGCCCAAAAGTTATGCGTGAGTATACCTACTTACTCACTGCGACTTCCTTTGCCTGATCATACATATATCAATGACGTAACCGTTGATGTCGCTTTGCAATATCTACCAACCACGGAAGAGATCATGCGTAACCAACGGCTACTTGGTGTAGATGAATATCGTAATAATGCCAAAGTATGGCTGAAAAAAGGGAGATTTGGCTACTATGTCCGTTGCGAAGATACTATTGCGGGCATCGATGCGTATTGCAAGCAGCAGAAAACAGACCCATATGATATGGATCTATTAATCGCACTCAATATCTTGCACACGAGAGGGAAAGAGCTGGGGAGCAAGACGAACAAAAGAACAAAGAAAACGACTAAGAAATTGAAGGGCACAGACGCACCAAAGAAGTTGAATGCGTACCAGCTATACGTGAAGGAGGCCACGGGGACAGGCAAGTCACTCAAGGACGCAGCGGGGTCATGGAAGCTTCTAGGCGAGCCAGAGAAAGCAGCGTATCAAGAGAAGGCCGGTGCACTAACTCCACGGGGTGTGTAATAACAAGGGAACAAGAATAACACGGGTATATTTTGAAAACTTGTATATATGTAACCATAATTGTAGCCAAGCAACTCGCTACCGGGACAGACAGCAAGGACACACTCCCTTTCTTCCCTGAATTCTCGTTGTAGTTATTAGGAATCATTCCAACACCGACCGGGACGCCAAATTCCGGAAATGATAAAAAAAGTGGTGAAATTTTACCAAAAATACGGTACTAACTAATTGAAAACGATGCAAGTCCTGCAGCAGGTGCGCGGGATCGTCATGCACGCCTTTCCGGGGACGAGCCCCACAGTGATACACACCATCGCGTTCATCATTCTCTTTCCTATTGTTTGGCACATTATAAGTAAGTTGAAAGACTATCTACGTCACACTTATTATTTGAGTAAAATTCCAAGCGTTAAAGGAGGACTTCCATTCTTTGGGATGGTATTCGAGATGTTAAAGGGGTCGCCATGGGATACCATGTCTCAATGGGTTTTAAAATACGGTAAAATATATAAATTTTCATTATTTGGTTCAAACGCTGTAGTGGTGGCTGATCCAGAGCTGTTGAAAATTGTCCTGAAAGAAGAGTTTCGCACTTTTAAGAAGGATTTAGAGTGGACATATCAACCATTTTTAGTGATTTTAGGGAATGGATTAGTAACTTCAGATGGGAAGGATTGGGAACGTCAACGACAATTGTTAGCCCATTTTTTACTCGTTGATATACTTGATGTTATTCCAGATATGGCAATTAGGGCAGTGAATAGATTATCTAAAAAATTAGATAAAGCAAAAATAGATGGTACTTTATTACACTTATTCTCTTGGTCATACTTACCCGCTCATTATCTTAACTTTCAAGGCACTACAATTGAAATGGCTGAAGAATTTCGTAATTTAACACTACAAGTAATAGCCGAAGCAGTATTATCATTATCTCCAGAAGAAAGTGACGAAACATTTGCACGTATGTACTTACCAATCGTTGAAGAGGGGAACTTGCGTACTTGGCATCCTGAGCGAATGTATATGCCTGGACCTGCAATGTATAAATTTAACATGGATGTCAAGCGATTGAATGACTATGTTACATCACTTATCGTTAAACGCTGGGACTTAAAGCAAGCGGAGAAGAAAGAGGGTAATTTCATCAGCTCATTACTCACTTAACCACGACTAACATGTAATACTTAGGCAATAGTAAGCGACGTCAGGATGTATTAGATAAATCGTTAGACGCGATACCAGCTGAAGCATGGGGCCCTAATGTGATAAGACAGATAAGAGACGAGGTGAAGACGTTTATATTAGCGGGCCACGAGACCAGTGCTAGTATGCTTACGTGGTCATTATATGAAATATTTTGTCCACATAACAAGGATATATTAGCTAAAGTTAGAGAAGAAGGTACTTACTAACCCAATCGAAATCCCATATTTTAACTCATTTTATGTACTCCACAGGGCGCACAATATACAATGGCCACACTACCTCAACCGGTGGGCGGTCCACAGTGACATCTCTACCATCAAAAAATGTGTTGGATAACTTAAAATATACCGAGAATTGTCTATTGGAATCCCTTCGGAAGTACTCCAATGTCCCCACGGTGGTGCGAAAGGCATCAAAAGATGTCAATCTAGGAGACTATTTTATTCCTAGTGGCGCCACTATCATGGTGAATATGCAAGGAGTTCATCACAACCCTGAGTTCTGGCCGGAGCCAATGGTATATAAGCCTGAGCGCCATTTTGGCACATATAAACCCTTTACATTCTTGCCATTTATTGATGGTAATAGGAAATGTTTAGGGCACTTACTATCCCGATTGGAGTCTAAGGTTGTACTATCAATGTTGGTGCATAATTATGATTTTCAAATAATGAATCCTGACGAGGCTGGATTGAAGCACGCCTATATGATTCCTATCATCCCTAAGAGTGGCCATCACATGAAGATATTATAAATTTGACAATCCCTAACTATAGATAGAATGCAGTCTTATGCGAGCAAGTGAGTAAAGTGATAATGGTCTTATGATTATAGAACTGTAAATTAAAATTACACAAAACTAGTAAAAATTAAAATGAACGTTGAAAAACAAACAAAACTAGTCATTTAAATAGACTCGACAGTTTTAGCTGCTTTGATGCGATATGTAATATCTTGGTCCAGGTTAGATACCAATTTATCCCTCGGAACGACTTGGTTCTTTTGGTCATACAGCTCGATGGAATGATGCTTGTCTCCCGGTACTAAATGCTCTAGTAATTCACTCACCATCCAATCTCGATTTAAGCAATTATATCCTTGTCGAATGCCATTTGTGTTGATGATTTCTAGACATATACTATTTTCGACTTTATCAACCACTATTTGTTCCTTCGTAACTTTATCATTACCAACTTCACCGCCGTCACTTACAACCCGATTGACCACTTCATCCTTGTTTAACACAGCATTTCCTCTATTTTTCTTAGGTATTTGTGCGTTTCCTCCTGCATCGTCTATCTTGGGCAACACATCCAATAACCGTTTCTTGGTCGCAGTCAAACTGGGCTCAGACAAGTGCGGTCTAGCCAAGCTCAGCTCGGGCGTGAAGAAGCTTCTATCACCACCTTCTCGCTGCGGTGAAGAGAAGCTCATTTCTTTTTTGAGTTTATAATTTTTTATTTTTATTTTTTCATTCAGCGAGTGAACACAGACAGGAACTTAATCGATGAATATATACATAACTTGATTCAATTACGTTTTAGTAATTTAAAAGTAGAAACCAAATTGCGAGTTGAAGAAATTATCTTCAGCCGAGTATAAAATTAATTCCAATGAACGATGACGTGGATAATTCAGATCTCTCAATTAGATACTCTTAGTACTTTTCCGTCACAGAGTCGTTGATTCTAGTTAAAAACAATAAACTCAATAAGATTATGATAGTATTCTTATAATGATTATCTAGTACGGTACCGGTACATTCAGTTGAGAGTCAAAATTGAAAATGACAGTCAAATAATTCAAGTCCTTACTTATTCCAGTCTGGGCCTCACCGAAGCGTTGATTGGCTCACCGCGTCCACCGTACTAAATTATTTGTTTATTTGTACCATGGACTTGCTAGATTTACTCGGTGGACGAGAAGTCGAGGAGTCTAAAGAGGCGTCTATGTTCGCTTGTCCGATGGAACTTATGAGCGAGGTAATACAATTTTTATTTCTTTCCCGTTTATTTATATTAACATACTTTGTGGATTACCATTTATATAGTTTTTAGTGTTGATTACGGAAAAGAAAATGCCAGAAGCATTAAAAATGTGTGACACTATACTGCAATATGAACCAAATAACAAGATGATTAAAGATTACAAGTCCTCTCTTTCGGTGTACATCGACGAAGGATTGCACCTTCCTGAAGAGGTTGAATCCGAAGAGTCCGAAGACGAAGATAGTGAAGAGTATAGTGATAATAATAGTGAAAGTGATGATGAACCACCCAAGAAAGACGGAGGAAATGAAAGTCATAAAGCTGAAGAAAAATTGGCTTATTCGTTCCATCGCGCCATGGATTTCAAAGGCGAAAAGGGTGAAAAACACGGTAAATAATTTGCAACTAATGGTGCCATAAACCAGATAGGTTCCCCGTTAGATTTCATGATCGATCCACTTAAGGTTGCAGCAATATATTTTCATATTGTTAATATTGTACAGAGTAGAAGTACATTTAATCCAATTGGATAGTATCACATTTGTATGTTTGAAAAATATTTAATGACAATAAAAATATTAAATAATATTTAATGACAATAAAAATACAAAATATGCTTTCATTTATTACTTGCTTCGACGTTAGATCGGACTGCAGAAACTACTTACTCATTAGAGCCTTCGTTACCTAAATTTTTTTGTCTTAACAATTCAGCAAAGTACTCATATGCTATAGAGAGAAAAAAATGTAATGAGACATTGGTGATACAGAGAATTAGGCACAACAGCTAAGCAACGAACAAATAAGTCCATTGTGGACACATAACTACATGATATAGAATAATGGAAGTAGAACATATAGAATTATGTTCCGAACGCCAAGATAATGCTGCCCTTGCCGTAATTAACACAGCAACTATCTCTTCATGATAACTCGGCTATTGTAGAGTGAACAGATTAAATACTCACCAAATTTATTGATGTCTTTGGGCTGCTGGCGCAAGATCTCGCGCGTCAGATTTCTTAGGACGTCCGGGAACTCCTTCGGCACCTGGAACTCCTGCGAGTACTTCACGGGCATGATTTCTTCTTTTATTATTATTAAATATTTTTTGTCTTGAAAAAACTGACAGAGGAACCGGCAACCGGCCTATGAATATTTGCATAAAGCAAATCAAAAAAGCAGAAGAGATTGCGACAGAAACAAAACAGCGCTGGTTAGTACTCTTACACGAGAGTTATCAATTTTTTTCTAAGTGATACTAAACCAGAAATAATTACTACATGTATAAATATCCATATCGGCAGGAATACAGACGCAGCACGAGTACAAGTTCTTCTATATTTTTATCTTGCTTGGTGCCTATATAACTCTATTTGTCCACTGTACTCACATTTATAGTCGCAACCGTGACATAACGTTAATCCCTTCATAAAATAGGAACCTTTCTATATTTTTCTTACGGGAATTGCGTTCAGTCCCGACGCAGCCACTGCATCTTTTACTACGAGGTAGTTGACGATCTCGTTTCTTTCGTTTTCATTCTAAAAATCTTTTTCTTGTAATAATTTGTAGAAGGAATAATCGATTTTGTGATGACAAACAAAGTGACACCGATTGATACGAATGCAACAGCGTTTTACGACGAAGGAGCAGTACTGAGTATATTGCCCGAAGTAATTGATGGAGTTTTACCTCTTATTCATCCAAATGTCGACTTAAATATGCGCTATAGTTGTATTGTTGATGGTAATGCTCTTGGTTACCTGTTCAATGTCAATAATATAACGAAAACGGGCACACTTGCATTGAAAAACAAATACAAAAGAGCGAAGGATATGCTTAATGAGTTTGAAACCGATGAGGAGCATAAAATTGTATGTGATTTCTATTATAACTTATACCTTAATTTACGTGAGTATCGCAATAATATTGATGGATTTCTAGGAGTATGCAACGTTTTGTTTTGTTTGCAATACATTTTCGTAAAGAGGTTAAAGGACAACATAAATAACAGCTTTGAGCCGTTCAATAGCATCCTTTTTAAGCTCAAAGTGATGAAAATAATCGAGGCAAACCACTCTGGATGAACTCTATGATTATTATGTTAACTTAGTCAAAAAGAAATACCAAGAGAAACCCGAAAATAAATATCAAAACAAATACCAAAACAAATACTAAGAAATAGCAAAACCACGAGGAAAATTGAAAGTAATTAATGTACGCAATAAAAAATAATTTATATGAAATCAAAATTATCTATCAATGAACACTTTTACACACTATCTACAATATAATTAACACGAAACCAAAATTTTTAGAACTCTATTACATTCACTTTGCTACTGTTAGACTCCGAAGCACGGCGATTTTCACTAAGAGACTCGTATTCCATCATGAATAAATCATTCCAGAATGAATTAGATTTCATAATTGCCCCTATCGCATCGATATTATTCAGAAGATTTGCGGTGTTCGCCGTTTTGCCTTCATTGCGATTTCTATCATCACTGATATCACTGCTGCTATCACTACTACAATCGCTACTACTACTACTGTTTTCAGCACTATCGGGAATTGTGTTGGCAACATCGTCTAGAAATGTATTTAATTTATCACTGCTGCTCGATGTGCTATTGCTACTGTTAGGACTGCTATGAACTTTCTTTTTACATTGCAAGTCAGTGGCCTTAGAGCGCAACACGTGAATAAACTCTTGGTAGTCTCGTTCTTCATCATGTCTCGATACTTCAGGAAACTGTTTCAATGTAATATCATTGTGGTCGATTGCTTCTTTGGATTCATCCAGCAACGCTCTAGTCCTTTTCAGACAGGCTTTCTGTTGCATTTCTAGATGCGTCACTTTCCACTCTCAATGTCTGTGTCCCTGCACATCCTTGAAGTTCAATCATTTCACGGACGGAACCGGAACCCAGCTACTACGTACTAAAAATAATATTTTCATCCTTTATAACGGCTATAACTGAGCTGAAACAGCCGATAATTCTGCTGTAAACGATGCGTGGCTGGTGGAAAATGAGTATTTTAAACATTCATTATCGGCATCGTGTTGCCGGTACGGATTCCTTGAAGGGTCAAGTTGAAGGGGGGTCAGTCCCTGGATCGACGCTTGAAGGGTGCATAAAACGGCTATAACAGCGACATCAAATAATGTAATTACAAAGATACAAATAACATCGTTTATCGACAACAATTACACTCATGGTAAGCAAATACCGGCTCTATTATATAATAACAATACCACCTTTGCCTGCGTTGCTCCTTAGTTTGGAATTTGAATTATAGTCTGACGTATTCCCTGACAATATAATCGAATCCAATCTCTTGATGACCATGTCATCATAGGCATCTTGAATAAGCTTTTCTTTTGTAGCGGCCACATCAATACCACCAGTGGCAGCATTATCCGTGTTGTTTGATTGCTTTAAGTAACCAGCCACGAGCTCTTTGCCATACGATATCGCACGATCCACTGCGGACTGCCGCTTAGATCCGGCGCTTTGAGCACGATTCGATTTATGATTTCCATTCGGCATATTCGATTTAGGTTGAAAGTAAGGGGCTGTATACAAGGATTCTGGTGCGTATTTATTCTTTTTGGTGTCAACATCATCCACCGCAACGGGTATTCCGACACCAGTACGCGACACCAACTTGTTGATACTGTCACTTATATAATTGAACGAGCTGTTGGGGGCAATCCTGACGTCTTTCTTTGGTTTGGTACCAGCTAAAGCGCTTTGAGGACGTTGATTTGATAAATTTGCTGCATTTCCTGTCGGCTCAAACAGTTTGTAATTGTACGAATTTGACTCGACAGAGTTACGCTGCCGGCTCGTTGGATTGCACGACGCCGGTCTAATCTTACTTAAATCAGGTCGACCAGCATTCTTAGATATTACTAAGTTCATGGGAGGTGGATTGAGCTGTGAACCATGACCGCCGAACGAGAAGGAGTTAGGGTGCGCCGCCGGAATCTGCTGGTTTTCTGGAGGATATTCATTCTTACGATATTTGTCTCGTAACGTGCGAAAATGTGGATCCAATGGATGATCCCAACGGGACTGATTGCTTAAATGATTATAAAAAAATGTGCGACCACGTGAGTCTTTTTGCATCGACCAATTCACTGGTAATGGCGCTTTCAAAGCGTCCGATGCGATCCATAGCAAGTGCTTCTCGCTGATTACCAAGATACCCAAGTACTCCGCCATGTCAATCAACTCCTCTGTTATACCATTCAAATCACTAGGGATAACACCATCTTTTAACTGTTTACGAAGCGTGTTTGCTTCATCAACTGCTTCCTCTTGCAGCGCCAACACCTTCTCGGCGTGTAACCACGACTCGCTTAATTGGATCATTCGTAAAAACCTGACGACTGAGCAACGACCTTGACCATGAATATCAAACCTGGTTACTATTCTATCCATTTCTTGCACACTTAACTTGACTCCCGCCTTTTCTAATGACGTAGTAAATGCAGCAATACTAACGAGTCCATTTTGCACAATTGAAACGCTTTTCTTATCCAATCTTCCTTCGTGAACGATGCTTTCTTCCTCCCAAAAGATGTTGTACAACCACGATTGGTACTGCCTTCCTTGACGCTCCAGCTGCTGGCCTACTTGCTGCTGGACTAGTTTCTCTAATGCTTTGTGGTTCGTATCAAGCACAAACACTTTGAATTCTCCGTACGACACTTTGTCGTCACCATCTAACGCTATCAATGAAACGGCTATATCTGCAACACGAGCTGACGTCTCGATGCGTAAGTCACTAGTTGCTTGCATGAAATCCGTTGCGTTGAAGTACGTTTTATTCGTGCGGTCGAAGTGCAGGTATATCTCTTTCAAATTCTTGCCAACGCGGTAACGATTGAGGATCATTTCCCTAACCGTCGCTAGTGTTTGCGTCGCTAGTAAATACAAATGTTCACGTGGTTCAGATCCTTTATTCTTGCTGTTCATACTGCTGTGAAAGATGTCATTGGCTGGTGCAATACCATTCGGAGATCCGTAATACAAATCGTCTTGATCGATTGTAATAAGAGTGTTATCATTAAGACTGGATGCGTCTTGCACATCACCATTGTACCCATACCAGTTGAGTTCAATTACACCATCGGTGTTAACACCGCCACCAACATACTCACGTGCACCACTAGCATCATGGTATGAGTGCGGTGTCAGTTGCAGGTCGTCGCCATTATCGTCGATAATATTGGCATCAAAATCAGGGATATCGACGCTATTCCCGACTTCGTTTTCTTTTAGTTTACTGCCCGCTTTGGTGTAACTACCATTTTCGTTAGTTCCTGAAACTCGAGCAGATGCTGTTAACGGACGCTTATTGTTACCAAAACTTGTCGGCGCTAGATTGTAATTGGAATTCACTGAGTCATTCGTATCTAAATGGAGAGGTGCAGGTGAACGGGCATTAGATGCAGTACGTGGTCGCCGACCATTGTTACTACCCACACTATGCTGTTCGTTACTATTCTTGCCACCTTCCGTTGATATCGCTGACAGTGTCTCGTTGTGTATTGCACTGTTACTGTCCTCAATAGAGAAGGACTTGACAGTGTAACCGGTGGGGGACCCTAAACCATCCACACTGGTTGTATCTTTAGAACCAAAACAAAAATTAAGTAAATTTTCAAATTCGACTCTACCCATTCCATTTATATCAAGCAATTCGACTAGTGTGTCTTGATCCTGGTCAGATAACTCAACATGCAAGCGGACTAATACACGCAAAAATTGGGCTGCAGTTACTGTCCCTGTTCCCTCTAGATCCCATCTAGCGAACATTCTATATAGGTCATCAACCGTTTTACCTAGACTATTACTAGCTTCAACGAGCATTCGTTTTACATCCAATAAAACGTTAGAATATGAATTTATGTCAATAATATCAGTGTGAAATGAATGATTCTTGGAAAGCATGCCCCCATCACGCAGAAATGATTCAATATCTACTTGGTCTGATGATGGAACTGTATAACGATACGTAATATCGGCAAGTTCACGAGTTCCATAAGGTAAACCAATTTGTTTTAACATGGCTGTAAATTGCTTTTTATCAACCATACCTCTTCCACCATTATCTAGTTGTCTACATAAGGTCTCTATATCTAATCCTTTTTTACATAATATTCTTAATACATGGAATACACCATTTGTTAGCTTGGCCATTGCTTCTTTACCACGTTCTTGTAGCCTCGACGAACGCTTCTTCATCTCTAATGATCTTCTACTCTTTTGTTTAATTGAAGCATAATATGTAGGTACAGCACCACCGCCTTCTAATAATCCTCTATCATCTAATTCTTCAATTGTTAGTCCAAGTGGCGACCCCTTTCTATATTGCAATCGCGCATCGCGAGGAACCTGATCCAATAATTTTCTCTCTGAGTTAAGTGACTGTTTATTACTTCCAATACTATTATTATCACCGATACTATTACCGGTTGATGTTTCAACTACAACATTACCATGTGCTTTCATTTGCTTCTCAAGCATCTCCAGCGCCAGCTTGCCTTCTTCGAGCACGTCCGACGACAGCATTTTCACCAATAAGGACACAGAATTTGCAGGTGATTTTTTTCAAAAACGATTTCTGGTAATCCCTAATGCGGCCCAAAAATATTTTATTTCAAGCAGCGAATCTGCATTGCTGCCAGCGATATAGTGACCCTGAGTGAGTGAGTTAGCGATTCAATGCCGCCATATTTGTGCCTAGCATTGTTGCTGTTGCTATTGTTTCTTGTTGTTTCAGATGGTTTCAATTTAAATAGAAAATTGCACATACCATGTCACACTAACCAAAAGTGCGCACGTAATTCTGATGATGTATTTGGTGCTGAATTTATTACAGAAAAAACGAAATTGATTAGTGATGACAGCAATGGAGCAGTTGAAGCAGCATTGCCAATATCTCCATCGTCGGAGAAGCGTGCTGCTGTGATGAAAGGATATGATAATTTAAGAATTACATTTATCCTAGACAGTATTTTCATCTCTTGCGTAGGTCTTGGCCTAGTCATGTACTTCGGTACATTTAAAGATACTGTATCGTATACCATTGGCTCTCTACTCGGTCTTAGTTATGTGGTGCTATTAGGACGTTATGTGGAGAATTTAAATGCAGTTGGCAATGGTAAAACTGCTAGTAGTGGTGCTGGTGGTGCCAGGTTTGCGCCCGTGATATTGTTAGTGTTGTTGTACGGGAAAAATAAGGACACTATTTCCATTATTCCAGAGATCTTAGGATTTTTTAGTTATCAAATAGGCTCATTCTTACAAATATTTAATGAAAATGCTTATGGAGACAAGGAGGAAGGATGACTGAAAAGTGGCACGGTTATTATCTAAATCTAGACCAATCCTGCATTTATATTTATGGATTGACTATAATATCTATACTAAAGATGCTAATGCATTGTACCTATATGGACCCATCACATGTTTTTCCGTCGCTGTATAAGTCATATGTCTTCATTGTCCTAGCGTTTTTGACGACCTACATACCTTTGTGTGTACGTTTACATGGTGCTTGTGCGCTGGATACAGTAATCTGTAATTCATGCGATAAATCAAATTTGAAAAATATGCAATAGAAATATTTATTTTTAGTATTTACATGATGAGATTATTTTTTCGATGCTTTTCGTGATTGTACTCCTCCAGACTTCTCCATTAGTACCCTGCTAATATGCACATCTCGCTTGCCTCTAAAGATGCGATCAATCAAGCGAGGTTGAAAACTTAATTTATTGACATAATTGTTACTATTTACTATTAACTCACTCTTGAATCGACCTTTGCTATGCATAATTTTAATAATATTTTCACGATTTGGTACTATGTAACGAACAGCAAAGTTGCATCTAGCACGCCAAAATGGATTCTTGATAACTTTCACTTCAACATCAACATCATTATTTCCATCAGCTAAAAATCCATTTTTATCTATAAAATTTCAAGAAAAGGAAACAATGAGTAAGTAAGTATGCGAGGGAATGGACACACGAGAGTTACTCGATAAAAACGCACCTGATTTTATTAATCTGTTTACGATAATTATTTTTGGGTGTTCACCCTTTGGTAAATCCTTTTTATTTCCAAAATCATAGGCAAAAAATGGTTTGATTCTATTATTATTGCCATCAGAGCCTGCCCCCTGCTCTAGATATCGATTCAAGTAACCGATAAAAGGATCGTTCGTGCGCAAACTGTTTATACTACCACTGGGAATGAGTCCGCGCAAACTACCTGCATTTCGTTTGTTATCCTTTCTGCCATAATCAAGCACGTATTTCTCGTAATAGTCCCCGTTCTTCCCTGCTTCTGGCACGTAGCTGCACACGTACGA
>JACCDO010095039.1_pt1 | contig 13238 bp, 9 predicted proteins | sample 7446101 | NCBI WGS metagenome assembly JACCDO01 (sample SAMN15323440, study PRJNA562643) | freshwater metagenome | isolation source: river surface water | place: USA:Blue River Watershed | collected 2017-08-16
ATTCTTTTAAATAATAAACTGGAAATGTTTGATATAAACGTAATTCATACTTATAATTCTGTTTTAATTTGTCTTTGAATTTTTGAATATCTTCTTTACTTGTTGTATTAAAAATTCTTGATAACATTTAATATAATAAAATAAAAATATAATAGTTAAAAGTAATTATTATATGTTTATCTTCTAGACCATCTGAATTCACGATTTTCAAAACGTTGTTTCTTTTCTTGGTCTCTTTCAATATTTGAATCGTGGTTAGCGTATAATACTTCACCCATATTTAAAAATTTATGTAAACCTTTTGATAATAATTCAGTATTACAATTATTTTTATCTTGATTCCATATTTTTAAAATACAGAAACTTTTCTTTGGTGAAATTGAAATACCTGTTATTTGTAATGTTTCATTTACATCATCACAAATAGTTTCACCAATTGCATAAGCACATAATTTAAACCAGACATCTTGAGCTACTTCTTTATCAATTTTAAATGACCATACACCACCATTACGATTCATCCTATCTTCCCATAAAGGATAAATAGGTTTTCCATCAGGCATTTTTCTCATCATAAAAAACATACCCTCAGATACTAAAGGTAAACATTGATTCCAGCTATTTTTTAAAACTAACATATCTTCAATACTGTGTACTTCTAATATATCTTTATAACTGTCTGTTGACCAATTTTTATCTGATGGGTTGTGATACCATACTACCCATTGACAATTCAAATTATGAACTTCGTGGTCAGTGTTGGATTCGTTTAAATTAAGATTGTCGCCCATTTCTATATTTCTTTTATGCTATATCTCTTTAAATCTTTTTATTTATCAATTTTTTTTAATTTATTATTATTATTTCTCCTTCCGAATTCATTATTTCAATTCTATCTATATCCTTTAAACCATATGATTCTTCTATTACCTTTTTATTTAATAAATTACCATCTACATCCTTATGAAAATTTCCCAATGGTCCTGACAATTCTTGTATTTCATCTAAAAAATCTATTCTTTCATCATTTGTTAATATATATTCTGCCATTATCACGTCTTCTTCTGATTTTATCATATTTCTACTGTGTCGTTTCTTTATTATTTGTTCACTAGAATATGGTTCTTTATCTAATTTATTTTTATTAAACAATTTATATTTTTTACCATTTTTATATGTATATATCATTTCAGTATAACCATCTCTTTCAATATGACTTATACTTGATATTCTAAAATCATTATCCCAATAATGTATATATCTGAATATAAGTTCGTGGAGAGTGAACATTAAATCATATCTTTGATTATATCCGATTAATAGTATAAACAACCAGTATAAATTTATATAGGATATCATATTAAAATATAGAATAATATTCTCTTTTATTTTTAAACGCTTTTTTGTAATACTAATAATTCGTGATATGATAATATTTCTCTTTGATATTTTTTTAATTCTTGTTTTGCAATATCATTAAAATTCTCTCTTTCTACTACTTCATATCCATTCTTTTTCATCTTTTTAATAAGTTTATCTATATCAACCAATGATTCTTCTGAACCATTTTCTAAACCATATACATCCTTCATATAAAACAACACCTTTTTAGTACTATTTTCAGATAATTCTTCATTATATTTATAAACACCCCATATTATATCACCTAATCCATTACGTACAGATATATTACCATCTTCTAATAATTTTCTTAATACTTTTTTACCATCAATACAAGATATAGTTATATATGTTCCTTTCTTGGATAAATTATTTAAATTATCAATAACTATATCAATATTCGGTATCATATAGTGTATCGAAAAGGTGAATGTAATAATATCAAACTTTTTATTAACGTTAATTGGTATATCACCAACACTTCTAATTAGGTTATAATTAATGTTATCTGGATATTTTTTAATATCTTCTAACGCTCTGTTTACAGATTCTAGGGATGGTTCAACTCCATAAAATTCTTTTATACCGATATCTGTGTATAAGTCTTTATTTGATAACTTACCGAAACCAAAATCAAACAAGTTATGTGCCCCTTTACCATATTTTTTAATAGCATGATTAACAATTAATCTATGTATTCTTATTTGTTCTTTCATTAACTTATCAATATGACGATACTTTGCTCCATAAATAGATGCTTCTTGATCTGATAAATCAATACATTTTTTAATATTTTTTTCTAACCAAGGTTTGGATGCAGTAATATTATATTCTTGTTTTAAATAATTTATAGTGTCATCAAAAAACTTATCTTTACCATTTGTATCATTTATAACAACTGCATTACTATTATTGTCAATTGATAATGTTTTTATACAATATTTTTTAAAATAATCTAAATCATTTATTTTTTTTAAAAGTAAGGTATCAACTAATCCTGTATATGAAGATATGTTACGACTATCTAAAAAATTAATATATGGGTCCATACATTTCAATCCCATAAAATAATAATGATAACGACTATCTAATAATATTTCTAATAAACTATCTATACCCAATTCTTTCGGAAGTTTTAATAAATACCATATATTCATATATTTTTCATATTCTTCATCTTTTGTATCTGTTGTTATATATGTAATGTTTATTAATTTTTCTAATTTTTGAAAACTATGCTTATCACTCTTATGTTTTATTATAACCAATGCATCTAATCTATCATTTTTATTTTTTTTACTTCCAATAGAAACATTCACAATATCTTTAATGAATAAAATACGTTCTTTTTGTGAAATACTCATTTTCTTAATTTCATCGTTCACCTCAATCAATTTACGTATCATCTTATTTAATACTGGTTTATCAATTAATTCACAATACATACTCATATTTTGAAAACCCAATACCTTGATTGAATTTGTACCTAATAATAAATCTACAATATCATGAGTAGTTTCTGTATATTCATTTAATTTATTTTTTGAGATAATCAAATATAATTCTATATTTTTAATAGGCTCATTAGTTTTCATACATAGATTTAATGATTTAGTATTTAATGCATCTATTTGATTTAATAAATTTTTTGATAATTTACCATCTAAAACAATCTTTTTATGACATACTAAATATTTTGGTTTAGAATATTCTAAATAATAGTAATAGTTGTTATAGTATAGATGTGTTTTAATACCTGTAATTAAATAATTATTATCTACAATTTCATAGATTGTTTTGATATCTTGTTTAAGGAAGTATTTAGTAGTATTTTTTATAATTTCAGAATTAAACTCCTCTTTTTTATATCTAGTTAATGAGTATATTATATCATTAATATCCATTTATAATATATTCAGTTTTTTAATCTAATAATATCTTCGGTTCGACATAAACATCTTCTATTTTTAATTTAGGTACATTAATTTTAGCAATACAAATTGCATATAAAATACCTTTAAAATTTTTCATAACAAACTTTAATAAATCTAATTTAACCCATTCTATTTTATTATCAATTAAATATTGAAAAGTTTCATAAATACGTTTACCATAATAATTATTTTTATATGTAAGCTTATATACATCGTAAAAAGCAATATCTAATTCTTTTTTCATATCTTCTAATGGCATATTTCTTTTATAAAACTTTCCCATTATTTTTCTTAAAATGGTATATGTTTTTGTGTCATTGATAATATATGATGAATCAAATATTGACCATATAAAACCTCCTGGATTATAATAATATAATAAACCAATTTTTTTTTCAACATCAACTGTTATTTTATTTAACAAATATTTGTTTAAAAATAATTCATCAACTCCAAAACCAAAATCAGTAAATCTTTTATTATAAGCACCTACATCTTTAATTTCATGAGCTTTTTTAATAAAATCTAAAAGTAAATTTTTATCATATTTCTTTTTAAAAGTTATAGCACCACTAACTACATGACTTAATTGTATTTGTTTATAAAATTGGTCGTACATCATAGTTGTATGTCCAGCTAATATAGGAATATTATGTATTTTATTATAATTAATAAATGTTGGAAACCTTTGTATTTTTAAATCATTAGAACTACCAAAATCTACATCAACTACGAAAACTGTTTTTGCATCATTATTTGGAAAGTCAAACATTGGTAAATAACGTATTAGTGTACCAAATAAATCAACGTGATAATTATCAACCATATAATCTGCACAAGTAAAAAGGACAGGTTGCATTTTTTTACAAGATTTAATAATTTCCATAATTTCAGGGTCTTCTAAAACATTCTTATCTATAAAAATACGAAATTTATAATCTTCTTTAAGTTCGTTCATGAATTCACACCATTTCTTAAGACCATTAATATATTTTAAAACGTTTTTATAATGTTCCTTCATACGAAAGAATACGGTACAAATTATGTTTTCTTTAATTTTAGGATTAAAGTCCCATAAAGGTACTAATGTGCATATTGGATTTTCTAAATAATTACCTTTCATTTATTATAAATAGATTTTTTATTATAATGATAATTTATTTAAATTGTAAACTTTATCAACCTTATTCTTTTTAAAATTATAATTTGCTATAGCAATTGATGCAATAATACCATCTTGATTATCTATTAAAAACTTTAATAATTTAAGGTCAATCCATTTATATTTCTTTTCTAATGATTCTTTTAAAAATGAATATATTCTTCTTGCTAAATAAATATTCATTTCATTTTTTTCATATAAACGTTTTCTAAAAATCTTATTATTTTTAGTTTTAATGTTACGTTGATAAAAAGCAGAATCTAATACATTTATCATATCTTCTAATGTAGCTTGTCTTTCATAATACTTACCCAAAATATATCTTAAAATCTTATACATTTCATCTATATTAATAATTAATTTTAAATTAATTAATTTCCATAATAATGCACTTGGATAATAAAAACTTAAAAATCCCATTTTACTTTCATTAATATGTTGAATAAAATATTTATTAATAAACAATTCATCAACACCAAATCCAAATGGAGTTAATCTTTTATTATACGCACCTACATCTTTAATTTCAGGTGCTTGTTCTATAAATTTAAGAATTAGGTTTCTATCATATTTTTTATCTGGAAACAACATAAAATTACTGATAATAAAATATAAGTTTTTATCTATTTCTTTTTTATGTTGTAATAAAGCCGAATCAAAAGTATGGGTTACAATTGGATGATTATATTTTTTAGAAAAATCAATAACATAATCCATTCTTGGAACTACATCTTCATCTTTATTCGCAAAATCGATATCTACGATAAACACTTTTTTAGAATCATTATTTGGGAAATCAAATAAAGGAAAGTAGCGAACAAGGGTACCAAATAAGTCCATATGATATTTATCTACTACGTGTCCGGCACATACAAATAATACGGGTTGCATACGAGGACAAGATTTAATAATTTTCATAATACGCTCATCTTCATATACATTTTGGTCGATAAAGATACGAAACTTATAATTATATTTTATATTATTCATATAATTAACCCAATTTGATAACCCATTAACATATTTGTCAAAGTTTTTATAATGTTCTTTCATTTTAAAAAAGACAGAACAAAAGATATTTTCTTTTTTGGTATAATCAATATCCCATAATGGTTTAAAAGAACATATTGGATTTTCTAAATAGTTCATTATATAATAAAAATATAAATTATTATAATATAATGACGACTGATATATTTAATTTGATAAATAGTAATTCATCTATTAACGATATAATTACATTAATTAAGAATAATGAATCTATTTTAAATACTACTAATATCGACGGTCAAACTCCAATTATGTTATCATTATCAAAAGGTATGGAAGAATTAGCCATTCAAATTTTGAATTTTGATAACAAATTCGATATTGTTGATAAGTTCGGTAATACATCATTCATTTATGCTTGTAAAAAATCTTTGACTACGATTATTTCTAAATTATTAAAACGTTTAAATGACATCAATGTTAATCAAGTTAATAATGATGGTGATTCTGCATTGATTATTTGTTGTAGAAATAAATTAGAATCATCTTCGATTGAAATACTCGATGTAGCAAAAGAAACAATTAAATTAGATATCATATCTAAATCGGATAATAATACCGCATTTATGATTGCTCTTAAAAATAATATGGTACAAACAGCCAATAAGTTATTGACATTTAATATTGATAAATTACTTGTAAATAATGTAAATTCAGATGGTTTAACCGCTAAACAAATCGCTCTTAATAATGGTTTAAAAGATATAGTTGAAACATTAGATGCATTAAACACCGATGTTTTTACACTTATAGATAATAATGATTTAGATGGATTTAAAAAAATAACAACAATAAATCAATCACTTTTAAATAAATTGAATTCAATGGGACAAACACCAATCATTTATTCAATCTTAAATTCAAAAACTGAATTTTCTTTTTATTTATTACAAAATAATATTATTCTTAATACAATCGATTATTATGGATTTACACCATTAATGTATGCTTGTATGTTAAAGGATAGTATATATGATAAAATATTAGATATTGCTAAGGAGAAAGGCGGTTCATATGTTGCGATACAATATATAAATAGTAATTCTGATTCCGCTTTTTCGTGGGCGTGTGAAAACTCATTAACTGATATCGCATTGAGAATAATTGATTTTAAATTTGAAAATATCAATCTTGATACGCTTATTTTAGCTTGTAAAAAGGGTATGAATCGTGTAGTTTTAAAGATTATCGATATGGATACAATTGATTTATCTCAAGTAGATAAATTCGGTAATACTATTTTACAATTATGTTGTATTTATAAATTAAATGATGTAGCAATAAAATTATTGGAAAAAGATTCAAATTCAATCAAATTAAATAATGTTTCAAACAAAGGTTATACAGCTTTTATGTTAGCATGTGAATACCGTTTAAATGATGTAGCTAATGCTATTTTGAAATATAATTCAAATGAAATCAATATATCACATATTAATAATGACGGAAACACATCGATAATGTTAGCATGTAAAAATAAAATGGATGACATCGCTATTAAAATACTTGATACTGATGCAGATATAATTCGTTTAAATCACATTAACAATGATGGTTACACTGCATTAATGTTTGCAGCTATGTATAAATTAGAAAATATTGCATTAGCAATGTTAGATAATGGTTCAGATGCCGTACGTTTGGACCAAGTTAATAAATATAATCAATCAGCATATACTATCGCTATTAATAATAACTTGACAAAACTCATAGAAACAATAAAAATATATTCTACCAATATATTCTCGATTATAGATAATAATGAATCAGTTGATAGTTTTATTAATTATGTTAAAAACAAACCTGACACATTACAATTATTAAATAAAGATGGTAATACTATTTTGGTCGAAAGTATAAAAAAGAATAGACCAGATATTACAATTAAAATTTTAGAATTTGAAACTGATATTAAAAATAAAAAACTTAATACTATTGATGAATTTGGGTTTACACCGTTAATGTTAGCTTGTTTATATTCGACTGAAGATGTAGTATTAAAATTTTTAGAATTCAAACCAAAAGATATACTCTTAGACTATATAAATACCAACGGTGATACTGCATTTATTATATGTTGTGCAAAATCTTTATCCAATGCATCAATTAAAATGTTATCTTTTAATCCAGTCGATATTAGATTAGGTCAAATTAATGATAAAGGTAACAATGGATTAATAATTGCTTGTAGATATAAATTAGAACAAACCGCATTGGAAATTTTAGAGAATAGAAATTATGCAAAAGTCGATACCATAAATAAAGCCAATGATAATGCTCTTATTTGGGCTTGTAGAAACTCATTAACTAAAGTAATTAATAAGTTATTAGATATGGGAGACGCTAAATTAATAGGGTTAGATGTAGTAGGTTTTAATAATGAAACACCTTTTATATTGGCTTGTGAGAATAAATTAGAAGAGGAGGCATTACGTATGTTAGAATACGGAATAGAATCTATTAATTTTGATTTTAAGAAAAAGGATGAATTGGATGGAAGAACAATTTCAAAGAATAATAATTTAGAAAAAGTAAATTTGAAAATAAAAGAATTAACAAGAAATAATATTTTTTATTTAATGAGACAAAATCGTTCATCGAATGATATATCATTACTTATTAAAAACAATCAATCTGTATTATCTCAATTAAACCATAATAAACAAACTCCATTGATGTATTCGATAATTCTTAAAAAACAATTTATACCATCCATTATACTTCAAAATGGTTATGAATTAAATAAATTAGATTCGGTTGATAAATACAATAGAACTGCATTACTATATGCTTGTAAATATGCAAATGAAAATGTTGCAATTCAAATTATTAATGTTGATAAGGAATTTAATACGATAGGTATGGCAGATACCGATGGTTTTACACCATTAATATGGGCTTGTAAAAACAAAATGATTAAAACAATAAATAAAATATTATCAATACCAATTGAAAAAATAAATTTAGCTCAATCAGCTTTTAGTAATACTGCTTTAGTAGAAGCTTGTATATCCGGTATGACTGACATAGTTGATTCTATCTTAAAATTTAAGCCGGATGAGTATAATATTAGTATTTTATTTAAAGAGTTCAATAGAATCATCGATAATAATGGCAATACATTATTGGATATTATTTCAAAATTTAATTATACCAATCTAATGAATATAATGAAACCATTTTTACCGAAAAAGAATGAAAATAATTTAGAAAAATATGAAATCAATGATGATACAATGATTATTGAACCAACATTAAAGTATACAGATATGTTAGAGTATGATGATGTAATGGTAAATGCAAAAGAATATTTAGAAGCGGTTAGTGGTTCAATCATAGTTCAATCAAACAATTTTTTATATGGTACAACAATACATAATTTTAATAAAAATAAATTTATAATGTTTCCTTGTAATACAATAGTGCAAAAGGGTATGGTAAATAATTATTTTAAGAATTTAGAACTTTTTGATATAACAAAATCATCTGGAATACCAATAGACGGTATGGTAAATTATAAAACAATAAAACAATTAATAAATAAAACAGATGATAATAATCGTTTATTTAAATTAATAAATACAAATAAAAAATATATTAGTCCAATAAGTTATGAATCTATAAATAATAAAGATACTCAATACCCAACATGTAATATCGAGGGTGGATATATTTATAATTTAGTTTCAATAAAACAATACAAAATGGATATAGATAATAGTGTAGAAGATATAGGTGTTACTGAAAATGAAATTAAATCATTGACCCCGGTTGAGGTGAATAATGCCGAAGAAAAGGCGAATGAAACTGTAGTATCAAATGCCTCAGAAATGGCTGTACAATCCGCAGTGTCTATGGGTGAAGAAATAGAAAAATCTGAAAATACCACTGACTCTACAGTTAAAAATAGTGAAGATATGACTGAGGAAACACAAAAAAAAGAAGATATCAATGAAACTAATACACAAGAGGAACAATCATCATCTGAATCACAAGAGGAACCATCAACTGAAACATCTCAAACTGAAGATAATACCAATAATGAATCACCTTTAAATAGTGATAATACCAATGAAGAAACATCCGAAAATAATAATTCAACTGAACAAGCTGATAATGAAGCGATAAAAGATGAAGAAAATGAAAATATGAGTAACACCACTGAAAGTACACATGTAAATAGTGATAGTACTAATGAAGAAACATCTGAAAATAGTAATAATAATGAAACACTGGAAGAAGCGGCATTAAGTGAAGAAACAAAAAATGAAAGTTTAAATAATTCAGTACCATCTGAAAATAATATATCAACTGAATCATTGAACACTGAAATTAATAAAGAAAATAAAACTAATGCGATTAATAATCTAGAAAACATAATTAAATCACAAAGTAACAATATTGGAGGATTTTTAAATAAATTTTATAGAAAGAGAAAATAAATAATATCAAAATATTATATATATTATGTTTGAAAGTTTCCAAGGTGTAAATATTTCATTAAGTCCAGTTGATATTGTATTAATTTCAGTAATAATTTTATTATTTATATTTTTGTTTATTATGTATTTCAATATTACTTTTAAAGAAGATATGGGTTTTGGTAGAGGTATATTTAGTAAAAATAAAATACCAGTTGAAATGTTTGAAGGAGGTGCACCATTAAATCAAGGTATTGGTCCATATTCAAATGTTAAAATTCAATTACCAAATGGTGAAAACTTTATGAGAAACCCAAATAACGAAAGATTAATACCTCAAGATAAAATGTATGTTCCACAAGGTACTCCATTACCAATTCAACCATCTAATGCTGGTCAATTATTTGGAAGTGCAGGTCCATCAGTTGACGGTACAAATAATTCCCCAAATAGTATGTTTATGTTTAAATATAATCAATGTAAACCAGAATGTTGTCCAGGAACATATAGTTGTAGTGGTGGTTGTGTATGTACAAATAAACAACAAAGAGATTTTGTAGCAAACAGAGGTGGTAATCGTATGTTTGAAGAAGGTTTTTAAAAAATAATTGAATAATATTAATTATTAAAATAAATATTATTAAATTCGTCAAGAATAACTGTATTAATAGCAATCAGATAAGCGAATCATAAAAGCGGTATTAACTATGACAACAATACCGACGGTTGGGATTATCATATAGGTCACCGCCATCCATTCGCCGATTAATGCGTTTATTAACGTATCTATCTATACCGATTATGAAAAGTGTATTGTTTGTATACAGATTGACGCTGTTTATATGCGATAGGTTGATAGGTTATTTTGCTTAAGTTAATTTTACACCAGGGGCTACATCTCTAATTGATACCCATTGCATTGGTTTCTTAATTTGAACACCAAATTTCATCATTATAAAGATAACAATACCAATTGCTATAAATTTAATGATTGATTTAATAAAAAGATTTAAATCTATAGTTACTGAACCAATTTTAAATCCAGATACTTTATCTGATACTCTATCTAATGTTGGTTTTAATGATGGCATAATAATACCGTCAATTAATGCACTTGCTAATTCTTCAATATTTTTAGCAATAATTAAACCTAATGCAAAACCAATAACATTAAAATCTTTTAATAAATTTACAAAATCAGATGTACCAGATTCGACAAATTCAGTACCTTTACTTAATACTTCAGTACCAGTATTTACAAATGTGTCAACTACTTGAGGAATTGCTGCCATAATATACTATATAATATAATCTTAAAAAAAATAATTATTATTTATTTATTTTACATAAACATATTTTGATATGCTAAATTTATTTCATCCTTCTTTAGGAAATATTCTAAATTTTCATTACTTACAATATATGGTAATTTAAAGTCTTTTACTTTAAAATTAACATACTTTTCGACCTTTATTTTTTCTACATTCGTTAATTCAGTTGATGTTGGTGTTAAATATCTTAAAATATTTAATTTAGAAACTACATTGTCAAGACATCTTTTTAAATTACGTACACCTTGTTCTTTATCAGTAAAATTATTTATTATATTTACTAATGCATCTCTTGTAAATACTACATCTGTATTCGTAAAATTGTATTCTTGAAGAATATTTTTTAATAAATAGTTTTGTGATATATTTACTTTATCATCTACTCTGAATTCATCAGTTGTTATTTTAATCATACGGTCTAATAAGATTGGATTAATATTAAATTCATTGTTGTATGAAAATATTAATGTCGCTTTTGATAAATCAAAATCAATTCCTGAAAAATATTTATCTTGAAATTGTTTGTTTTGCGAAGGGTCAGTTAAATGAATCAATACATTTATTATTTCTTGACCATAATCTGATGAACTTACTTTATCTAATTCATCAAAATATATTACTGGATTCATACATTTGCATTCCATTAATATTTCAGCAATTCTACCTGGTTTTGAACCAACATATGTAAAATCGTGACCAATTAGTGTAGAAGAATCTTTCATACCACCTAAAGCTATAAACCCAAATGGTTTATTTAATACTTGACATATACCTTCTTTAATTAAAGTTGTTTTACCATTACCCATCGGACCTTTAATAGCGAATACATTACCTAAAGAACTAGGATTAGATATTTCTTTAGATAATATTGATAATATTTGTGTCTTTGCGGTATCGTGTCCGAAAACTACACTATCTAACTTTTGTCTAGCTTCTGTAAGATACTTTTGAATCTCGATAGCAGTATTATCTCTTGTAATATTTGATTTTACATATTTATCGAATGGTATTTTACTTAATTGCTCTACCCAATAGTTTATTTTACTTCCTTCTGAATCACTTGAACTGGTTGATTGTTCTATCATTTTTAAAATATTTGATTTAGTACTATCATTAAAATTCATTTTCAAAATTTTAAATCTAATAGGAATTTCAATTTTATTTTTAACTATTTTTCTTTCCAATTCATATAATTCTTGTCTTTCGGTTTCATTCAACTTACTTAAGTAATCTTCTTCCTCTTCAGTATAGAATAAATCTTCTGGTAAATCGAATTCCTTTGCATCACTCATTTCAGTATCAGATTCATCGTAAATTTCATCGTCTTCTGAATTATCTTCAATATCATCATACTCTTCTTCATCGTCATTGTTATTCATATTAAAGATATCTTTTAAATTTTTTAATTGAATAATAGTAACCAAATTATTTTTTGAAAAAGCATTAATAATATTATTTTTTGGATTTTGTTTAGAATTAGATTTATTCTTTTTTGAAACAATTTTTGCTGGTGAGTCTGGGTTAGTTGAAAGTGGTTCAACATTAACTTGACGTTTAGGTACGTTAGTTTTAGGTAATGGAATATCATTTATAGTATTTCCGGTAACCTTAGTAGCTAATCTAGTAGGATAATGATGTTCAATTTTGATATTTTCATTATCGTAGGATTTAGTATCCTTTGAGCGGGTGTTATAAGGGTGATTATTATTGTTATCAGTGTTATCCATTGTAACTTAGAATTTATATAATATTAAATTATTTTTAGAATATTTATCAAATTTTATAAAATTTTGATTTTTTAAATATATCAAAAAAAATAATAATTTAAAAATTTGATTTTAAATTATTTATTTAAGAAAAATACATAAATATAATATATTCAAAGATGTCTATGTTTCAAGAAGTTGATTATAATGCGGAGATTCAAAAAGTTATAGGA
>JACCDO010420934.1_pt1 | contig 13237 bp, 17 predicted proteins | sample 7446101 | NCBI WGS metagenome assembly JACCDO01 (sample SAMN15323440, study PRJNA562643) | freshwater metagenome | isolation source: river surface water | place: USA:Blue River Watershed | collected 2017-08-16
AACAGCTTCTAGAAGACAACCAAGAAGAAGATGGTAAAATGAAAAGATCACACTATATACTAGGTATGCATAAAGCATTTGTAGACTACGGTCTTCTCCCTAGAGGTGTTCCTTTTTCTAAGATAGCTGCAGCAGCAGATGCCGCTGCTCAAGCTACCCCACAAGAGTTCCAGGCAGTTGGTGATTACATAACACCTAATGATTTAGATTCTCTAGCTAAAATACTAGATATTCTAGGTCAGCTATTACAAATGTATCAGCAACAGTCGGGAGGTGGTGCACCGCCTCAAGGAATGCCCCCTGAACAAGGAGGAATGCCTCCTCAAGGTATGCCGCCTGAACAAGCTGGAATGCCTCCTCAAGGTATGCCTCCTCAAGGTATGCCTCCACCTCCACAAATGGGTGGAATGCCTCCTCAAGGTATGTAGCCACCTATGTAACACTTCTATAGGTGAGCAAAATGGGTCTTGCTAATATTCAAGAAATATCTAATTCAAGGGATAAAAACCCAATACAACAACTTCTATCTACAGACGACTCGCATAAGTTAACTAGGGCCCAAAGAATAGCGAGAAGCTTTTTAAAAAGTAACCCAGGCCTTAAAGATACTAAATTTGGAAGGTCGGCATCTGGTTCGTTTTATGACTTTAGTACTAATAGGGTTGGGGTAGATACTTCATCTCCTGATGTACTTGCGCACGAGCTTGGGCACGCTGCTAGATTGGCAGATGCTTCTGATTTATATAAAGGCATACTAGGTACCAGTAAAAGGCTATCTAGGATTAATAATTTAATAGCTACACCACTAGCATCTGTAGTAGCTCTAAACAAGTCTATGGATTTAGAAGATAGAAGAGACATACTTAGAAAGTTGGCCCTAGGCTCTGCTATTATAAATAGCCCTAATATGTTTGAAGAATTAGCAGCTTCAGCCTATGCTATGAGGCATAGCGATACTCCAATCAGAACAGGCATAAGAGTTCTACCCGGAATGGTATCCCATATGCTTAGCGATGGTACTGCTCCACTAGCCTATGTATCAATGCACGCTTTAACAAGTAAGGATTTTAAATGATTAAATTATCAGCTATCTCCCCTAAAACAATAGTTTCTATGGGAGGCCAAGATGGTGCTTCAACACCAGAAGAAAACCAACTTAAAGATCTGCTATCCCAAATGGCTTATTCAATGCTTCAAAGTAAGGCTCCAAATCTAATGCCTTACATAACCTCGTTCAAGCCTATTGAGTTAGATCTAGATAGCAATAAAGCTGTTGGGGCATTTAGCATAGATCTAAATGGAAAATCAGTGATGATCCCAATAGTTATGTCAGACGGTAAAGTCAAGCCCCCAGAAGTTTTCTATGCTAAAGATCAGGATGCGTTTCTACCCCTAAATAACAAGTGGATGGAAGAGATTCAAAAAGCTGAAAGCAATAACTTAGGGGAAGCAGTAGAAGCCCCAGAGAGCTTATCTAGTGATGTAGATATTCGTGCTTTAACTCTGCCACCCACTACAGGTAGATTTGTTTACGCCAGCTACAACAATATAGATCTTCCAAGAGTAATAGATAATTGTGACAATCTAACTAAAGTAGCCTTTGCAGAAATGCTTAAAAAAAGCAGCAAAATACTAAAGTCGTATGTAAAGTATAATGGAGCCAGTAGCGTAGAACTTCTTAGACCTAAGTATAACTATACAGCTAAAGTAGCTTCAGTTAGTAAATGGGCTGTTCTGGATCCAAAGTCTAGTAAAGAATCTTATATCACTTACTTTGGTAATAAGTTCCAAGAAGCATTCTCAGGTTCTTTAAAATCTGGGTATGCTGTTAGAGACTTTAGAAAAACAGCTGAGATTTTAGTGGATTCAGAAGTTCCGCTAGACTCATCAGTTATGGCTAGATCTGGAATAACTGAACCTAATTTCCCTGGAGTGTATAATATATCTAAGCTAGGTGGAGAAACTGAGAAGGTTTACGTAGTACCAAATCCATTTATGGCTGGAAGCGATCTTATGCCTATTACTGATAGCGCAAGTGGTATGGTTAGTACTAAAGGTGACTACGGTATATCCACTCAGAGAAGGTATGGCGGTAGGTCTTATCTAGTTATTACTCCTTCTAAGTCTGTAGGGTATTTTTCTAAGATAGTGGCGATGACAACCACAGAAACTATGGACACCTCTTCTGTTATGGAAGAATTGATGTCTGAAAGAAATCCTAGAAATGGCGATAAGCTATTCTTGTCGATGCGTGGCGGTGATATAACTAATGCGGCTTATTTTCCCGAAGGTATATCTAATGTAACTGATAGCGGGTCTGGTGATATATACGCTACTTACATGGGTAAGAAAGTAGTGTTTACTACATCTAAAGCTATTAAGGTTCCAAAATCTGTAGGAACTGGTAGTTCTAACTTTTCTATGGGATCTGAAGGTAACACAGTGATAATAGTTCCTATTAGCTTCAGACCAGTATCAGTATCTGGTAAACTTAATGAGTCTGACTATATTACAGATCCAGACCAATTAAGAACAACTGTTACTGAGAAGATATCTAGCTTAGCATCTAAACAAGTAAGGATAAAAAGAAGCTCTGACGGAAGTTGGGTATTTAACGGCTCTTACTGCGAGGACAAAGCTCAGCTACTTAAAAAGCTAGGGTCTGCTAATATAAATGTGGAGGTAGCTAATAGCTCTATAGCTAAGATATCTCCTAACTCAAGTAAGCTATTTAAATCTTTCAGTCCTTACAACCTAACAAAACTAAGTAGTATCTTTGGTCCAGACGCAGCGCAACCTCAACAGGGGATGCCCCCTGAACAAGGCGGAATGCCTCCTCAAGGTATGCCCCCTGAACAAGGCGGAATGCCTCCTCAAGGTATGCCACCTGCTCAAATGGGTGGAATGCCTCCTCAAGGTATGCCCCCTGATCAAATGGGTGGAATGCCTCCTCAAGGTATGCCTCCTGATCAAATGGGTGGAATGCCTCCTCAAGGTATGCCCCCTGAACAAGGTGGAATGCCTCCTCAAACTCAGCAAACAATGGAGGCAGCATCTAACTTAAATGACGAAAGTATATTTAATGCTAGTGCGGCTGCATCACTATTACAGTATAACCCACTTAATGAAGCTGTTGCCCAAGAACTTCCTAACATAGAGAAGGCCCTTGATAGTACTGCTAGAATATTAGTGTCAGTTCAAATGAGAGAGGCTGAGTTAGCCCAACAGATAGGTCAAGATGCTTACAACGAGCTTGAAGGCAATCTAAGAAAAGTATTAGGTGGTTTAGGAGATATTATATTATCATTACATAAGCAGAAGAGTATGACTTCTCTTCCAGAGGGTATTTCTTAAATAGTAAGTTAGGCGTAAAATGAACTACGATATACTTCCAGCTCCTACTAAGACCGATTCTCCGGCTTGGAGATCTAACGAAGTATTTAATTATTTTGAATCTAATAAGGGCTTAAAGCAATGGCCATGCTCTTACCAGAACATATTAAACGAGTACTTGTTTAATGAAGACAAAGACTCTAATATGGATAAAGCCTATACTCTGTACTATATACCATTTACCCGTAGCACTTTAAATGCACTTTTACTAGCTGGTGATAATATATATAACATATCTAAAAGAATAGAAGAGTCAGAAGAGGTAATTCTTTTGTATGCAAAGCTATTCTTTGATACTTCAGTATTTTACAACAAACTTATGCGAATGGCTTTTGTAAGACAGTTGGGCTCCTCTACTAAACAAGAAGAGTTTGACAAGGGTCTTATGTCAGCAGCTTTGCAGCTAGGACCTAACTATGTATATTGGAAGCTAGGGTTATCTAAGGACAACGATACACTTCCAGATACTGTAGTAATAGATATGATGAAAGATTCTTACTGGAAGTTCAATGAGATGAAAATCAAAAATAGCATGGAGCTTACAAAAGAGTCTAGAACTTGGATACCAGCAGCTCTTAGTTCTGCAGGCATGGCTTCTAAGAGCATAAAGCAACTTAGTAGTGAAGCTGAAAGCGTTAAGATAAAATTACTTAGTATAGCTAAAACAGTTCCTGCATCAGACATAATGCAAGATTTAAAGGGGTGAGAACATGGGATCTTTTAGTAGAAACGACTTGGAAGGTATGGCTAAGTCTTTAGTAGATAACTTCATAAATAATAACACAAGTCTAGAAGATGGCATACTAGACTCAGCTAAAGACAACCTGCTTAACTCTGAGCAAATTAAAAGACTTACTGAAATGGCTAACACTTCAGCATTCTTAGAAATGTTTAAGAATACAAGCGGTGATGATAGAATGGTTGAGTTTAAAGTAGCTGACCCTGGAGTTGTAATTAAAAAGTATTACTCTAGCACTCCAGACAATGCTCCAGCTAAAGGAGTTATGTCTGTAGAGATAGAAGAACTTGATCCCTCAGATAATGACACCTCTGTATTTTTTGATGACATCGGAGGGTCTGATAAGTACGATAAGTCAGAAATTTCAGACGAATCAGATGATGAGTTCTCACTTGATGATATAGGCATTAAGGCAGCAAGTTATGTAGAAAAAGTAGCTTCAGTTAGTCTAAAGTCCTTGGATTTTAAGTCAGATTTGAATAAGTTCAGAAGAATGGACTTAGAGAATAGTCTTAGAGACAAGCTAGCGCACTACGACATAACAGCAACTAGTATAGCTGACTCAATAGCTTCTGAATTTAAAGGTATATACTCAAGAGATAAATACGCTCAGTTTGAATTAGACTCAATAAGCAGACACGGAAATGCTTCTATACCAGTTTTACAAATGGTTAGAGCTAGGCTAGGTCTCCAAAAAATAGCAAGAGCCTTAACAGAAGATGAGGTTGCTGCTATCAGAGACAGAAATATAGTTGAGCCTAGTAACTTGCTAAACAAAGTAGCAGAAGCTATAGATGTATCTGCTGAGTTTATGAAAGCTGAGAGAGCCTTAAATAGAATAGGAGTTAAAAATGTCTAATTTTTTTACTAAGCAAGCTGCTTGGGATAAAATAGCTTTAGACCCAGGAGCAGCTATATTAGGTTTGTCGATGGCAAATGCTTCTGGCGGTGGCGGTGGCGGTGGCGGTGGGGCGTCAGCTGGAGATTTAGCTAAGACACTAGGTGTCGCTTCAGTAGCTAGTAAAGTGACTAGCCCATTGTTTGATACCACAGGTTACAGAGTTAATAAAGCCCTCAACTCAGGAGTTAGCGGCTTAGCTGCTAGAGTAAAGGCTGACGAGCTAGTTGGTAAAAAAGTAGTTGATACCTTTGGAGATTTAGCTAGTAAAGCTATTAACCATATAGTAGACTCAGGTATTAGTAAATACAAAAAGCTTACAGACTTACCTAAACAACAGAGCATACTAAAAGAACTAGTAGGTAAAGATGATGTTATTTCTAGGGCAGATCCCGAGCAAGTAGCGAACTTGTACGAATCACTCAGGGAAATAGCTCCTACAGTAGCAAAGCATAGGGAAGCTGTAAGATCATTCCTAAGACAAGGCTTAGCTCACGAAGGTGGGGTTGACCCAGTAACCTTCGGTCAGCTAGCTAGAACAGAACAAGCACTAAAAGGCAAAAACACAGCCAAGATGGACTAGACCATGAACATAAAATTAGCAGAACTATTACTTACACCACAAGTTATATCAAGAATACCAAAAGAAGCTATAGCAATGCGTGACAATGGATTGTTACATAAAGTTGCGGCGGATAGAGAAGGCTTAGAGTACTTTACTATAAAAGAAGCAATTTACTCATTAGGCAAGAAAGCTTACCTTAACAAGCAAGAATGGTCACTTATAGGTGACGGTATTGACTCTTTGGATAAGTTATCAAAATGAAGAAATATATAGCATCTAACATACATAACCTACGAAGCTGGTCGGCTATTAGTTCTAACTTAGGTGAACTAGCTACTAAGACTGCTAGTAGGTTAGAATCTTTCTCTGCTCTTAATCAGAAAGCTATAGTGGATACTCAAATAGCTTCTGAGGTAACTAAACTAGGGTCAGCTGTTATGGATGCTATAAAGGCTTCCAAAAACTCAGATCTATTAAAAGGCATGTTATTTGGGACAGGAGCAGCAGTACCACTGGCTGCAGCTGGGTCCTACGTTACTGACAAGGCTGGAGATAGAGCAGAAGATTTAGGTACAAAAGCCTTAGTAGCTACACCTGCAGCCATATTAGCAGGTCTAGCAGCTGGCAGAGCTCTGAACTCTAATAGAGAAAAGAAGGAAGCTTCTTACTCTATTAAAGAAGCTCTAGCAGTTGTGTCTTTAAACCAAAAACTCAACGAGTCTGTTGGAAATATAAAAGTAGCAGAAGATAGAAAGTATGCGGATAGCGTAATACTTAGAAGCAATGCTCACTTAGCTGACGTAGTAAATTCACTTTTAAACTAAGGTACATATGAAGAATAGCTCTTTTAATAAGATTATAGAACTTGATGAGCATTTTAAAGGGGCAAGTACTTTTGAACCTACAGTGCAATTACTACACTCTAGTTCTAAGATAAAGGTTGCTAGCGAAGCATCTGACTGGTCAAGATCAGTATCTCCTGAACCTGGTAAGACTTTTATACTAGTCTTAGCTATGGGGGCTAGCGAGTACTACGGTCCTAATAGAAATGGTGACGCATTTAGAGAAGCAGAACTTATTAAGAAGTACAAAACGTTTGAGACTAATGCTCACGTATTTAGGTCCCATGTTAATAAAGACCCTGCTAAGTCTATGGGTAGTGTTGTAAAAGCATTTTATAACAATGATATGCATAGAGTAGAATTGATACTGAAACTAAATAATTCTGACTGTCCAGATATAGTAGATAAAATACATGCGGGGGAGAATGTCGCTGTTAGCATGGGTTGTAGAATCGAATTCGATGTTTGCACTATATGCGGAAATAAAGCTCCTAGTAGAAAAGAATACTGTGAGCATCTTCTAAACGAGCTTAACGATATATATCCTGATGGTAGAATAGTTGCTGCAGATAACCCAGATCCTAATTTCTTTGATATTTCTGTAGTTTATAAGCCAGCTGATAAAACTGGTTACATGTTAAAAAAAGTAGCTAGCCTTAGCGGCTTCACTAAAGAAGCAGGATTACCGAGTAGTTTGATAGCTGAGAAGATAGCAGCTAGGACTGCCATAGCTAAATACTTAACCAAAGCAGCTGATATAGAAAAGATAGTTACCGGAGTAGGCTTTGCTGCTAGCTCTGGCAACACTAATACTACTTCTGACTCTGACTCTTTATCTAAAAAATGGCTGTTGTCTATTGTACCGAAGTTAACTAAGTCGCATATGGATATTGCGGATAACGATCTAGCTGCCATGAGTACAAGAGACTTTCCGAAAGTTATAAATACTCTTAGCAAGATGGGTATATTCCTTACTACCCCTGAGTTCCTAGATTTAATGTTCATGAAAATAACAGGAAACAAGGCTCCAGATGGTTTAGCAAGTAAATTAATATCCCTACAAGGTGATATATTTAGTTTACTAGCTAAACATCCAGATATAGCAGAAGATCTAATAAGTTCTGGGTCTGTTGCTACAGGCACAGAAGGTACAGATAATCAGATAGAAGCTAAGTTATCTAGCTACGTTCCATTCAGATCTTTGCTAGCTGGTAATATACTTCACCCAGCTAAAGCTACTAAAGTAGCTAGCTACGGCTCTTCTAGTTCAATACCTAGTTGTAGAAACTACGATAAGGATCTACTAAAGTTTGCTGCTGTTAGCTTAGCCTGCTACAAGATTAATGTTCTAGAGACTTGCAGTAATAGTACCAACTCGACTATAGAGCTTTCTAAAAGTAATCCATCTTATAATTACAAGATAGCTTCTAATATGCCTTGGGTTCCTTATACTTTGTCAGCTATAGATAGAACTAAGTGCCCTATGGGTTTGACTAAAGTCTCTAGCTTTAGTAATACAAGCAGACTTGGTAATATCACTAGAAACCAAGCAGAGAACTTGCTAGTTAACTTGATTCTCTCGTAAAAAAACATATCGTTTTATATATCTTCAGGAGTTATTATGGAACTTTCTCAAATTTTAAATTCTTTGAGCAACACTGGTTCTGTTGAAAAAACAGCTAGCGCTAGAAGATCTTCTTCTTTAGAGGATGCTTTAGACCGCGCTTTAAACGAACCACTAACCAAAACAGCATCAGCTAGAGCTAGTAGCAATAACTCTCCAGTAGCTGATCTCACTAAAATTGCAGCCAAGTTGGCTACTGCCGAACAAGAAGCTTTAATCAAAGAAGCTGAATTGTATGGTGCAGCAGTATGTGATGGATTTATGTCCAGAATGCATGGCTATGAATCTAGCGGCAGAGGCGTTAAAGTAGCTAGCTATCAAGGCAATGACTATGACTCAGACATGGCTAAAATAGCTATGGAGCTAGGTTACCAAGAAACAAAAGCAGAGTTAGAAAAGATTGCTAGCGCTGCATATAATGATGGGTACGCATCCGTGGTTAACTCTACAGGTTACAACCAACAAATGACTAAGCAAGCGCACGTAAAATTAGCTAGTGGTGTTAAATTAGCCTCAGATAGATACGCTAAGGCTGGGTATAAAGCAGCCATGTCTATATTAGCTAATATGAGATAGGTGTAAAAATGCTAGCCGAAACTCATCATTACAAGAGACTATTTGAAAAAGAAGCAAGCGAGATATCTTCTCAGCAAGCAAATAGAGTTAGTCTTATTATGAAAGAGGCTTTTCGTAAAGAGGCTAGCGCTGTGGAGTTTCTTAGAGGTATAGACCCATTAGTTGCTGGAGCAGCCACTATGGTACCTGCGTATATGCTTGGTAAATCTATGGGTAGAGATGAAGAAAAATCTAATATACCTAAGTATTTACTTGGTGGTGCTGCTGCAGGGTTTGCTTTGCCTAAACTATTGTCGCTTGCCGCTCCATCTTCTATGATGGGATTCGATTCAGAAGACATTAAAGAATTTAAGAGAGGTAAGTAATGAGATATAGTTTACAAGATCAGTTAGATAAGTTAATAAAAATAGCTGAAGAAGATTTAAGCAAAGAAGATACAGACAAGGAAGACTGCCATTGCGAAGATGATGACGAAGAATGCGATTGCCATAGCGAAGATAAGCCTGAACTAGAAGGTGGAGAAGCTAAGGCTCTTTCTATGTTAGCTGAAACGCTAAGATCGAAAGAAGCTTCTGATGTTACATACTCAGATCTGTTAAACTACATACGAGGTCTTTAAAATGGAAGCAAACAAACTCCGTAAGTTAGCTGAGGCTATAAGAGCATATGCTCAAGTATCGGAACAAACAAAACAGCAAAAACTGGCCAACTTGGTAGTAGCTAGTACTGGTCTAGAATTACTCAGAAGAAAGATTCAGGGGTAATTATGTCCAGTAATAATTTTCTGTTAAAAATAGCTGATGTTCTTGACGCTTTAGCTGAAGAAAAAAGTAAGCTAGCTAGCGAGATAACAAAAGTTCAACAAGAACAACGCAAAGCTAAGTTAACTCCAGTAATAGACAAGCTGTCCTTTGTAACTGGGGAAGATGCTGATAAGATTGAGAATAAACTAGCTTCTGCTAGCGAAGATGTTCTTCAAATCTTGAGCAACATAACAAGAGGTGACTCTAGTAGCCTTGGCGGGCCTGCTAGATCCAAGACTGCAGGCGTAGAATTTAATAGCAAAGATTTAAGTTCTAGGGCTGACAGAGAATTCGCTTCTTGGCTTGTAAATTCGTAATAAACAATAGAGGAGATTGCAGATGGCAAACTTAAAATCCAAATTTGATATCTTGCGTGGCTGGCCTCAACAATCAGCTGTCCAAGAAGACTTTATTATTGGCGGCACCTCTAACGGACACAAGCACCATCAAGGTACTTGGGTTTCTCTCGGTGCAGCTTATACAACTAACAACGAAGCTATGGCTGATGTAGACAGCTCTAAAGCTAAGAAGTGCTTTTTGATTATCGAAGGTAAAGATGATTATTCTTCACAATTCGCTAACAGAGTGACAGTTCTTCTTGGCGGCGGTTATGTAGTTAGATTAGATGGTGACACTGCTAGAGTTGAAGTAGCTCAATATACTGCAGGTGCTTATGTAGCAGGTTCACCAGTAAAAGTATCTAATGGCGTTATAGCCTTAGCTGCTGGCGCAGATGCTGCAGACTTAATCGTAGGCACTGTTTTAAAGTACGATGCTAACTCCAAAACCTTAGACGTATTCGTACATTAAGAGAGGTTATAAATGAGCACAGAGAGAGAAAAATTAAGCGCACAATTTATTAATAGAAGCTTTGTTAATAAACTTGACCAAGGTCGTGTTAAAGAAGCGCAAGACGAAGGTAGTCGTTTTATCCGTAGTAAATTACGTCAAGAATCCTTTGCTAGAGTTATCTTACAACCTGTAGAATTAGCTCCAGAAGAAATCGATCGTGATGAACACACTGATCAACCTAAGAAGATCATCGAAAAAGAACCAGACTCAGTAGCTACATTTGTTACATTCAAAGGTGCTGGTCAACGTACATTCTTCAAGGGTCCTAGATATTCAGTATACTTCGGTAAAATTGAATCTCAACACTTTATGAAGTCAAAGTTTGAACTTCTTACTTACCAAAATGACATCCGCAAGATCTTGACAGATAACTCTGTTAAAGATATGGCTGATGAAGAAGATAAGAAATTCATGGAAACCATTGATGCTGCTATCCAAGAAGTAGCTCCAGCGACTAATGGTGGTACCATTGATACTAACGCTGATGGTGTAGTAGAAACTTACTTGCCAGAAGGTGAAGATCAATTTGCTATTCCAGATCTTTTAGTTTCAAATAACTTAGTAGCTAAGTCCCTTGATGGCGCTGGCGGTTTTGTTCAAAAATCTTTAAGTAGAGAACTCATCGCTCAACTTTATCAATGTATGACTCAAAAGAAGTTGCCAATTGGTAAGTTACTTATGACCAAAGCTACATATATGGAATGCTTAAAGTTCCCATATACCGACGTAGGTAACGATATTCTTAGCCGTCACTATGATCAAGGTCTTGAAGGCGAAGATAAGTTATTCGGTGTTCCTGTAGTTACTACAATTAAGAATGACATTATTCCAGACAATGTTATTTACTTATTTGCTCCAGAAAACTATCTCGGTAACTTCTTCTTGCTTCAAGATGCTACATTGTTCATCAAGCAAGAAGCTGATATGATCGAATTCTGGTCATACAGCGCTCCAGGTATGGGCATCGGTAATGCTAAGGGTGTTATTAAATTGAGTGGATTTAAATCAGTAAACTCAATCTAACGTACTAAAGCCAACCAACGCTGAGTTTGTCCTTAGGGCATTTTAGCTGCAATAAAACCCTGTATACTTCTGGTATACGGGGTTTTTTGTTTTAAGGAGAAACTTATGAGTTTGATTATCAAGAACGTGTCTGCCAGCAATAAGCTTTTGCTGCCAAACGGTAGGACACTAAAAGTAGGTACTGAAATTAAAGTATCTGAATCTATTTTAAATAGCTCTTTAGTTAGAAAGCTTATCTCTGAAAATAAGCTTACTGTTAGAAAAGTAACTCTAAGCTCTGCAGTGTCTGAAATATCTGAAGCAATTACTGAAATAGCTTCCGCTGTCGTAGCTTCTTCAGTAAGCAAGCTAGCTGTTGTAGCGAAAGCGTCTGATATAGTAGAAGAAGTTAGTCAAGCAGTTGAAGCTGTATCTGACTTAGTTACAGAAGAAACCTCAGTGACTATTATTGAAGGCGAAGATAAGGTAGCTACTGATAGCGAAGAAGCTAAGCCAAGAACTAGACGTAGCGTTAAGAAGGAAGATAAGAATGGCTAATATACAAGTTATACCTCTTGATGTTGCTGATGTGGCTGTGGAGGATGTTGTATTGGCTAATGCTGCTCTAAAAGTTTATCCAGAAGAATCTGCTTGGGATTACTCTAACGGAGATTTGACCGTAGGAGGATATGTACCTGCAAGATCTGGCTCTTGGATTAGCAGATTTAACCTAGATAACATAGATGTTCCTCCACTAGTTCAATGGATCTACGATTCTAATTCAGAGACTGAATCATCTCAGATTATAGAAAAGAGAGCTAATAAAGCTTATCTAAGAGTTAGCAATATTGATCTTAGACCCGATCCTAAAAAATTGTATCCTGACAGTCACTGGGAAGTGAACGGTCTAGATCTTATACCACGAGGTGATTGATGGCTACACCAAATATAGTACCGCAAACAGATAATGACGGATCTCTAGGTCGAAATGGGCTTAGATGGTCTTTAATGTCTTCTTATATAGTCAGTGTGCCAACACTACGATTAGTAACTAACGACGTAAGTGTTCCTGGAACTGCTGAACAGTATATAGATATTACTATACAAGATAACAAGTTAATGCTTGGTAATACTTTTATAGCTGACTCTTCTGACGTAACGCAGTTAAATAATACTCTAAAAGAGCTAACCGGGGCTGCCCAGAACCAGACAGTTTCCCAAGTGCTGGCTGCTTTACCTGCCTATTTGAATAACTTTAAAAAGGTAGCTAATGAAGTCGACAGCTTAAATGCGCAGCTAGTAGCTCTTCCAACTAACCAAGATTTTATAGACGCTGTTGTTAACTCTATAGGAGATGGTTTGCAAGGCCCTGAAGGACCGCAAGGCCCTGCTGGTGCTCAAGGCCCTGCTGGTGCTCAAGGCCCTCAAGGCCCTGCTGGCGCTCAAGGCCCTGCTGGCGCTCAAGGCATTCAAGGCTTAAAGGGTGACACTGGCGACCAAGGCCCTCAAGGTATTCAAGGCTTGAAAGGTGATACCGGCGACCAAGGCCCACAAGGCTTGAAGGGTGATACAGGCGACCAAGGCCCACAAGGCTTGAAGGGTGATACAGGCGACCAAGGCCCACAAGGTATTCAGGGCTTACAAGGCCAAGCAGGCCCTGCCGGTGCTCAAGGCCCTCAAGGTATTCAAGGCGAGCAAGGTCCTAAAGGTGATCAAGGTATTCAAGGCTTACAAGGTATTCAAGGTATTGCTGGCCCTGCTGGTGCTCAAGGCCCTGCTGGTGCTCAGGGTATTCAGGGCTTGAAAGGTGATACCGGCGACCAAGGCCCTGCTGGCGCTCAAGGCCCTGCTGGCGCTCAAGGCATTCAAGGCTTAAAGGGTGACACTGGCGACCAAGGCCCTCAAGGTATTCAAGGCTTGAAAGGTGATACCGGCGACCAAGG
>JACCDO012347218.1_pt1 | contig 13237 bp, 20 predicted proteins | sample 7446101 | NCBI WGS metagenome assembly JACCDO01 (sample SAMN15323440, study PRJNA562643) | freshwater metagenome | isolation source: river surface water | place: USA:Blue River Watershed | collected 2017-08-16
TAGTAACTGGTGTGCTGCCGTTAAAACTTGTACCACTCAATCCTGTGCCAATAGTCAATGCTTCAGTTGTAGAACTATCTCCAGTATAGGCAGAGTATTGTGTAGTGCCGTCTGGAAACTCAATAGTACCTTGATTAGTGAACGACCAGTTTACTGAAGTTGATTCTCCGGGCACACCTGTTACTAGAGTAATATCAAAGGCGCCATCTCCGGCTGTTACAGTTGTTGTAGCAGGAGCACTTGGAAAAAATTCAGCGGCAGTCCATTGTAGGGCGGTGCTTGTACCAGTCCAGGCAGTTGCTTGTTCTGTGCCGTCTGGGAATGTTAGGATCCCGTCATAGTCAAACCTCCAACGCTCTTCAGTGGCAAACGCAGGAAGTCCCCACCAGGTGCTGATTCTCACGCCATTGTTGAGCTCAGCAACAACTTCAGACTTGAATGGGCTTTGAGAACTAAATGAATCTGCGACTTTGATTACGGTATCAACTGATGTTAGGTATCCCCGACTGGTTACATAAGATTCAGTAGCGTATCCTGTTAGACTAGGTATTGTCGGCTTGTTGGTTAAGTCGTCATAACTTCCAGAGAATAGTGTAGGCTTGCCGCTTAGGCTTGCATAGGCACCATCAAACAATGTTGGCTTGTTAGTTAGATCTGTATAACTTCCACTGAACAATGAGGGCTTGTTGGTTAAGTCGTTGTAACTGCCGCTGAATGGTGCGGCTACACTGATAACACCGTCTGTAATAGTGATGTTACTGCCAATCTTGACACCGCCTCTGACTGTAGAGCTGGCTGTGGGTAATGTATAATCACTACCTCCGCCTGATCCACCAACAACAACTCCGCCGGGGGTTTCACCGTCAGATACTCTAATAGTGTTTGTGCCAGAGTCGTACCAAAGGCGGTCCTTTTCGCCTATGCGAGTTTCACCATCATTATAGTTTCTTCGTTGTGTGCGGAAGTCTTGCGTAAACGCCATTGAAATACCCTAGTTAGAGTATTTATCGGGTTTGGGGGTTACGTTGTGCTGGCTCTGCGCCAATAGTGTCGTCAGAGGTTATTTTATCAATAACCGGAGAATCTTTACCTTGTTCAGCTTTAGCTAGTTCGAGATGCTGTTGGAGAGGAGGAACAAAAACAGGATTTTGTTCTAATTCTTGTGGATCTTTATCGTTAGACTGCTCTTCGGAGTTGCCGTCCAATTTGTCAATAATGTCGGCTAACGCCCTCATAAATTCTGCTGCTCTCATAGTATTATTTATCGTCAGTCTTTTGTGATAGGGCCGCCCGTGATCCAGGCTTCGCAGCTACGTGTACCTGCACATTTAAAATGCAGTAAATTGCAATATCCTAAATCCGCTGCTTCACGAGTCTTTTCAGCATCATAAGCCTCTTTGCCCATACCGTCGTGTATGCACTTGTACATTGAATCACTAATGTTAAAAGCTGCACAATTACCACAGGTCATTGTCTTGGCGGTCTTTTCATCTATTCCCCATTGCTTGGCCGCATCTTTCCAATAGCTACCAGGCTCATTGGGATTGGCAGGGCCGTAGTGATGTTTGTCAATGGCTGTTTGTCTATTCTTTAGGTTAACATCTAGGTCGTGTGTAGCAATGGGACAGCCTTTGTTAGCTGCTTCTACAATGTTGATGTACTTGCGATACATATTAATCCTCGCTCCAGGTTAATCCGGCAATACACGGACTAATTGAGTTTGTGCTTTTAACAGCAATGCTTATCCAACTACCTGGCGGAACGGTTATACGATATTGGCTTAGGTCAATGTTGATAGTGCCGTTAATTCCACAGAAGCCTGTGTATATAGGTGTGTCTACTGTGTTATCAAATGTGCCTGTAGCTGTACTACGAACTTCATTACAACGAGTTATAGCGTAGTATTCGTGCTGTCCTGTAAAACTACTTGGTTCAAAGTATAAGTAAACTTCCACAGGGTCTGTGCTCTGTACTGATAAACTCAAACTTTTAAGGATAGCTTCTTTAGCGTTGATGATGTAGTTGCCGTTGTTAGCTCCAGCATATCCGTTTGTGACCACAGAGTTTTTAATAGTCAGCATATGGTGTACGTTGTCTTTGTTCAACCCTGTTTTGCTTGTTGAGTAAGAACGTGTAAGTTCATTTAAGTGAATAGTGCCTTCAACTGCGGCATAGATACTAGCACCATATACACTTATATCTGTGGTATTGGTTGTGTTAACAGCAGTGTAGGTAATCTTAAAACTAGGATTAGCAGTATGAGGAGTTGTATGCTGATTAACGTAGTGTTCACGGTGTACATAAATCATTGTACCCGAATCTTGATCCTCTATAGCATAACTAATAACACCTGCTCCTAACCAACGCATAGCAATTTGATAAACGTTGAGTTTGGTTTGATCTAATGTCATACCGCTAGGGTTAGTGGCAATATTAGCCGTGCCATCCAATTTATCTACATTCCAATCTTCTTGATAGGTCCAGTTGTCAGTTTGTGCTACACCCGCTTGCCTAACTGTAAATGTAGCAGTGGCATTGCCTGTGCTGGTAAAACTAAATGTGCCGTTCATTGGACCTAGACTAGGTGCTAGCCATAACATAGCACCGTCAGTTTGTTGCATCAACCAACCGCCATATCCGCCTACACGATTTACGATTTCAGTAACTGCGTGTGCGGCTGTACCTGCGGTCAGTGCCACAGTATAGGCAACACCGTTTAGAGTGATAGTAGCAGTTTGACCAGCGTTTGGTGCTGTGCCTATGACTAAGGTTAAGATTGTTGCCTTACCACCTGTGCTTCGAACAACACCAAAACGATTGCCATTCCAACCAAAGCCTACACGGTTTTCTTGATTGGCTAGTCCGGCAAACTGTAGACTACCAGCAACACCTGTTGTAAAGCCTGCGGTCATACGACACACAATACCCTGTCCTGGGCGATAACGAACAAATCGTTTGCTACGCAGTACACCATAGCCACCTTGTGTTGTTCCGCTATGTACTCTAAATATTTGATCCACTGAACCAGCACTTGCTCCGGTGCCATTGGTGTAGGTTTGTATAACGTCAGAAGTGGCACCGTAGATACCATCTAACTGAATTACGGCTGTAGGTGTAATGGCAAGTGGTTCACCAAATGCCGATACTTGTCCAGCAATGCTTGGCCCAGATAATTTAGCTGCAACACGGATCATTGGCTTACCGCCAAGATCGTATTCCATAGCCTTGTGTAGGTTTAGTAGGTTAGGCTCATCCGAGTGAATGTAATCGGTACTATTGGGATGTTGTACTCCCATACGTTATACTCCCCACTTACTGCTAAGGTAGTCTTCTAGAGCTATAATTTCTGCGTCTGACAGGGCACGGTTGTAGGCCAACTGTTCAGCAAGGTCGCCGTCAAATGCACTCATAGTTTCAACATAGGTTGCTGTATCTGGAACAGTTCCGCTTGGTGGTGTTCCACCGTTGGTTACTGTTATGTTTGTCTTTGCCCATCTAAATGTGCATCTACTGGCTGCGGCTGCTGTGCTGTCATAGCGGGCAGTGATAATCTTCCAAGTGCCGTCTGGATCTATATTGCTGGCCACTGAGGCTGATCCTACAGGGGTAGTAAAGCTGAAGGCTGAACCACCGAAATATCTAAGTCCAGTTAAACTGCTTTGTGCAGAGTTAGTTATCATAAACGGAGTAGGGTTAAATCCTCCGGTGATAACCGTTTTGGCCAACATAACCACGGTCCATCCTGTGGCATTGTCAAAGGAATTAGTAGTAAATCTAATATTATCGTATGAGCCAGCTGTGGCAAATCTAATCACAGGATAACCGTTGAGTGTATCGCCCACACCGTTCTGCACCGTCGGCTCTCGCCCAGCACTGCCGGCTGCACCATTTGTACCAGTGGCTCTGTTAGTTAAACTAGTAACAGTAGTGCCATCTGAGAATGTGCCGCCGTTGATAGTCGATGCTAGAGCTGCGTCATACCATATAGACAATCCTGATAATAGGTTAGGAGTTTCTGATGAGCCCCAGGGACGACCTTGGACAAGTCCACCGCTATTGATATTGTTTACTACTGTGTTGCCTGAGTATTTTGTAGGCAGTTCTGATATATCGTAAACTGATCTACGAAGTGTGTCAGCTCGATCATCGGCAGCTAACTCTAATTTAGCTAGCTGACGAGCTTCTTTAGTTGATAGAGTTGAAATTCCATTTGCTGACATCAGTTATCTCCGTGGATTCTAAAGCTATTGCCTCGAATGTCGTCAATGTGTTTAGGCTTGTTAGGACCGCCACCTGCTGCTGTAGTCACTGCTTCAATGCCTGCATACTCTTCTTTAGGGGTATTTGAATACTCTGTTTCTTGTCCCTGATCAGCTAGGTCCACAATCTGTCTAAACCTACGAACATCATCATCGTAGAACTGTTCGTTGGGAACTGTTTCGTCTGGACGAAGTGTTGCTTTTGTTGTGTCGGCACCGTCAATCATATCTAAAATGCCGCGGATGATTTCTTGTACTCTCATTTTAGAGTGGCCCTTAGCATCCAGCTGTGTTTGCGATGTGCATCCATACGTCCAGCAATAAAGTCACTTAGACCGTGCTCGCCTTCTGCTTCAGAAGCATCAAACACCGCTTTAAGTATGACCACCATCTTATCTGAATCTTCTAACAGCGTTGCAGTCATTTGCTCTGCAGATGGAATACTATTTTCATCATCAATCTTGCTGAGCATATTAAGGCCTTCAAAGCTGCCCGGAGCATAAGAATCTAACTTACGAATGTTTTCTGCAAAGTCGTCAATGCTTCCGTAGACTTCTTCGTAGACTGTGGCAAACAGTTCGTGGAACTGTTGGAACAAGGGTCCTTCTACATTCCAGTGAAAGTTGTGTGCCTTTAAGTAAAAACTGTATTCGCTAGCAAAAGCAATACGCATTAATTTGATTAGTCTATCCATTTCAAAATCCTCTTGCTATATTTAGTGTTAAATAGCTTACTATGATAAACAAAGAACCTTTCAAACAAACCATTAAAGATCTAAAGGGCACAGGAAAATATCGTGTGTTCAACGATATTCTACGTGAAAACGGCAAGTTTCCACAGGCCATTTGGTACGGGCCATATGCTATTAAGAACATTGTAAACTGGTGCTCAAATGATTATTTGGGTATGGGCCAGAACAAGGTAGTGTTAGATGCTATGCACACTGCCCTAGATATGACGGGTGCAGGTTCTGGGGGTACACGTAACATCGGTGGTACCAGCCACTATCACGTGGCTCTTGAGCACGAGCTAGCCAAGTTACATAACAAAGCTGGATCACTGTTGTTCAGCTCTGCCTATGTGGCCAACGAGTGGACACTAATTGCTCTAAGCAAAATTATTCCCAATATACATTTTATTTCAGATGCCAATAACCATAACAGTCTTATTGTAGGTATATCACACAGCCGAGCATCTAAGACAGTGTTTAGACACAACGACCTAAACCATTTAGAAGACATCCTTTCTTCCGTAACACTTGCAGGCCAAACACCTTGTATTGTCTTTGAAAGCGTTTATTCAATGGACGGAGATGTTGGCGATATCAAAGGTATCTGCGATCTAGCAGACAAGTACAATGCCATAACCTATATCGACGAAGTACACGCTGTGGGCCTATATGGAACACACGGTGGCGGCAAGGTTGAGGAACTAGGACTAGAACATCGTATTGATATTATCAACGGTACACTGGGCAAGGCCTACGGTGTACAAGGCGGATACATTGCTGCCGATGCTGATGTTATTGATGCTATCCGTTCAGTAGCTGCTGGGTTTATCTTTACCACAAGCCTAAGCCCTGTGACCTGTGCTGGCGCATTGGCCGCAGTTAAGTATCTTAAAGATCACAATGAGATCAGAGAGAAACATCAGGAACGTGCTCGTAAACTAAAACATCGTTTGAATCACAACGGCATTCAAGTTATGGAGTCAACTACAACACATATTATTCCTGTGTTAATTGGAGATGCTGTTAAGTGTAAGGCAGTATCGGACACGCTGTTAAACGAACATAACATCTATGTTCAGCCTATCAATTATCCTACTGTAGATGTGGGAACGGAGCGGTTGCGATTTGCACCTACTCCGTATCACGATGATGGAATGATTGAAGATCTTATTCTTGCGTTGAAGGCTTCGTTTGACTATCACCAGGTTGAAGTCTAAAACGATCTTCAACAATGTCAGTGGTGCCTACTTCAAATATCACTGTGTTTGGTTCTAGAGCTTCTACCTGATGCGGACTCATTTCAGCAAAGTCCGCAGTCTTGCCTGCTTCTAGCACAGCTTCACGCATTTCACCCGAAGCAACATCTGTCCATCTAACTAGGATCTTACCTTCGTTAACGAACCAGCTCTTGCGTTTCTCTCTGTGAAATACTAGGCTAGTCTTTGCACCAACCTTTTCAAACACTAGGATCTTTCCACAGTATTTTTCGTTGTTGGCCCAGACTAGTTCAAAGCCCCATCCTTTGTCTAGTTTGCCTGTTGGTTGTTGATTCATGGTCTCTCCGTGATGATCTTGTCAATTAGACCGTAGTCTAGTGCTTCTTCTGCACTCATAAACTTGTCGCGGTCCATATCACGCTCAAACTCTTCGTAGGTCTTGCCCTTAGTGTTGTGCTTGACATAGAGTTCAGTTAGGCGCTTCTTGATGTGCATAATTTCTTTGTAGGAAATTTCAATGTCACTGGCCATACCACGAGCACCGCCCGATGGCTGATGAATCATATGACGAGCATTGGGCAACATAAAGCGTTTGCCTGGTGCACCTGCATTGGCAAGGAATGATCCCATTGAGCAGGCCTGACCCATTACATAGGTAGCAACATTAGGCTTGATGAACTGCATCGTGTCATAGATGCTAAGACCCGCAGTGACTACACCGCCTGGGCTGTTAATGAATAAGCTGATGTCCTTGTTAGGATCCTCTGATTCTAGAAACAATAGTTGGGCTACAATTAAGTTAGCCATATGGTCCTCTACTGGACCGTTTAACATAATAATGCGTTCTTTGAGCAGTCTTGAATAGATGTCAAAAGCCCGTTCGCCTTTGCTAGTACTTTCTACTACCATTGGTACAAGTGTCATACTTTTCCTTTAAGTTTGTTGCGAGTAATATATTTTATACAAAAAGAGATTGATTTGCAAGATATCTGAGTGTATAATGATTAGATCGTTAAATAAATTAAACGAGTTTTCAAAATGAGTACCTTACTTTTAAATGCTGATATGCAGCCTATCAGCCTTTTGCCATTGAGCGTAATCGACTGGCAAGAGGCAATCCGATATATGGTTTTGGACAAAGCCGAAGTGTTGGAATGGTACGACTCCTGGGTCGTTCGTTCTGCACGATGGGAAACTCAGGTCCCCGCGGTTCTGATGTTGAAAGAGTATCAAAAGCCAAAGCACACTATGCGCCTCAGCAAGCGTAATATCTTCTTACGAGATCAATACACTTGTCAATACTGCGGCTGCGAAGTCAATGACCAATCGGCTACTCTTGACCACGTACACCCTGTAAGTCAGGGCGGTAAGACCACTTGGGAAAACTCTACCACTGCCTGCAAGCCCTGCAACTATCGCAAGGCTGCTCACGTGGGCAAGTTCAAACCAAAGCAGGCTCCATACAAGCCGCACTTCTGGGATTTGGTTGAAAAGCGTAAGAAGCGTGGCTTCCATCTGCATCACCCAAGTTGGGCAACCTATTTGGGCGTTGAGTAGTTGATCTATGCCTTTGATGATAGTAACATTATACAAACTAACATCAAAGGCATACTATGGACTTCAACCCAAATCTAATTCCCACAACTACAATTCCTCTAAGCAGACTCTCAGACGCTATTGAGATCAAACACTGGCTAACTGGATTCACTAGAATCTGTTATGCTATTGTACACGTCCCAAAGAATGCACCAAACGAAATTTTGAAGTTTGGCGAAAGCGCACATCAATCTGACGGTGAGCGTATCTACAGACAGATTTGGAGAATTCCAGGATGGCCTACCACTCCTGCCAGTTACGCTGCCGGAGACGACTTTGACTGGGTAGTGAATCAAAGACCACTTATGGACAAAGACGATGTGATCGTGCTGGTCTACGATATGCGTAATGTGCCTATGATATTTTCTCTGTGTCCTGAATATGAAACACGGGCAATGGAAGCCTGGCTGATTGAATCGCACGTCAAACAATTTGGACGCTGTCCGATTGGCAACAAGAAAGAGCAGGCTCGATTGGACAAGGGTCTCGCTCCTACACCAAAGAAATCTGTAGTAATTGGACAGGTTTTTGGACATCTCTTCGAAGAAGCCTAAACCATTTGACAACTCCTAGTTTTGATGCTATACTATTAGCAACTTAGAAATTAGGAGTCGTTGTGCGTTACATTTTGGCAATGTGGGATCGAGATGGTTTCGAATGTCTACAGGACATTACTGGTAAGCATCCCGATGCCTGGGACAAAGGGCAACTGCTTGAAGTCCTCAAAGGCAACAAACTGCAAAAGAATCCCCTTGCTGAACAGATCAGCACAATGCAACTTCGTGCTCGCTTCAACAGTCAACGATGCTACGAGATCTATGTGTTTACCACAGAGGACTCAGTAGCATTCAAAGATGTAGAAGATTGGATGATTGCTGATCCGCAGTCATTGGTCGAATGGATTCGTAAGAATCACTATTCACAGATCTACAGTGACTACAAGGCTAATTACAAACCCACTATTGTTTAAGGACAGAAATGCGTACACAACCAGAAGTTATTATTGCCCGACTTGAAGCAGACAACAGTCGACTAGCCAAGGAAGCTATTCTTGCAGAAGCAATGACAGAAGGACTAGACGAGTTTTTTGAAGGCCTAACTATGGCCCTAGACAAGCTCTATACCTTTGGTGTTAAACAGGTTCCTACCAAGGACGAAGCAGGCGGACAGGGCCTAAGCTGGACTAACTTTAAAGAGTTGGCAGAAGCTCTGTATCGTAGAGAACTCACAGGTCACGCTGCTCGTGATGCTATCAAGTTGGCTATGGATGTGGCCACACAGGCACAATGGAATGGCTTTTATCGTCGTATCCTTATCAAAGATATGCGAGCAGGCTTTGGCGAAAAGTCCGTGAACACTGTGGCTAAAAAGCAAAAGAAAGATCAATACAAGATTCCTGTTTTTGAATGTATGCTGGCGCACGATGGTGCCAATCACGAAGCAAAGATCACGGGCAAGAAACTCTTACAGGAAAAGCTAGACGGTGTGCGTGTGCTCACTGTCTTAGACTACGAAAGCCGTACTGTGCAGATGTACAGCCGCAACGGCAAAGAACTCAATAACTTTCCACACGTGGTCAAAGTATTCGAAGACCATATGGAAGAGATTGGACGCAGTTATGTGTTTGATGGCGAGATTATGTCTAGCTCGTTCCAAACACTGATGACTATGGTACACCGCAAGAGCGATGTACAGAGCGGAGACGCTGTGCTACATCTCTTTGACATTGTGCCTTTGGTAGAGTTCAAACAGGGCATCAGTACCCTGGGCCAGCGCCGCCGTATCAACTTCCTTAAGAACTGGGAAAACATCTTCGCGGACTCGGGCTGTGTCAGCATCGTACCTCACAAAGAAGTTGATCTAGATACCTTTGTGGGCTCTGTGGAATTCCAGGACTTTAACAAAGAGTGTTTGGCCGCAGGCAAAGAAGGCATTATGGTCAAGGACGTAGATGCCAAATACGAATGCAAGCGAAGCACCAGCTGGTTAAAAATTAAACCATTCCTAGAGTGCAGCCTCACAGTCACAGCCGTAGAAGAGGGCACAGGACGCAATGTGGGCAAGTTGGGTGCAGTTGTTTGTGAAGGTGTAGATGATGGTAAAAGAATTGTGGTCAATTGCGGTTCGGGTTTTACAGACGAACAGAGAGCAGAATTTTGGGAAGCTAAGGATTCGCTCATTGGGCAGGTCGTGGAAGTCCGTGCAGATGCAGCGACTCGGAGCCAGGATAGCGAAGATACGTGGTCGCTACGCTTTCCTAGATTCCTCCGTTTCCGAGGATTTACAAAAGGTGAGAAAATCTAAGATGCAGAAAGGTGCTATCAAGGATCTAATCTACGGTGGGTTGGAAGAGATTCTAAACAACCGCAACTACTATTATCACAGCTCTGTGGGAGCTGCCTACAGTCATTTAACTGATGACGGTAAGCTGGCTGTCATAGAGTTTATGGACCTAATGTCGTGGAAGATCAAAGAAGCCAACGAAGCTGACCTAGATCGTAGGGCCAAAGAACAGGTGTTAGCTCAACTTAAAAAGAAAGACTAACGTGGAATTCCTTAGATTTTTAAAATGGCATTGGGACGGGTGGTCGTGGAGCCATAGAGTCTATATGCTGGGCTTCTTCTTTGTAGGCCTTGGCATCAGAGACTCCATACAGGGCAACGGCCCCAACACAATGATGCAGATTGGATTTGCACTTTGGCTAGCAATTGTTTTAAAATGGCTGATTTGGGACACTTTGCGTAGCTCTTGGGCACAGTACAAAGAACATCGTAACTCATTATTAACTACCATAAAAAACTCAGATGAATGATCTAGATAAATTCGAATACAACAACGAAGAAGAAGCAGAGATTGCACAGATCCTTGCACTTCAGTCTAGTATGAGTGCTGTGGCCAAGGTGCAACAGGCCCTGGCTCGACAACGCAGTCAACCCAGCCTAGAAGAATGTGAAAAGTGTGGGGAAGATATTCCTGAAGCTCGACGCCTGGCCATACCCGGCGTTACCCTTTGCATCTACTGTAAAGAAGCCAGCGAACGCCGGCGTTGATCAAAGCCAGCTATCCACAGCCTGATGTGCGGACTCTGTGGTGGCTGATTCCCATAGCTGATCTGGGCTCTGCTCAAACAACCACTCGGGCCCTAGGCTTTCTGCTAGAAGCCAACTCTGCTTGGCCTGCCAGGGTGGGGTACCCTTGAGCTCACTGTCCAACTGTCCTGGACGCCAGTGACAGAAGCCAAAGAACATACGCCAGTATCTGGGCTCGTGGCCCTCGCTGATAGCAGTGAACATATCCTTGTGGCTGGTCATAGCCCAGTCACTGTCTAGCTCACGTGTTTGATCTATGCTCCACCCTGTGTCGTGCAGCATCCATATAGTAGAAGGATGTACGGGCCCACCCCAGTATAGATCTGTATGTGGTACAGTGGTTATGCCCAGTTCGCGGGTGACATCAGCTAGGCTATGTTCTGTGGGCCTGTTTACACAGAACCCAAAGTCACCCTGCTGGGTTGAATGAGTAAGCATTATAACTGAGCCCTGGAATCTAGGGTCAGCGATTGCTGGGGGTGCTATTAATAGAGCTGGACCACGGCTCATAGAGGTTTAACTCCAGTCTGGTAAAGGGCCACCGTACTTCTTGCCCTTGATCTTCTTTCCACGTACACGTACACGCTCTGAGCCCACCTTGTGACTCTTGCCACCCTCACGGCTACGATAGCCCTGCGATTTACAACTGCTCAATTGGCTAGCACCCAGGGCTGAGTCTGGCTTGCCGCTTTGGCATAGGCTTCGGCTTGCTGGCTCTTCAGTGACTTCTTCTCCACCCCCTACCCCCGCACCGTACATAATACTGTCGTCTAAGGGGAAGTCTAGATCCATAAAGCGTTCTGGTAGTTCACGTGTGTCAATGATATAGTCTAGCTCTTCATCACTAGGGTGCTGCTTCATTAGAACCTTGGCAGCGTCATCGTGTGCGTCTGCATTTGACCAAATGTCGATGTCATAGTGCTCTTGATAGAGTTCAGCCACGGCCTGCATTACCTTGTGATAGTCACAGGTAAAGATGTTTTCTGTTAAGATTTCTGAGATTTTCATATGAGTTTGCCCGCGGCATAGACCGCCATAATTAAGTGTGTTTTGAGCTCTAGATCATCGGCTTCTGAGTCCAGTCTATCTGATCTAACTAGATCTTCCATAAGGCTCATCATTTCTATGTCTGATATAGCACCCTGCTCGTATTGATCTAGTATACTTAGTGCTATTGCTGCTCGCTCTTGACACCAAGGTTTCTCTGTGTGTAAGAGCTGTTCTAATGTTTCACGCATTTAAAATCTCCCCAATACTACTTGAGCAGCACGGGCTGTTTGACTTTGTAGTATCTGTTTCTTCAACCGGCAATAGCCCTGACTTGCCTGGCCATCCGCATCACGCTTTTGCCAATCAGCAACTGTTTCCTGTATGGGCTTGATGACTCTAATAACGTCTTGATCACGACGGCCACGGCTTTCACTGTAGAGCTCAAACCATCGTAGCTGACTTGCTATATGATTGGCCTGTGCTAGTTGTGGCTTGGTACAGTCCACACTATCTACACTTGCTCGTACATCGATAATAGCACGGCTTTGGTTCGCATCGCTAAAGCTAGGGATCATACCAATGATGTTGGCACAGCCCGATAACAATAGTGCTAGTGATAATAAGACATATTTCATACTGTATTTAACCTCAGCAACGTACTTTAGCCGCGAAGCGGAGCGCCGCGCTAGATGTAGTCCAAATCCGGTCGCCTTTCTAAGTCCGGAAAGGCTATGTTTAGCACTAACTCCCAGGATCTATGTATCCAAAAGTCTATGCAATCCTGACGTATACTGATATGCCCACCGTGCCGCTGTACTAGACTCCAAACCATTTCTTCATCGTAGTCGCAGCGGTAGTTCAATCTATAGCATAACAATACAGGTTCAATCATAGTAATAGTAGCAGTAGGTATGTGTGTGCATCACAGTCTACTAGAACTATGTAGTGATCTTCTCCAAACCAATGCACTGGATAGATACGCATAGGCAACTCTACTTCTGGGCGATCTAGCAATCGCTCAAACTGCTGCAAACTATAGTCTAGAGTATACATACACAGTTATTTACAGTATAAGTACAGAACTATGCAAATGACTGTTTATTATCTTGTACACAAAGATACCCAAAGAAGGCTTAAATGGTATAAGACTCTGGCAGGAGCACGTATAGCACAACGCAGCCGTAATGCAAGACTGGGTTTCCATACTCGTATAGAGCGTGTGTGTATATACGATAACTGGGAAGCAGAGCAGTGCATAGACAGCAATGGAATGGTTGTAGAAGCAACTTACTGTATAGTAGAAGACACAGTGGATACAGTAGACTTAACTATAGACGCATAGTCTCTGGGTGGGA
>JACCDO010574874.1_pt1 | contig 13235 bp, 13 predicted proteins | sample 7446101 | NCBI WGS metagenome assembly JACCDO01 (sample SAMN15323440, study PRJNA562643) | freshwater metagenome | isolation source: river surface water | place: USA:Blue River Watershed | collected 2017-08-16
CTGGCAGTTCAAAGCTCAACTGGCGACCGTAGTCGCCTTATGCTCGATATCAGCGGATACCGCGAGAACCGCCGTACAGATTTAAAGGCGCTAGCTGATGAGAAGGCGGCAGAGGCAAAATCATCTGGCGCTCCTATCAAACTAGCCCCAATGAATGCCTTTGAGCGGAAAATTGTTCATGATCGTATTCAAGAGCTAGGGCTCTCATCTGAGTCTGAGGGTGAAGACCCAAACCGTTTTGTAGTTATCTTCCCTAATTAGATTTAGGTTTCACGTGAAACACTTTCCAGAGCGCGAGGCAGAGGCGTTGGCCTATGCCGAATTCCTAAAAGGGCCTGGAATTGAGCGTGGATTAATCGGCCCCCGCGAAGCAGATCGAATCTGGGAGCGCCATATCCTCAATTGCATCCCAGTCTCAACCCTTATGAAAGAGGGGGCAACGGTCATTGATATTGGCTCCGGGGCCGGGCTACCTGGAGTAGTTATCGCTCTTGCCCGCCCAGATTTAAAGGTGACCTTGCTTGAACCCTTGCAACGGCGAGTAACTTTTCTAGAGGAGGCAGTTGCTGGGCTTGGGGTAGTAGTTAAAAGAGGTAAGGCAGAGTCCGAGAAGGGGCAGTATGACTATGTAACTGCCCGCGCAGTTGCACCATTATCCAAACTTTGGGCGATATCAAAACATCTAATTAAGCCTGGCGGCTCCCTTTTGGCGATGAAAGGGGAGGCAGCAGCAGCTGAAGCAGCTGAAATTCCAGGGGCGATCGTGCATGAAATTGAGTTAGAAGGCATCCCATTGGCGAGAGTTGTCGAAGTAAAACGCTAGAGTTCGGAACATGGTAGATGTTCCACGTGAAACAATCCAAAAGGTCATCGGAACTCGCCGCTTAAAAGAACCTATGCCAAAACCTGCTCATGGGCGCATCTTTGTGGTGGCAAACCAGAAGGGTGGGGTCGGCAAAACCACCACGGCGGTAAATATCGCAGCCGCCCTATCTATGGGGGGCCTTAAGGTCCTAGTTGTCGACTTAGATCCACAAGGAAATGCATCTACTGCCCTTGGGGTAGAGCACCGCGTTTCGATGGGCGTTTATGAAGTTTTAATGGGCACAACAGAGATAAAAAATGTAATTCAAAAAGTTGCCGGCTTTCCGGTTTTCGATTGCATCCCATCAAATACATCGCTTGCACAAGCTGAAATTAATTTAGTTTCAATGGTTGCCCGAGAATCACGATTAAAAGATGCGCTAAATGAAATAAAAGAGAATTACGATTATATTTTTATTGATTGCCCACCAAGTTTAGGTTTATTAACTGTTAATGCATTCTCTGCTGCAACCGAAGTATTAATTCCAATTCAATGTGAATATTATGCTCTAGAAGGATTGTCACAATTATTAGAAACTTACAAAATTGTTAAACAACGTTTAAATCCAGAGTTAAATCTTTCAACAATTGTATTAACAATGTTTGATTCAAGAACCAGACTTGCAAATGATGTGGTTGCAAATGTTCGTTCACATTTCCCACGCGAATTAATTGATATTCCAATTCCGCGCGCTGTGCGTTTATCTGAAGCTCCATCATATTCACAAACGGTAATGACTTACGATCCTTCATCAACTGGCGCAGTTGCATATATGCAAGTTGCACGTGAAATTGCAGAACGCGGAAAAGCATTTGATTCAAATGTTGTTTCGATCAATTATCGTTCAGGGGATATCGCATAATGGCAAAACGTGGTGGACTAGGTACAAATTTAGATGCTTTAATTCCCTTAACAATAAATAACAACGACGTGCAAGAAGTTGTTGGTGCACAAGATGAAATCGATATTAATTTAATTGATCCAAATCCACGTCAACCAAGAACAGTATTCGATCAAGAAGCGCTACAAGAATTAGTTGCATCCATTAAAGAAATTGGAATTCTGCAACCACCAGTAGTACGTATTGTTGGTGCACGCTATGAATTAATTATGGGAGAGCGCCGACTACGTGCTGCAAAACTAGCTGGTTTAAAGCAGATTCCGGTAATTATTCGCCAAACTCCAAATAATGAATTATTACGCGAAGCGTTAATTGAAAATATTCATCGCTCACAATTAAATGCACTTGAAGAAGGTGCTGCCTATTCACAATTATTAAATGATTTTAATTGCACCCAAGAAGAGTTAGCACAGAAACTTGGCCGCTCACGTTCTGTAATCACAAATATGATGCGCTTACTTAATCTACCAACCAGTGTTCAACAGAAAGTCGCTGCTGGCACAATTAGCGCAGGCCACGCCCGCGCACTTCTTGGTCTGTCAGATAGCTCTGCCATAGAAAAACTTGCAAATCGAATTGTTGCTGAAGGGTTATCGGTTCGAAGCATTGAAGAGATCATCGCGATAAGCAAACCATCAAGTAAGAAAAGTAAATCAAGTAGCAGCAAGAAAGAGAGCCCAGAGCTAAAAGAGCTTGGCGAACAATTAGGCGATGTACTTGATACCCGAGTTAAGATTCAAAGCGCAGGCGGTAAAGGCGAAATTATTGTCGAGTATTCCGGTGCAGAAGATTTGAAACGTTTAGTTAAGTTGATATCCAGCGCGAGACGCTAACTCTTGCTTTACAACCGCACCTAAAGCTTTTACCCCTTCACGAATACGTTCTGGGGTTGGGTGGCAATATGAAAGTCGCATCTGCCAAGAACCAAAGCCATCTGCATAGAAAGCGTTACCCGGAACATATGCAACTTTCGCCACAATTGCTTTTGGCACCATCGCTTTAGTATCAATTTCAGGTGGCAGAGTTATCCAAACATAAAATCCACCACCTGGCCGAGTCCAAGTAGCTTCCTTTGGAAAATGCGCATCTAGAGATTCGAGCATTGCATCGCGACGAACGCGGTATAAATCAACAAAAGATGCGATCTGATCGCGCCAAGGTTGATCCTTTAAATAACTTGAAATTGTTAATTGCGTGAAATTTGATGGACAGAGAATTGAACTTTCAGATGCAATCACAAGTTTGTCTTTAATTGATTGCGGAACCAACGCCCAGCCAACACGAAGACCAGATGCGATGGTCTTTGAGAATGAACCTAAATAGATGACATTCTCAGAATCCTGCGCACGCATCGCATTTGGAGATGGTCGATCAAACCCCAGAAGGCCATATGGGTTATCTTCAACGATAAAAATCTCTTCTCGAGCGCAGATTTCCAAAATTTCAGTTCGGCGATCTGCTGAAAGCATCACACCAGTTGGATTTTGGTAATTTGGAATTAAGTAAAGGAATTTAATTTTACGACCGGCCGAACGAACAGACTTAATTGCTTCATTTAGTGCCGCCGGAACCATTCCATTGTCATCTGTTTCAACATGTACCGGCGCCGCTTGATATTGTGAAAATGTACCGAGCGCACCTACATATGAAGGCGCTTCTACTAAAACTACATCGCCTGGATCGATAAAAATTCTAGAGATTAAATCTAAAGCTTGTTGTGAACCTGTTGTAACAATTACATCATCTGGATTTGCGCGAATTCCTTCAAGCGCCATAACTTCACAGATCTGTTCGCGAAGCAATGGATGTCCTTGACCACTTCCATATTGCAGAGCTTCGGTGCCGTTTGTGGCAACAAGGTTGCGAACGACCTCTGCAATCATGTCCATTGGCAGCGCAGAAAGATTAGGCATACCACCTGCAAGAGAGACAATATCTGGACGAGATGCCACAGCAAATAGAGAACGAATTTCAGATGGCTTCATATGCGCCGCTCGAGATGCAAAACGATTCTCGAGTTCGAGTGAATCTCCAGTCGTATGGCGCAGTTCAGTCATTGGATTAGTTTTCCATATTTCTCTAAATGGTGGAAATTAATTAATTCTTAAGCCTGCGCGTTTTAGGTCTGAAATACGCAAAGTCCCAGTCTTTGCATCATCTTCTGCTGCTAAATAAAGGCGCTGAATTGCAATTACCAAAGATTCGGCAATCAAATCTCTAAATTCCGCACGCTTATATCGATCGGCATCCCCTGGATTACTTAAATATCCCAAATCAATTCGCACCGCTGGTGCGCTGACTAAACGAAGTAAATCCCAAGTCTTTGAATGCACTCCACAATCTTGTAAATCAGTGCGAGCGCAAATCTCTCTTTGAACTAATGATGCAAAACGATCACCAACAACAGAGTGCACACCATGTGCATCGCTGCCATAAGAATAAGTTGCAACGCCATGCGCTAATTCATTTTTATATGTATCGCAATTTAAAGAGAGCATCAAATCTGCGTTGCTCTTATTTGTTAGCGCAATACGTTCTGTCTCAGTTGGATCATTTTGTGGTCCACGCGTTAAGAAAACACTGGCACCTAAAGCTAATAAACGACCCTCAACGCGTGTTGCAATATCGTAAGTAATTTCGGATTCTTTTACACCATTTGCTTCAACACCAAAATTATCGCCACCGCGCGCAGGGTTAATAACAATAACTTTTCCTGCAAGAGCTGGACCGCGACTTTGTTGGCGGGCAGCTTCACGTAATTTAGTTGGAGCACCACCTGCAACAGTTTTTGTTAAGCGAATTAATGCGGTGATAGTTGCGGGACCACATTTACCATCAACTACTGCGCCAACAGATTTTTGAAATTCTTTAATAGCACCTTCAGTTTTAGGACCGAAAATTCCATCCACTCGCCCACAATCAAAACCCATATCAGTTAAGCGGCTCTGTAATTGCGCAACATCATCACCGCGCATTAACGGTGAAGGTTGTAAATAAAGTGAGCGATCGCCTAACTTCCAGCGAGCCTCTTCAAGAGCTTGAAAAGTCTGGCCATTTACATTTCCGGTTGAAGTTAACCCACGTTGTTGTTGAAAGAGCGCAACTGCATCAGCAACGCTTTTATCGAAAACTTCTGGAGTGGTATGCAATAAACCGATTCGATTAAGCGATGCGATGACTTGGTTTACCAAATCACCGCTATCGCCAGGTCGAAGCAGGACTTCGATCATGCTCTTGAGTGAATCTCTAGATAAATTCAGCTAGATCTTTAAGTAGAGCAGGCTTTGGCTTTGCGCCAATTACAGTCTTTACGACCTGTCCGCCCTTAAATACATGCAGAGTTGGGATTGATTGCACGCCGTATTGAATAGCTAAAGCTGATTCCTCATCGGTATTTAACTTTACAATCTTTAACTTCTCGCCATGCTCCGCTGCAATCTCATCGAGAATTGGAGCAACCATTCGGCAAGGTCCACACCATTCGGCCCAGAAATCAACCAATACTGGTTTATCTGAATTTAAAACCTCTGCTTGAAAATTTGCTGCTGTTACTGATGGTGCTCCCATTTTTAACTCCTATTTCACAACTGTTTAATTGGTAAACAATAACTAATGCGCTAGAACTAATGTGCTAGGAAACGCTCTGCATCTAAGGCCGCTTGGCAACCCGAGCCTGCTGCGGTAATCGCTTGGCGGTAGGTGTGATCGACCAAATCACCGCATGCGAAGACGCCCTTTAAATTGGTGCGAGTACTTCGTCCCTCAACTTGCACATAGCCTTCGCCATCCAAAGAAACTTGTCCTGCAAGTAGTTCAGAGCGCGGCGAATGACCAATTGCCACAAATAAACCAGTGAATTCACGAGTGGTGACCTCTCCGGTCTTTGTATTTTTTAGTTGTAAAGCCTCGACTTTATCTGCACCAAGCACATCGGTCACTTCAGTGTTAAATACAAATTCAATCTTTGGATTTTTCTGTGCGCGCTCTGCCATAATTTTTGAAGCGCGCAATGTGTCGCGACGATGAATTAGAACAACTTTACTTGCAAACTTTGTTAAGAAATTTGCCTCTTCCATCGCAGAGTCGCCACCGCCAACCACAGCAATTACTTGATCACGGAAAAAGAAACCATCACAAGTAGCGCACCAAGAAACTCCGCGACCTGATAAACGTTTCTCGTTCTCTAAACCAATCTCTTTATATGCAGAGCCCGTTGCAAGAATTACCGCTTTTGCTTTAACTACATTGCCACTGCCATCTTTTAGAGTTTTAACATCTCCACCCAGATCCATTTCAACAATATCGTCAGTAATTAAATTTGCTCCAAAACGCTTTGCTTGTTTGCGCATACTGTCCATCAACTCTGGACCCATGACGCCTTCTGTAAAACCTGGGAAATTCTCTACTTCAGTGGTGTTCATTAACGCGCCACCAGCTGTGATTGCGCCTTCGTAGACCAGCGGATTGAGCTGTGCGCGCGCTGCATAAATTGCAGCGGTATATCCAGCCGGACCTGATCCGACAATTACCAAGTTATGAATTTCGCTCATCACTTTTCTTTCTTCTTCTTACCTAAACCACGAAGGCCGGGTAAGTATTCCATCATCACGCCTATTTCAGCGACTTTCATCCGCTGCGCTACAAAAAAGTAACCAATCGCACCTAAAACAATGAATACCAACACTTCTAGTATTCGAATTGGCAGCGGTGAAAATTGATTAATTCCCTGCCAGAACTGGGCAATTAAATAAAGCGGAAACATGGCAATGAATGAAGCCACCATTAATTTAAAGTGTTGACCGAGGAATTCTCTAATTCGCAAAGTTCCGGTATGTCGCTTAAGTAAAAATAATGTGTAAGGAAGACCAAGTACATAACTAATAGAGAATGCGGCGCCCAATCCAACAGTTACCCATTTAGGATCTAAAAGATTTAAGAATAGATAAGACAAAAGTACTGAAATTATATTTATTAAAATAATTGAGGGCACTTGAGTTCTGGTATCTTCAAATGCATTAAAACCGCGTAGCAAAATAATATTAATACTAAACGTAACTAAACCAACACCTAACGCAGATAAGACATAACCCATATACAAACCATCTTCATAAGGAATTCCAATAAAGATTGTGCTTGTCATTAATGGACCAAGTAAGAAAAATGCCATTCCTGCTGGAACAGTAATCACACCAACCATGCGAATTGCACGAATTAATTCATTGCGCACTCCATCGCGATCTTTCTTAATAGCTAATTCTGAAATATGTGGAAGTAGCGCAGTAATTAATGAAATTGTCACAATTCCGTAAGGAAGCATCATTACGTAATAAGCATTCTGAAAAGGTGTGATTCCCACACCAGTTGTGATCCCAGCTTGTGCACTTCTAACAGCCGCGCTAGTTGCAACGCTCACTGTTACTAAATAACCTAATTGTGAAATTAATACATAAACCAAAGTCCAACCAGCAAGTGAAAATGATTTACCAAGCCCATGTAATCCAAAGCGAATCTTTAAATGAAAACCAGTCTTTTTTACCGCTGGAATTACCAATAAAGCCTGAACAATTACGCCTGCAGTTGTGCCCCAACCAAGTATTGCAACTTGGGCATCAGTGATGGTCTCTGCAGTGAATTTAGGTACCAAGATAATGAAATAACTTAGAAGTGCGATCCCGACCAGATTATTAGCAATCGGCGCCCACATCATCGGCGCAAAAGAACCGCGAGAATTGGCGACTTGGCCCAACATAGTAAATAACCCAAGGAAGAATATCTGTGGCAGACAGATTCGCATCATTGCAAGGGTTAGATCATAAATATGTTCGAACCCTGGCTCTGAAAATTCTGGCGCATAAATTCGAACTAAAGCTGGTGCAAAAATAACTCCGATAATTACAAGTGCGCCAAGAATTAAACTAATTGTGGTTACCAATCTTGATGCAAAATCTAAGCCACCATCTGCTTCAGATTTACTTTTGACCAACTGCGGTACGAAAATTGCAGTCAGCGCGCCACCAACCATTAAGTTATAAATAATATTTGGCATTGTATTAGCAACGTTAAAACTATCTGCAAGTAGCGCAGTTCCTAAAACCGCAACTGTTAATACGCTACGGATGAAACCTGCGATACGCGAAAGTACAGTACCGAGCGCCATCACAGTTGATTGGCGGAAGAGATCTTGATTCTTCACTTCTCTGCCCTATTCTTCTTAACGCGACGTACGCTCTGTGCTATCGCTGCGAGTATTAAAAGTAGCCCAGCGCCAGTGGTAAACCAGGTAACGGCAGGCGAAATAAGAGTGGAAGATAGTTCAATCATGCCATTTGAACCCACTACTTGACCTTTACCATTTTCAAAACGTGCAATTACATTGGTATCGCCAGCCGCAATAGTTTTAATAGGCACACTTACTTGAATCTTGCTCTTAGCATTTAAAGTAATTTGGCGATATTGCGGAAAGACCACGCGATTATTTAAAGGGGTAAAGAAGAGATCTACCGTAACTGGAACGTTGAAATCATTTACTAAAGTAACGGGAATCTTCTCTTTTGCAGTTGTTATTTGGTAGCGACCACTGACAATTCTTAATTTATTTATGACATTCGCTTGGCCACTTTCGAAATCTTTTAATAAGGATGCGCGCTCTTCGCTACTTAATAGCGGGCTAAATAGCTGGGCAATGCGTCCTCGATCAGTTTCGACCTCTTTGGGGTTAACAACAGTTGAAAGCAGCATAAATTCAGCGCGTGCCACATTAAAGAATTCTCGGACTTCATCACTTATTTTCGCTCGCTTCCAAGCGTAACCACTGCCTTTTTCGCTAAGTACATTCTTTAGTAAAACTGCCTGTAGGTGCTGCTGACCAACTGCATAATAGAAATTTAATTCAGTTGGGGCTAAAGAATTTAAATAAATAACATCGGGATTACCATATGCAGTTGCATAAATAGTGTCTTGATTTGAAGCTCGTTTTACTTGGGCCAACCAATTTGTAGCCAATGTAGATTCATTATCAATCAAATACTGCACATCTTCAAAAAGTGCTGCGTCCATAATCCAAGTTCTTGGACGTGAAACTGGATTAAAAACTAATTTTCCTAATTCACCTTCAGGAGCTAATGATTTTTCAAAGTTCTTATTAGTAATTTCTCCAGCATAATTTCGATTAGCTGTTGTTGCTAGCCAAATGGTATTGCCAGCTGCTTCTGCAGGCGCGGGCAGTGTAAAAAAGAGAGCGGCAATTAAAATCAGAAATTTCTTCATTTAAGATCTCCGCTTCTGGCGATTAACTTCTTCTCATCAGGGTAAGCCAGCAAATTGACAATATCTTCTAGCGGAAACCATCGCGCTTCATCTACCTCTGATTCTTGCGGCGCTAAAGCGCCACCTACCTCTTTAAATAAATAATGGTGAACAGTTTTGTGAATTCTTTTTCCTCCAGCCATAAACCAGAAATCAATTACACCAAGTTCTCTAGAGATTTCAGATTGAATACCGGTCTCTTCTGCGACTTCACGAATCGCAGCCTCTTCTGGTGTTTCACCTTCTTCTATATGCCCCTTAGGTAGAGACCAGAGAAGACGTTCGCGCGTTGCATCTTTCTGATCAAAGCGGCCGATAAGCAGCCCCTTGGTGCCAGAGAAATCAATAACCAATCCTCCAGCGCTAATTTCATCAACGCGCTTTGCGTAACGATTTTTTTGCTGCGCAGCAGTAGTCGATTTCTTTTTACGGTTACGAGAACGCTTTTTTCGGTGAGGCTTAGACGCCGGTTGTGCATTAGGGGCATCGCCGCCAGCACCAGGTGCCGGGGTCATGCGAGTACCCTAACCTTTCCCCTGTGAGTAACGCATTAGATGCCGCAGGTGAATTAGCGATTCGTTCGCTAATTGAGCGCGCACCTTTAGCTAGTTCGCTCGCACAAGCCTTCAAAGAGGCTGGATTTAAATTGGCGCTAGTTGGTGGACCGGTTCGCGATGCAATTCTTGGTCGTTTAGGAAATGATCTAGATTTCACAACAGATGCAAAACCACTTGAGACAAAGAAAATTCTGCAAAGTTGGGCTGAAGATGTTTGGGATATCGGAATTGATTTTGGAACTATCGCAGGAAAACGTGGCGATACCACTGTAGAAATTACAACTTATCGCAGCGACAAATACGATTTAGATTCTCGTAAACCAGAAGTTAAATTCGGTGAGAACATTGAAGGCGATTTATCTCGTCGAGATTTCACCGTAAATGCGATGGCCCTTGAATTAACCGGCGCTAAACCAGAATTTATCGATGTATTTAATGGCCTTACAGATTTAAGTGCAAAAATTTTGCGCACCCCGGTAACGCCAGAACAATCTTTTAGCGATGATCCTTTGCGCATGATGCGTGCTGCACGTTTTGCGGCGCAATTAAATTTTGAAGTTTCAGAAGATGCGCTAAAAGCCATGACTGAAATGGCTGAACGAATCAACATTATCTCCGCTGAACGCATACGAGATGAATTTACAAAATTATTAATGTCTAATAATCCGCGCAAAGGTATTGAAATTTTAGTTGCCACTGGAATGGCAGAGCTAGTGCTGCCAGAAATTCCAAAGCTGCAACTGGAAATTGATGAACACCATCACCATAAAGATGTTTATGAACATTCATTAACAGTGCTAGATCAAGCAATTGCGCTAGAAGAGCGTTTAGGTGGTAAGAATCTTGTAATTCGCCTTGCATCTTTATTGCACGATATTGGTAAACCAAAAACTCGCGCGTTAATTCCGGGAGGTGGCGTCTCTTTTCATCACCATGAAGTAGTAGGCGCACGTCTAGCTAAAGAGCGCTTAAAGAAGCTGCGCTACTCAAATGAAGTTATTGATGATGTCGAAACTCTTATTGCGCTACACCTACGTTTCCATGGCTACGGAGATGGCGAATGGACTGATTCTGCAGTTCGTCGCTATGTGCGAGACGCCGGTGAGTTATTGACGCATTTACACGTATTAACACGCGCAGATTGCACTACACGTAATCAACGCAAAGCAGAGCTTCTTGCTAAAACTTATGACGAATTAGAAGCTCGTATCGAACGACTTGCTGCAGAAGAAGAGTTAGCTGCAATTCGTCCAGATTTAGATGGCGCAGAAGTTATGGAGCTACTTAAATTAAAACCTTCACGTGAAGTTGGTTTGGCATTGGATTTTCTTTTAGAGCTACGCTTAGAACACGGCCCGCTAGGTAAAGAGCGCGCGACAACTGAACTACTTAATTGGTGGCAGTCGCGCTAAATTTACTTGGACGCAGTAGTACAAATGCGTTTAACAGATAAACAATTGTTATTACAGCCGGAACTAATAGAGTCTTTCCACTATCTGGCATGACAGATGCGGCAAGAAGTGAACAACCAACAATCGCAAAATTAACGGACATATCGTTAAGTGCAAAGGTGCGTCCACGGAAGTCATCAGTAATTTTTGATTGGATTAATGCATCATTTGTAACTTTCATACTTTGACCACTTAAAGCTACAAAAAATGCGGCGGTAAATAACATCCACTCTGTCTGCACCAACCCCAAAAAAATTGGAGTTACTGCGCTCAAAGCGGCCATTAATCGAATCCATTTATGGCGTCCGAACTTTTCAACACCAAGTGGTGCAATAAGCGCGCCAATTACTAACCCAACCCCAGCAAAAGCAATCGACATACTTACACCTGCTAACCCAGCCTCTGTATCTGCAGGATCATTAAAAGTATTGCGTTGTAATAACAATCCAATAATGGTTAGCGCAGTTAATCCACCACGTTGTATTGATGTCGCGATAATCCCTCGCGCAGCATCTTTATGATTCTTCAAAAATTTGACCGCTTCGACTAATTCACCAAACCCATCTGCTTTTCGCTCTTCATGCGGCAGTGGACCTAGTTCGTTTCTTTCGATCCTAGAACTAAAGAAAGTTGCTGCTAAATAACCCAGAACTGCTATCAAAATCAGAATGCCATCTGAGTGATTGGCGCTATTTGATGCATCGATCATTCTTCTGATTGCAATTCCAATTCCACCACCAATCACTACTGCAAGTGAACCACCAGTTACGGCAAGTGCATTTGCTTTTATTAAAGATGGTCGATCAATCATTAAAGGTAAACCGGCTGAGAGCCCCGCTAGTAATAACCTATTAACACCAAATGCTGAGAGAATTAATACAGTTAATAGAATTCCGGTAGTTCCAGAGAAAATTAAAATTGCAATTAATATCAAATCAACCGAACGTAAAATATTTGCAACAAGAATTGCACGTTGTCTAGCAATTCGATCAAGAATGGTGCCAACAAATGGTCCAACAATCGAATATGGCGTAAGCACAACTGCAAAACCTAAAGCAGCGGCCATTGCACTTGGTTGTCGTTCTGGAGAGAAGAGCACAAAAGATGCCAATGCACTTTGGAAGATGCCATCTGTTAGTTGGCCAGTCCAACGAACAGCCAAGAGTTTTCGCAGGCGCGGATGGAGTATCAGTACAAAGAATTCCTGCATGACTTAACTTTATAAGGTAATTACAATTACCTCGTGAGGTCTAAGCGTTCATTCATCGATTATTCACTGGATAAGCGCGCAACTTTGATTGCGCTCTTTCGCGGCGCTACCGATGCCTGTGATGCTGATCCATATCTATTGCGCGCAGCGAAATTTCATGGAGAGAAAGCTGGTCGCAACTGCCCTGTCTGTAAGAAAGATGAATTGGTAGAACTTCGTTACACATATGGTGACCAATTAGGACAATTTCAAGGACGAATTAAGACCATCGCGGAACTTATGCAGATGGAGTTGGAATTCGGAGAGTTCCGCGTTTATCTGGTAGAAGTCTGTAAATCATGCCACTGGAATCACTTAGTGCACTCATTTACCTTGGGAGATGGCAGAGAACGCAAACCGCCCCGCAAGCAGAAAACAATTGAGGACGAGGATTACAGGTAGCCTTTCGCCATGCTCCGCATTTCCAAGCGATTATTAGCCCGAATTGCAATCTTTCTAGGCGGCTTTGGATTTGTTGCAGGATCAACTCTCTTTGTATTGGCTTATTTCACTGTAGATATTCCAAACCCAAATGATTTCGTAAATACCCAATCGACCATCATTCAATATTCAAATGGTTCTGAAATAGGTCGCATTGGTGCACAAAATCGCACCATCGTCCCTCTGGCAAAAATACCACTGCATTTACGTCAAGCCGTATTAGCTGCTGAGAATCGAAATTTCTACAGCGAACATGCATTTAGTTTTAGCGGTTTTGCACGAGCAGTTATTGATAACGTAAAAACTTTAGGACGTGGTGGCGGCGGCTCTACCATCACACAACAATATGCAAAGACTGCTTTCCTAACGCAAGAGCGAACAATTACTAGAAAGATTAAAGAGTTAGTTATCGCGATTAAGTTAGAGAATCAACTAAGCAAAGATCAAATTTTAGAGAATTATCTAA
>JACCDO012180147.1_pt1 | contig 13235 bp, 13 predicted proteins | sample 7446101 | NCBI WGS metagenome assembly JACCDO01 (sample SAMN15323440, study PRJNA562643) | freshwater metagenome | isolation source: river surface water | place: USA:Blue River Watershed | collected 2017-08-16
ATCTTCATCTTCATCTTCACCAATGTCTTCGTCCACGTTTTCTAAATCTGAGTAATTACTATCTTCTTCTATTTCACTATCATCATCCACATCCAAATTTTCATCATCATATTTCTCTGTATCAGAAACTGAAATTAGTTCTTCATTAGCATCTTCTTCAGGTAACAATTGCGTAGCATATTCCAAATTAATTGTTTCTCCTAAATTATTTTCCTTCATTCTTCTTATAAATTGCATCTCATCTGCCATTGATTTAACTAAACCAAACATTGAACTAATTTTATGGTCTTGTTCTGAAAGCTTATAATTAAAATATGAATATAATACTCCTAATAATACGATAATTATTATTAAACTAAATATAAATGGTGATCCAAATAAATCCATAATTCCCATTATTAAAAATGTCTAATATATTTTATATTATTTTAAAACGAATTAATTTATATTTGTCAAAATTTCCTCCGGATAATTCATATCTCTTAATACCTTTATACCTCCTTTAATTGTTGATATTCCCTTTCCTAAAGTATATTTATAAACCAATTTATTATTTTTTTTTTCTGTATTCATATGATAATTTGTCACCGTTTTTACATTTGAAAGACGTTTACATAATTTAATATAATGTGTTGTTAATATATAACATACATTTGTTTTCTTTGATAAATATTCTAAAAATGCATTTGCACTACTAACAGCTTCTTCTGGATTTGTTCCTGAATACAATTCATCAAATATACAAAAATGTGTTTCTTCTTCTAATGAATCTACTTTATCTATTATATTTTTACAGCGTCGTGCCTCTGCTTGAAATAAACTATCACGTCCAGATGTGTCAGGTATATTAAGGTAACAATGAATATTATCATATGGTTTAAATACTAATGAATCAAAACATCCATAGCCAAATTGCTGAGATAAAAGGATATTGATTAATGCTGTTTTTAAAGTGGTAGTTTTACCGGAGGCATTTGGACCAGTTATTATCATATTTTTCTTTAAATCACAATCATTTTTAATTGCTTCAGAATAATTTGAGATAAATTTTGGATAATACATTTTCTTGAATATTGGATTTTTCTTTTTGTTTGTGTTTTTATCAGCATATGTAGCTTTATTAATTAATCCGGCTTCCACATCTGCCTTATATGTTAGTATCATATTGAAATAACTATTAAATCCAAATGAAAAAACAATAGAATTACTATATATTTCATTTTCATATACTTGATAAAATGTCTTCATTATGTGTCCCATTTCTAAAAACTTAATTATGGAAAATTTAAATGGAGAAATGTTCCTTAAATCTTCATAAAAGTTTGATAAAACATTTATATGAGTTTCTAATGACTTATTAAACGCACTTGAACTAACAAAGTCTTTAGTTTTTGAAATATAATATTTCATTGCATCAATTGTATAACACGTGTATTTTTTAAATTGTTCTAAATAATCGTGAATTTTTTTCATATTTGAATAAAATCGAATACATGATAATATATTTTGATATATTGAAAACAAATAAAGTGCCGATGAAACTATTAAATATATTTTTTGTCCATTACTTACTTCGTGAAATTCAGTAAATATTTTTGTTATAGCGTGATTTGCAATTAATTCCTTTAAAATATTAATATAGGTTTGTAAACTAATGCTTATTCCCTTTATTTTTAAAATGAAAAATGGCAAAATAAGTATTATAATTGGAACACATAATGAAATTAATGGAGACACAAAACTAGTAATACTTTTTAACTGCAAAAATGCCGGATTATTATTAAGATGCTTTGCAAATTCCCAATCAATATAAAAATATTTTTCATAAAACCCAGTTTCTCCACGTATTTCACTCCAATTATCTATTGTTTTTGTTAGTTCAAAATTATCTATTGAATATTTATTCTTAATTAAATTTGTTTCCGACAAATCTATATTTTCAATTGTATTTTGTGTTTCAATTAAATGCTTTTTGTTAGTTGTATAATATTTTGACATTTGTTCTAAAATTTTAAAATCTGTTTTAACTGTTGGTTTAAATATATGATTATAAATTGGTTGTTCATTTTCTTCTTTTGTTGTAACCAACTCTAAATCATTAATAACATTTGAATCAAGTATTTTTGTATCTTCATTAAAAAAAATGGGAATTTTGAATATTTCATTTATATTATCTAATTGAATACGATTACAATCCATTATTTTATATTATATTATTTATTAATCTATTTTACGAATATACTTTTTTATACTTCTTCTAAACTATCATTAATACTATATTCTACATAAGTAAATGTCACATTTTTAGCCCAATCATTTATTAAATTAGATAAATAACATATATAATCAAATATTTTTAATAATAAATATATAATTGTTAGAAATACAAATCCTAATGCTATTGATATAATTAAAGCACATACAAGTATATAAGGTGATTCTATAAATATTGTATATCTTGTTCCTAATGTATCTGATAAATAATTTGATTCTTTATTTTGTAACCATTCTCTATCATAAACTGCAATATCGAATATTGCGTAAAAGTATTTCATAAATGCAAACGTTAAACTGATAAATAATTTATAATCATATTTGAATTTGTTTTCAGAAATTTTAAATAATTTTAAAGTTGGCGAGATTAAAAGACAAATTAATAATGAAATATAAGTTATATTTTGGCATATTTGTATATTATTTTTTATATATTCAAATTGATATGCTCCATCAGGAAATATTTCGATTGATGAATCTAAATAATTAATGCTTAAATAATTATAAATTATTATGAAACTATGATATAAAATATGATATATTATAGTTTTAAAGAATTCAGATAAATTGGTCACCTTAAATGAACGCTTAATTGTAATATTATTAAATGCTGACATATTGTTTTATTAAATAATATATATGAGGTTTTAAATATGGGTATAGGGGTTCAAAATTACTTAATATATATTTCAATTTTTTAATTTAAAGAAAAATCGGCCGGTAATTCATCGACCTGTGTCTGATAATATGTCTCAATTTCCTTCATTTTTATCGTGTCACGACGTGTAATAAGATTTATTCCGGTACCTTTTCTTCCCCAACGACCTGAACGACCAATACGATGTAAATATGTGTGAATATCACGAGGTAAATCGAAATTAATCACAACACTAACTTGCTGAATATCAATTCCACGTGCAGTAACATTTGATGAAATTAATACGCGAGCTGAACCCGTTCTAAATTCTCTTAATGCATTTTCTCTTTCTTGCTTCGTCATATTACTATGAATACAAGTAACTGGAAAGCTGTCAGCAACCATCGCTTCATATAAATCTGTTACACGTTTAACACTATTACAATATATGAAGCAAGATGTTAGAGAAATGATTTGATATAAATCCTTCAATGTTTCATACTTTTGTCTATCATCTTCTACTGCAATATAGTATTGCTTAATTCCCTCTAATGTGAGACTTTCCGCTTTAACTACAATTTTTACCGGGTCACGCATAAATTTGTTAGTTATTTGAAATATATTATGAGGTAAAGTTGCACTAAATAATGCAATTTGTGCGTTCTTATTTAGATTCTGAAAAATATTATAAACTTGGTCTTTAAAACCCGAAGATAACATTTCATCTGCTTCATCTAATACAACAATTTTAAGCTTATTTGCGTTAATATGACGACGACGAATCATATCGCAAATACGACCCGGGCATCCGACAATAATATGTGGTACATTTGCACGCATATCTGCCGCATCTTGATCAATTGATGAACCACCCATAATGGTTTTAATAACTATACCAGGCATTAAGTCAGATAATCCAATAATAACGGAGGCAATTTGCTTTGCAAGTTCGTGAGTTGGAGCCATAATTAGAGCTTGATTTGATTTATCATTAGTATCAATGTGAGACAAAGTACCAATAGAAAATGCAGCGGTTTTTCCGGTACCAGATTGGGCTTGGGCGATTATATCTTTTCCTTTCATAATAGATATAATCGCTTTACTTTGAATCGGACTTGGTTTCTCAAATCCATATGCGTATATTCCACGTAAAATGTTTCTGTCTATATCTAATTCATCCCAAGAATTAAATGATTCATAAATAGTTTCTTCTTCAATAACTGGTTCGGTCATTTATATAATATATTATATAAAGTTAGTTTTAAGTCTATTTAAATTAAATATTTATAATATAAAAAAAAATTGATATAAATAAATCACAATATATAAATAGTATAGATACATAATGGCAGAAACTTTGAAGTATAATTTACAGCAAATTAATAATATTGTTGGTAATGGATTTTCTTGGGAAATTCCCGAGGAAACTTTACAAATGATTAATTATTTATGTTCCGAAGTTGGTTCTACGCCTATTGCATCTAATATTTATGAAAGAAAGGAACCCGTTAATTCATTTTCATCAGATAAAAATAAGAAACGACGCGGTAATAAGGGTATGGAAATATCTGATGCAGAATGGGAATCACTTCGTAGTTTTCAAGCGACTAAAATTGAGCAAAAGGTTGGCGTTGCTGCTGAAATTGATCAATTACGTGCATTAATTAATAAAATTACTGATAAGACATTCTTAGACATTAGAGAAAAGATTATTGATAAAATTAATACTTTAGTTACTACTGAAGGATTTAATTTTGAAGATAGTGAAAAGATATCAACTGTTATTTATGATATTGCATCAACTAACAAATTTTATTCTAAAAATTACGCGGATTTATATGCTGAATTAGTTACTACATATGATTGGTTGCGACCATATTTTACTACTAAATATGACAAAATATTAGAACAATATGATGGTATTGTTTATGTTGACCCAGAACAAGATTACGACAAATTTTGTGAAATTAATAAGCAAAATGAAAAGCGCAGAGCAAATACAACATTTTATTTAAATTTATGTAAAAATGGCTTTATTGGTAAGGAATTTATTATTAATTTAACAAAAGTATTAATTGATAAGGTATATGATTACATTGAGAAAAATGATAAGAAGAATGAAGTAGACGAATTAACCGAAAATATAGCAATATTATTTAATAAGGAATTTATTGAAGAGTTTTTAGAAACAGTTGATGAAGAGGAATTTGAATTACAGACAAATGATAGTATTATAGAGGGAATTGAAAAGTTGGCAAAGATGAAGGCAAAGGATTACCCGAGTTTATCAAACAAATCTATATTTAAATATATGGATATGGTTGAGATGTAATTTATAATGTTTTGTTTATCACTTTGTTTTTAAAATAGCTTAAATACAATTTATTATTTATTATAAAATGTCCGAAAATATGAATTTATTTTTTACTGAAAAAGAGTCATCTAATGTAATAAATGATGAAGATATTAATGATATATTAAATAGTTTAGAAGAATATGATGATAATAATTGTGGTTATTATCCAAATAATTATTTATTTACGGAAGATTATTACGGGGAACTAACAATAAAGGATTTAGTTAAAATATGTCAATTCTATGGTTTAGAAAAAGGTACAAAAGGCTATAAAAAGTCTGATTATATTCATTTGTTAGTTGCATTTGAATCTACACCTGAAAATTATGAATATGTTGAAAAGCGACAACGATTTTGGACTTATATGATTGAATTAAAAAATGATCCTATAATGAAAAAATATGTTATTTGGGATTAGTTATATTACGTCTAAAAAATAAAATTCTTATCTCACTAATTTATATACAATATGGTTGTATCTAAATTAGATAATAGTGTCAACTATCCCGAATTAAAACGTGTCGACCCAGATGACTTAAGTCAAGAAGCTAATTTGTATCAAATAGAATTAAAGGGCGTAGATGTTATAGTTGCTATTGGAAAAGCAAAAAATACTTTTGCTGATAAAGATATTACATATTTTCCCGTTTATTTAGTAAAATATAATAATAAAGTACTGCAAATTGGGGTTTATGAAATTAATTCCGTTAATTTGGTTGATTTAGTGGATGAAGATGCAATGCTTGATGTAGAACGTTTAGATGAGCCATTAATATATGCGTTTGTTACAAAAGAAATGATTGAACGTTTAAGAAAGGCTCCTGAAGTTGAAAAACCAGAAGAAAAGGTTAAAGAAAAAGTAAAAGATAAAATAAAAGATAAGAAAAAGGAAATAGTTGAAAAAGAAGAAATATTTATACCACAAGTTAGACGCGATTTATTTACTATACGTGTTGGAGCCGTTGTTCCTGAAACTTTAAAAGAAGAAAACGCTCGTTTAGCAAAAGATATTCGAGATAAATATCACGAGTCAGATAGTGACACATGGATTCAAAAATTTATGTCAAATAAATATTACACTATACAAGATAATGAAGGACACGGTGATTGTTTTTTTGCTTGTATTCGTGACGCATTTGCAAGTATAGGTCAAGAAACAACCATTAGTAAATTAAGAGCTAGATTAGCTGAAGAAATGAAGCAAGATATTTATAATGAATATCAACAACGATTTCAAATGTTTTCAAAAGAATTAAATCATACTCGAGCTGAATCAATTAAATATAAAAAAGAATATGATGAATTAAAGGCTAAACTAACAACAACTGTTGACAGAAATCAGCAATTAATTATACGCGATGCTGCGTTAAAAATTAAGGAAAAATATGAACAGCTTAAAAAAGAAAATGAATATGCCAAAGATAATATTGCTGACATTCAATTTATGAAAAACTTAAAAGGTTTAGAAGATTTTAAGAAATTTATTAGAACTCCGGATTTTTGGGCTGATCCGTGGGCAATAAGTATTTTAGAAAGAATTCTAAATGTTAAATTTATTATTATGTCAAGTCAACAATATAAACGCAAAGATTATGACGACGTATTACAATGTGGCGGTGTAATTGACCCAATTATTTCTAGTCGTGGTGAATTTAATCCGGAATTTTATATTATTGTTGATTATAGTGGAGACCATTATCAGTTAATTGCGTATCATAAAAAATTGATATATAAATTTAAAGAAATACCATATGATATTAAAAAAATGATAGCAGACAAGTGTATGGAAAAAAATTCTGGCATATTTCAATACATTCCTGAATTTGAAACATTCAAAAATAGCGTTTCAAAACTGGAACAGCCACACTTTGATGATTTAGGAGAAGCTAAGCTTTTAAACTTATATGATGATAATATCGTCTTCTCATTTTATTCTAAATCCGCTTCCGAACCTAAACCAGGTAAAGGGTCTGGGGAAAAAATACCTTTAGAAGCAATTGGTGAATTTGCAGAATTGGCAAAAATAAAGGATTGGCGTAAAAAGTTGTCTAATTTTTGGGTTCAACCATTTACAATAGATAACAAAAGATGGGCTTCTGTAGAGCATTATTATCAAGCGTCAAAATTTAAGCGTAATAATCCGGAATTTTATATGTCATTTTCACTTGATTCTGGAACAGAATTGTCACAAAACCCTGAAATGGCAAAGGGTGCTGGAGGTAAAACCGGTAAATTTAAAGGAGAATTAATTAGACCTAAAACGGTTGAAATTGACCCCGATTTCTTTTTAAAACGTGCTGACAAAGAAATGGCAGAAGCACATAAAGCCAAATTTACTCAAAATCAAGATTTAAAACAAATGCTAATTGCTACAAAAAATGCTAAATTAGTTCATCATAGAAGAGCACAGGAACCAGAAGTATTTGATGGGCTAATGATTTTAAGAGATAAATTAAGAAAAGGTGAATTATAAACTAACAAAATATATAAAATATTGTTTTTTTATTTAAAGATAACATATTATAATATGTATTAGAATATATGAGTGAATTTAATAGTGATTTTTCAGATAATTTAAATGAAATTAAAAACTTGAATGAAAATAATCCGCCTGTTGAACCAGTATTCAAAGATTTACAACCAACTAATGTTTTAGAAAAGGTTGAAGAAGTATCTGAATTAATATACAATAATGGTTCAATAGAAGAAATAAAAGAAAATGTTGTTAGTTTGGCATTAGAACAAATTACTCAAATTCATAATGAAATTGAGAAAACAAATAATTCGGTTGAATCAATAGAAGAAATTATAAATGACCCTGGTGTAATAGATAAGGAAACAATCGAATCGTTAGTCGAATTAACAAATGAAATAAAGGAAGAAGCTGTTGAAAGGGCGTCTGAAAAGATTAATGCAATTATTAATTTAATGGACAGATTATCTATATCTACAAACAATGTAAAAAGAGAGAAAGTTTCTTTAGAAGAACCATCATTATTAATGGAATTACTTAAGAGGGAATTTTTAAATATTGATTTGTTAGTTAGTTTAATGGATAATACTAAATCTGAAAATATTGTTTTTTTTAGAGATTTAGAAGTATCATATTCAAATATTGTAAAAGATGGCAAAATTGATTCTAATGATATACCAGAATTATTAAATGTAATAAATAATATATACGGTTATTTATTAAAAAATAGTAATAATAATGATTTATATATATTAACCCAAAATATATTATTTAGTTCAATGAGAATATATTTAGACCTTATTAATTGTCCCGAAAAAGATGAAACATTTAAAGTATTTAAACGCATTGTTGTTAGTTCAATTAAATTAATCCAAAAACAAACTAACAAAAAACCTAAATCTTTATTTTACAGATTTTTATGCTGTAAATAAAATATAAATATAAATATAAATAAATATATAATATTATTATATATTTATAATGAAAATAAGTGCAAAAAGTAAACAAATAATGGAACAAATAAAGTCAAATAATTTGTTAGTTAATAATCCAAATAATATTACCCAAACAACTAACAATATTTTAAAAGAATTATATGACGAATTTGATGCTGCGTTTAAATTCGTAAAAACCGTTAAAAATGTTAAAACTGAGATAAAACAAATAAATAATTCAAAAGAAATTCCAAAACCATCCTCTTTTTCACCAAATGCTTTTCACACATTAATAAGAGAACATATAGATACTCATTCAAAAAGTGTAATAATATATTCTACTCAAATTTTTGACAAAGAAATTAAGGTTTTTTTCATTAGTGAACTAACAAATGTTTTAAAAAAACAATTTGATTCTTATTTTAACCATTTGTTAGTTTGGTTATATATATTAAATGAATATAGTTTAGAGAAATGTGTAGAAACATTAAATGTCTATATTTACTGTACTAGTTTAGAAAAACAACTGCCACATACAAAAACTGACGTGTTAGATGAATATAATGTTAATACTGCTTTTACTCGTACTTGTCCCGTAAATGCTGAAATCGTTATTTTTAGAAAAGAAGAATGGTTTAAAGTATTTATACACGAAACAATGCATACATTTGGCTTAGATTTTTCTGATTTAGATCAATCAAATTGTAATAAGTATATACTAACAAAATTTAATGCAAAATCTGATGTGCGATTATATGAAGCATACGCAGAATTTTGGGCTAGAATAATGAATATTTGTTTTGTTAGTTACATTAATTCAAAATCCTTTCAAAAATTTGTTAATATATTTAATTCATTAATTCAATATGAGATTTCTTATTCTTGCATACAAATGGTTAAAGTTTTAAAGCATATGAATTTAGACTTTGTTAGTTTGATTCGTTCTAAAGATGCCAAGAAATTATATAAAGAAGACACCAGCGTTTTATCTTATTTTATAATAACCTTTATACTAATGTATTGGTGGCAAGATACATTACAATGGTGTGATGATAATAATACAGAATTGGTTTCGTTTAAAAAAACTGCAGCAAATATGCAGTCAATTTGCAATTATATAGGACAAAAATATGCACTTGATAATGTTTTAGAATGCGTTAAATTCTGTGAAAATAATGGCGCTAAAAATATGTTGTCAAATGTTAGTTTAAGGATGACTGCAATAGAACCAAATTTATGACGTAAAATTTGGAATAAAATAACTATTTTATGTTTTTACACCATTTATAGTAACAAATTTACGCATTATATCCTGGCAGTTGTAATGCGTTATTTTCGTATATTTTTTGTCTGTAGCTTTTATATGCTACAAAATGCTACAGATATTAAGCAAAAAGAACAACCACAATATGTTTGTCAAATTTGTGATTATTCCTCATCTCGTAAAAATTGACTAATTAGACATAATTCTACACAGAAGCATCAGAATGCTACAAAAAAACTTTTAGAAACATATACCTTTTGCTCAAAAACAAAAACAAACAATAATACGCAACTAATAAATGGGTTTAGTTGTTCTAATTGTGATAAAAAATTTAGACATAGCTCAAGTATGTATCGCCATAAAAAAAATTGCAATAAGCAAAATGCTTTAGTATCTGAAAGTAATTTAGAGAATATACTAATTAATTTTTTTTCTAAACAAACTGATAAAATGGATAAAATTATTGAATTAATAAAGGAGGGAACTCATAATACAAGTAATCTAAATGATTAAAAAATCATAAAAAAATTGATTATAATAAATTCATTATTATTGGAATCAATTATATATCTACAATGGGAATTAGACATTTAAACCGATATTTAAGGGAAAATTGTAAACAATCTATTCAGTGCGTTAATATTGCTGAATTATCTGGCAAGCGCATTGCAATCGATATTAGTATTTATTTGTATAAATATGAAGCAGATGATTGTCTTTTAGAAAATATTTATTTAATGTTATCTATATTTCGTAAACATAACATTATACCTATATTTATATTTGACGGCAAACCACCTAAAGAAAAAAAGGCTCTATTACAAAAACGTAGAGAAGACAGAGTAGAAGCTCAAAAAGAATTTGATAATTTAAAAGAACAATTAACTTCATTAACCGGCGAAGAAGATAAGCAAGAAATTATCAATCAAATGGATATGTTAAAAACTCAAATAGTTCAAATTAATAGAGATAAAATAGAAAAAGTAAAACAATTGATTAGAGCATATGGTGCTACTTATTATGATGCTCCAGGCGAAGCAGATGAATTATGTGCTTTGTTAGTTTTGAAGAAAAAAGTTTGGGCGTGTTTAAGTGAAGATATGGATTTATTCGTTTATGGATGTCCTAGAGTACTGCGTTATTTTAGCTTAATGAATCATACTATAGTAAATTATTCAATGGAAGGTATTTTAGAAGAATTAAATATGACTCATCAACAATTTAAGGATATTTGCATATTATCAGGAACAGATTATAATATAAATACAAATGCAGATAATAATAATGATAATGAAGTTAATTTACAGCAGACTTTAAAACTATTTGCAAAGTATAAGAGTTCAAAAGAAAAGAAAAAGTCGTTTTATGATTGGTTACAAACTAACACAGATTATATAGAATGTCCTGAACTTTTAGAAAAAATACATTCAATGTTTGATTTAAATGATAATCACGATAATTTAACAATATTTAAAGATATTAGAATCGCAAATGGACCTGTAAGAAATGATGAAATACAATCCATTATGCGTGAAGATGGATTCTTATTTATTTAATAAATTAATTATATATTTCTTTTTTATTTAAAGATAAACTAACAAGTACTATTAATGAAATTGTTAAACAAGGATTTACTGACAAATACATACAAAATAGAAGATTTAATAGATAATATTTATGGTGTTAGTTTGTTACAGATTTTAAAAACCCAAAAGTTAACACCAGAATTCTGCGTCGACTATTTATTAAATGAAGACTTTCAACTTTTAGAAGAAGAACAATATATATCAGCACAATTGATTTTAAAATATCAAACGCATATTTCATTTATTGATTTATTAGAATTGATGATGCTAAATGGAGATAATAAAAAGTCAAATTTATTTAATTTTGACAAATATTTAGATTAATTGTTTATATAAGTATTTTAATTAATACTTATATAAATGTTTTGCTCCACTTTTCTTAAAAGTGGATAAGTGGAATAGCAGAGGTTTGATTCGAACAAACGATCTTCAGATTTCTTAAAAATAATAAAATTTATATGAGCCTGACGGGTTAACCTCTTCCCTACCCTGCTACAATGTTTAATGCAAGTGCCAGTGTTGTTCTCGGCTTAAAAAAATACTGTTAGGTACTTTATTTATTTTTTTTGCTCCACTTTTCTCAAAAGTGGATAGGGGACCATTGGGAATTGAACCCAAGTCATATGCACCCAAAGCATATATTCTACCACTAAACTATGATCCCTTAAATTTTGATGATATCCTGTAAGATATCTTATAGCCAAAAAAACAGTCGGTGCCAGACTAATCTTCATATTAGTCAATTATTTTTTTTCTATATTTTATATTGATTATGTCTAAATAATTTTCTTAAGCGGTGGTAGCTGGCTTAGCAGTCTTGGTAAAGTGAGGACTCATATATCTCTGGAGATTGAAATAAGTGAGCTCATCAGTATCCTTAAGCTTCAACAAGGACTTCAACTTGGCATCAGGGTTAATCTTTCTGCCATTATCCTTGTCTTGCAAGTTGTGACTGCGAATGTATTGATTGATTTCACGAGTAACATCAGTGCGAGCCATTTCAGTGCCAGCACTCTTTCCTAAGAAGGTAGCAAGCTCATTAGAGATACGGGCAGGCTTGACGAATCCAGAGGGAGCACGGTTACCAGTCTTTCTCTTCTTCTTAGAAGAAGTCTTCTGAGCGGTCTTAAGCTCCTTGGACCATTGCTTCTCAAGATTTCTGTATTCAGTCTTCAAAGTAGCAATCATAGCACTCATTTGATTAAGCTTGGCCAAGAAGTCAGAAGACTTAACAGCCAAATCAGAGGCTTCCTCAGCAACAGCAGATTCACTTACAACAGTTTCGGTAACAGGGGCAGCAACAGGAGCGGCTTCAGCAGCAGCCTTAGCCTTAGGAGCACGCTTGGCCTTGGGAGCAGCGGCATCTGCAACTACAGGAGCAGCAGGAGTATTAACAACGGGAGCGGATTCAGCAGCAACAGAGGTCTTAGTGGTCTTAGTTTGTTTAGCCATTCTATTATACTATTATACAACGATATCTTTTTAAGTAGTTTTTAGCCTTATATATATTATTTGTTATTAAGTATGGTCTTAAGTAATTTAAAATCAATTTTTTATTTAAAAACTTTTTAAAAATTGGATGCTACTTAAATATAGGCAACAGCTTGATATAACCAAGGAAGTGCTGTAGCTGCATCTTGATTTGCTAAAGTTAAAGCTCCTAAAACATAAAACGCACCTAAACCTTTACTTCCTTCATTTATTCCTGTA
>JACCDO010822997.1_pt1 | contig 13233 bp, 2 predicted proteins | sample 7446101 | NCBI WGS metagenome assembly JACCDO01 (sample SAMN15323440, study PRJNA562643) | freshwater metagenome | isolation source: river surface water | place: USA:Blue River Watershed | collected 2017-08-16
CACTTGCTAAAGCTATTAAAGATGTAGCTTTAGAGATTCCTCAAGAAGCAGGCGAAGAGTTATTAATGGGAGTTGGTGGAGCATTAGCTAGAAGACAAGCTGCTGAGAGCTTGACTGCCGAGAATGGTGGAGGTATGTTCAGTAACTTTCATTTAGTATCTGATACTTGGAACCATGTATTCTCACAACAAGGAGCTGAAGAAGCTGTTCTTGGGGGTGTACTTGGAGGTGGATTTGGTGCTGTTGGAGAACTAGTAAAAGCTAAGTCTGGCGCCAATAAAGCTAATAATGACTTAGCTGACTTTCAAGCTAGTAATACTACAACTGAAGGTTACTTAAAACAACTATTAGATCCTACAAGTAATATAGCTCAGTCTATTAAGAACCTTAAAAACTTATCAGATACTCAAGCTGACTTATTCCCTAAGATTACAGAAGCTCACTTAAAAGGAGATGAAGTATCTGCTGATAATATGAGAGCTCAGTTGTTACAGTTCCAGGCTTATGACTACTTCCAAAAAGGTATGGGAGATCAGTTAAACGCTACAATGGAAGCTCTCACTTCTGACAAACAACTTGCAGAAGAGACTTTTGGACCAGACTATCATGAGAAACTAGCTGAAGCTAAGAAGATAATCAAAGAGGCTCAAGGTGTTTATGATACCGAGGTTCCTTTTGCTCCTGCTGGATCTGAGAAGATGCTTTATCATAACATCTTAAATAGAAACAATATCTCTAAAGCTATCCATGATGTAAGAGTTGAAGTTAGTAAGCAAAGACAACAGTACATACAAGACTTGACTAACTATACTTCTCATTTACTGGGACCTGGTTTTGTTGTAGAAGGTTCTCAAACAGAAAAAGAGTTTCAAGAAAGAAACCCCGATTCTTACAACAAACTTAAACAAAACGAAGCTAAGTTAACTGAGTTACAATCTCAGTTTCAACAAAACCAAGCTCAACATGCTCTTATCAGACAAGGTAAATATGGAGAGTTTGAACAAGCTGCTAAGATTCAAGGAACTGCTGAGTATGTTGAACCTCAAGTTAAAGAAGAAACTAAGCTTACTAAAGAACAAGAGATAAAAGCTAACACTAAAGCTCAACAAACTCAAGCAACTGTTAACGACATACAAGACGAGTCTAAACCTGAAGTTACTACAGAGTCTACTATTCAAGAGATTGAAGCTCAAAAAGCTGAGATAGATGCTCAAGTAGAAACAGGTGAGATAGAGTTAGAACAAGCTGAACAGATTAAAGCTGAGTTAGAAGATACTAAGAATACTATAGTAGAGAAAGTAACTCCTAAAGCAGAAAAAGCTAGTACTGACCTAGATGCAACAGAGTTGCAAGAATCTAAGTTTGATGATGTTGAAGCTGTTATACCAACTACGTTTGACGACTATGACTTTACCGATATAGATGAAACTCCTGTAACTAAACCTTCTAAAGATTCTATCGCTGAAAGTGACTTAGGTGTTCTTGGTGATAATCAACCTATGGAAGAAGTTCCAGAAGATACTGTAACAGAAGAAGTTAAAGCTGTTATTCCACCTAAGAAGTTAGTCCATGTACCTACTTCGATTTCTGTTAAAACAGTTAGTTCTAAAGACAATGTGTTTACAGGAGAAGCTTCTAACGAAGGAGGAGAGTTAGGTAAAACAGTAGATAAACAGCAAGCTTCTAATGTGTTAGATAATGGACCTGATTCCATACAAAAAGGTACTGAGTTGTTTATACACAAGACTGAGTTTAAGGGTAAGACTGCTTATGCTTTTAAAACTGAAGATGGTAGATTAGCTGGTTACTTACATGAATCTAATTATGTTAGAACTTCAAGATTAGCTACAGAAAAGTTAAACGAAGAAGAGCGTGAAGCTTTAATAGCTGAACAAACTGCTGAGTTGAAAGATATGTGGAACATGTTAGATACTCACTTTAGCGTAACCGACAAGCCTTACAAAACAGTAGTTACAGATAAAACTACTGGTACTATAAACCTAGTTAAGGAATCTAAGAAAGTAGATAGTTCTATACTAAGTGATCCCAGAGTGGTTGTGTTTCCAGTAATCAACGATACTAACAAACCAGGGTTTAATAAACTAGACTTAGCAGGTGTTGGGGTTAATGAGTACTTGGATAACATAGGAGGGGTTCTTGAAGAAGGAGCTTTAGATTATGTTATGGAAGACTCTAATGTTACAGGTAATCACTTAATCTTAGTTCCAACAGCTAAAAGAGAAGCTGGTAGATTAGTTTATACAACAGCTTATACTCAAAAGACTGTGTTATCTGTCAATCCTGAAGTTAAAGCTTTAGTTGAAACAGTGATAGATAACTACTTGAATGGTAAAGGTTCAGCTAAAGATCAAGAGTTTGTTAAAGACATATTAAGCGTTGAGATAGAGTTTGGTACTTTTGCTAATGGAAGCTTAAAAGTTAAAGTTGGTAAAGGTGACAAAGCTGCGTTAGTTACTTTGGCTAACAAAGATGCTTTAGATAATATAGCTGTAAGGGTTCCTTTGAGCTTTAAACATACAGAGTCTGTTACTATTGCAGGTAAGACTTTTGCACCTCAAGTGTTAATAGGAAGTACTTTACAAACTAGACTAGGTTCAGCTGAGTTACTTGATGGTACTAAGAGTTATGTGCATAATCCTGTGCTAAGCTTTGAGCCTATTAAACTAACTACTGATATTGTAGCTAGTCAAGAAGCTTTATTAGATCCAACTAATCAAGAAGAACAAGAACCTGATACAGGCTTTATATTACTGTCTCCAGCAAAAGGTACTAATATCTTATCTGAATTAGACAAACTTCCTAAAGAAGGTGGGTTCAACATCATCAAGAAAGAAGCTTTAGTTAAGGCTTTATCTATCCAGATATTCCACCAGATAACTAAGAAGAATGAAGGTGAAACTGTTCAAGAGACTTTAGATAGGCTTAAAAAGGGTTTAACTCAACATAAAGCTATTTATGACTGGATACTCAGTAAAGGCATGACTCCTAAATATGAAGCTTTAGGTTTCACAGATAATAAAGAAGAGAATCAAGCTTTGTCAGATAACCTTAAGTATGTGCTAGAGAACTTTGAAGTATTAACTGATAATGCTCTTAGATCTTTGAAAGATACTGGTTATGACATGAAGAAGGATACCAGAGATTTAGCTAAAGCTGAGATACCTGAGAATCCTGAAGATAAAGAGTCTAAGTCTATTGACGAAGATACTACTGATACGAGTGACTCTACTAAGGTGGATAAACCTGAAGAAGCTGCTTCATCTAAGTTTGACAAGATGATGTTTGAGGAATCTCCTTATGAAAAGTCTTCAGCGTTTGTTAGAACTTGGTTGAACTCTATTGGTTCCGGTAGAAAGTCCTTAATTGGAGGTACTGAATCTTACGGAGGTAAAAAGTTGTTTGGTGAGCTTATGAACTTACTTAAAGACAGAGTGTTTAATGAGTCTGACTTTCAAGTTATTATAGAAAAAGAAGGTTTATCTAAACCTCAGTTTGCTGATTTAGCTGCTAAGTTCCAAGTACTACCTAAACACTTTAAGATACAGATACTAGGTTCACTTCATGTAACTAAAGCTAACTTTAGAGCTACTGATGGGAAGTCTGTATTTGACTCTAACAGAAACACTAAAGAGATTCAGCTTAAAGATATGGTTAAACAAGGTATTCAAAACTTGTTTGATGAAGGAGTTGCTGGTGCTAATAATACTTTGACTGTTAAAGGTCAAGTTTACTTGGATAAGTTGAATAAGCTTATTGAAGTTACTAACAAGAACTCAGCTTTGATAGACTCGGATACTATTGAAGTGTTTGAAGGTATTAGTGTTCCTGTAACTAGAGATGTTCTTAACAGAATGAAGAAAGATGGTAAGTCTTTTGGTTTAACTCTACTTGCTGATATTAAAGCTAACATAGTTGCAGCTGAGCAAGTTAAAACTCTTGAGGAGATTAAGATGGATGATAAGCTTTACTACAACTTAGTAGGAGCGCCAAACAGTACATCTAAGAAGAACTTACAAGAGTATATTATAGAGTCTGACGGAGACTCAATCGTTACTGTAGAAGGTAAGAAGATATATCCGTTTGGTATTCACCACTTTACTTCTATCTTATGGTCTAAGCTAAAAGACTCTAAGTTAGGTAATGCTTTAGCTGAGCAGTTGTTAAGTGTTCCTTTTATCTCTGAGAATACTTGGTTGAAGGATAGAACCTACGGTAGTATTATCTACATGGATGGAAGTGCTGTGATCAGTAAAGATACTTTAGCTAAGGTTATAGAGAAACGTAAAGCTGACAATATTAAAAACAAGAAGTACCAGACAGATGAGGTAATACTTAAAGAAGCTATTGAGTTTCTTAAAAAGAGTAAACCTAAGACTTATGATCAGTTATCTACAGAAGGTAAGTTGGCAGCTAAGTTTGAGTTCTTCAAGAACAGTAAAAGTGATGATAAGTATTCATGGTGGTCTTCTGCTAAGTCAGATAAGAGTTTGGTGATAGGTGTTGAAGCATCTAAAGCTCCTAAAGATAAACAAGCTATGATTCAGTCAGTAGCTAATATCATAGCAGCGGAAGCTAAGAGAATAAACCAGTATGCTAAGTTACCTAAAGAGAAAGGTGTTAACGGGTCAGTGTTCTACTTGTTTCCTCAGTTAAATGAGATGGAAGAGTTGTTTACAGAAACTGAGAACGTTAGAGAAGTTAAGAACGAACTACTTGCGCCAGGTTATCAAGGTTTGATGAAGTATGCTACTAAGATTGTTGGAGAAGAGTTTACTAAAGCTTTAGATATCTTAGAACATTCTAACGCTAAGATGAATGATGCTGAAAGATTTGAGTTAGCTAGATTTGTAGTGTCTGAACTAGTTAATAACTACAACTATCAATCTTTAGTATCTGGAGATCCAGCGTTCTTTGCTAAAACTAACAAAGACGGTTCTGTTAATATAGAGAAAACTTCAGCTAACTTGTTTAAAAGGTTAACTAGAGATATTGCTACAGCTAAAAGAGGAAGAGGAGAGTATGAAACGCTTAGAGTGTTCACTTTTAAAGAGCCAGGTGGTGATAACTTAGTATCTAAGAATATAACACAACTTGAAGCAGCTCTTGGAGATCAAGCTTCAGGATACAGAAATGTACAAGCTGCTGATGCTCAAGGTTACTGTACTTTTAAAGAGTATGTTGACTTGTTATGGGGAGATGGTTTGATAGAAGAAGAGCAAAGAAACTTAATGGTTCAAGAGTTCAACGATCACTGGAAAGCTCAAGGAACTGTTAAAGGTTTTGTGTTATCTGAGAAAGCAGGTAAAGACATCCTGTTTAAACCTAGAAAACCTGTAACTATTGGTAACAAGTATATTAAGACAGGTGTTGATGCATCCGGTAAAGACGTTGGTGTAAACAGACCTATCTATGTTAAGTACTCTATCTTCCCCTTAATGTCTAGTATCATAGAAGGAGATGAAAGGTTAGTTAGAATGGCTGACTTCATGGAGAAAAACAACTTACATAGAGCTGTTGCTGAATCAGGTTTTAAAGTTGGTATGGGTAAACCGGTAGACTTGGAAGCTGAGAATATTAGTTTTGGTCCTGAGAACTTAACTGAGGTTGATCGTGATATGGACGGTAATCAGTTAGACATACCTTACGATGAAACTAAAGAAGCTATCTTACAAGGTACTCAGTTGTTGAAGTTAGTGTTTGACAGTGTTGATGATGCTGAGTTAAAAGAGACTTTCTACAAAAACCAAGCTCAGTTATTAGAACAAGGTAATGAAGAGTATAAAGCTTCTATGGGCATATCTGAGGTATCTCCTGGAGTTTACAAAGTAACTGATATGAATAAGTTCAAGTCTCAGTTAGAGAAAGCTCTTTCAGACAGTTTTGAGAATCCTAACGATAAAGCTTCTTTTGAGAGTAAAGGAGGTCAGTTTAACTTACCATTATTCTTCAACAAACTTGGTCCTAAGATTGAGTCGACTCTTATTCAAGGTTTCAAGAAGAATGTGTTGAAGAATAAGTTAGGAGGCAGATCGTTTGTATTAGTATCTGAGTACTTGTTTAAAGGAAACTCAGATGCAATAATTAAGACTTCTTCTTATGATCCTGAGAGAGGTTTGTTACCAGCTAGGTTGATGAAAGATGGTAAAGAAGCAACTCCAGAAGAGATTAAAGCTCATTATGCAGATCCTGTTGCTAATCCTTTAACTGTAGCTCCTGCTCAAGTAATGGTAGCTTGGAACTTTAAGGATGAAAACGGTAACTTGTTAGATATCAACGACTTCAAGAAAGATGGTATGATAGACATGGACAAGATATCTCCTGATATGTTGAAGATGATAGGTTATCGTATTCCAACACAAGGTCATAACTCTATGGCTGTTTGTGAGATAGTAGGATTCTTACCTGCTTATATGGGAGACAGCTTAATAGCACCTAAAGACTTTACTGTTCAGATGGGATCTGACTTTGATATTGATAAGATGTTTATGCACTTCAAGTACTCTAAAGTAGTTGATGGTAAGTTAGCTCCTAATGATAAGTATAAACTGAAGAACGATATTATAGACAACTATGAGTCAGTGTTATCTAAACCTTCAGTGTTTAGAAAGATGATGCTACCTCTTGATTTTGGTAGATTACCTGAGATAGTAGCTGAGTTGAAAAAGAACCCAAGATTCCAAGATGAGAAAGGTTCTATCTTAAGCCCTGTTACTCAGGTTAATAACTATGAAACAGGTACAGCAGGTAAGATAGGTGTAGGTATGTCATCTTTGTTAAGTGTATTTGCTTCAATAGTTCAAGGTAAGAAGTTAAGATTGAGAAACGATAGAGTGTTTAGTATTAAGTCTGGAGATAAAGTTATGGATTTAGTAGACTTGACTTCAGCCAATCAAGCTTTAGATCCAAGTAAGTCTAAGAACATGGTCATCTCTGCTTTCCAGTCTGCTTCTGTAGATAATATTAAAGAGTTACTTGTTAAAACTATCAACTATAACAGTAAAACTCATCCCATACTTATCTCTATGAGCATGTTAGGGTTGGATGAAGAGTGGATATCTTACATGATGGTTCAAGATACTTTGATGATGAGTTCTGTACCTAAAGACTATGTAACTCCTAACTTAAAACCTCTCACTTTAGAGTTGTTAAAACAAGCTGCTCTTAATCCTGAGAGTTTAACTATTGATGAAAAGTATCATGTGAAACATTACTACGATGCTGCTAAGTTCATAGGAGATGAATTGTCTAAAGTATCTGGAATAGTTAATATAACTACTAACGGTTTTGGAGCTTATATTGAAGATATAAACTACTTAGATGAGACTATTGGTATTGTTTACAACGCAGAATCTCTTGAACTAGGTGGAGTTAAGAATATTATCTATGATTCTTTCTGGGGTAAGGGCTATCAATACATGCGTCAAACTAAAAGTATTATCAACCAGTTCTTCCCGACAGATTCGGAGTTGTATAAAGCTGTAATGGCTCAAGGTAATAGTTTAATGGAGTATCCAACTAAAGAGTTTAAGAAAGCTCTTAAGAACTTTGTTAAAGCTTATATGATGTCAGACTTGAGTATGTACGAAGGTTCTGTAGTAGCTCAGCGTCAAAGATTGTTCTTTGGTGAAAACAGTTTAGCTCATAGAGCTTCAGTGTTAAAAGCTGCTAACCCTGAGAACTCTTTCTTACAGTCGTTGAGCTTTACTTATAGCAACGATCCAGCTAAGCCTAGCTTAGTTAAGTATGTAGGTAAGTCTTTAACTGTTACTGAGAAGTTTGTATGGCAGACTCAGTTGAAAGAGATGTTTGAGTCTGAGAATCCTATAGAAGCTGAGTTTGCTAAAGACTTTATCATCTACCAATATGCGGCAGGAGGTATTCAAGTTCCTACTTCAGCTATCTCAATGTTGCCAGCTGACTTGGTTAACAGAATGGGATTAGCTAACGACTTGAGTAATATCAACTGGGTTAAAGACGAAGCTGTTGTTAACGATATCATAGGTCAGTTTAAACAACATCATGGAGCTAAGTTCAATATTAAAGCAGATAAGAAAGGCTTCTTTGGTATGATGGAGGTTGTTAAAAACACTAAACCATCTGCTATCAAACTTGAAGAAGGTTTACCTGTAGTTAGCTCTGATAGAAAAGAGTCTCTAGAGAGTGCTTTATTTACAGTATCAATGGGAGAGTATCAAGGTATAGTTGAGAACTTAGGTGCAGTAGAACCAACTACAGTTATTTACAGTAATGACATGGAAGACGAAGGTGAGTACAACATGGCAACAGGAGAGATTACTATAAACAACAGTTTGTCTGATGATGATAAAGCTAGAGTTTTAGTACATGAAACTGTACACCATGTTTTATCTAACACTATTAAGCAATATGAAGCTGGTACTTTAACAGGAGATGCTAAAAGAGCTGTAGCTAGAATGAACAACTTGTTTGAGTTTGCTAAGTCTAAAGTTGATAGTAAACACAACACTTTCAGTAACTTACAAGAGTTTGTAGCTGAGATGGTTTCTAATAAAGAGATGCAGGAGTGGGCCAACGGAGTCAAGCAAGATGTTGAAAATACTATCTGGACCAAGTTTAAGAAGTTTGTATCTAATATACTTAAGAGCTTAGCTTTAGTTGATCTTAATGAAGGTAGCTTGTTAGAAGAGTTTCTTGATAGTTATCTGGAAGTTAAAGAGTATAGAGTTTCAGGTAAAAGTGAAGGTAAGCTTCAAAGTCCTTTAGAGAGTAATGTACTTCCTTTAGCTGGTAATGAGGAAGTTTACAAGAAGTTTAACTTACTAACTGACGATGGTAAACTTAAAGGTTGGACTAAAGCTGAAGGCAAGGCTATGTTAAAGAGTATTAGAAGATCTCCTTATTATAGTTTTGTTCTCAGACCGGCACTTAAAAAAGAAGGAGGCCTGAAAGATATAATCTTTATAAGTAAGTCAAGCTTAGCTTTACAGAAAGGTTTTAAAGAAGATGTTAAGATACCTGTTGAAAAGCTAGAAGAGTTTGCTAACTTTGTAGAGCAAGAATATGAAGATTCTATTTTCCCTCTTGAAGAAGATAACAAAGACTACTTTAACAACTGTAAGTAATGAACTGTCTAACACCTGAATCATACAAAATCCTTAAAGGTATAGCTAAGCTGAGTGAAGCTGAATGGTCTAAAGTCATGGAAGTCTGGGAATCTAACCCAGACAACCTTGGCTACCCTACCTATAATCAAGCTATGGATATTCGTAACAAACTGTTTAACGGTAAGAACTCAGAGATACAAACTTTGCAAGAAGGTTCTCAGAAGTTGTTAGTCAGGTTGATTAAGAGGAAGAAAGGAGTGCTAGATACTTTAGATAGTAAACAGTTAGATCCTAAGCTTAAACCTAAGTTGACTGAGAATGTTAAGATTCTTGAAGAGCAGATTAAAGAGTTAGAAGATCAGATCAACACTGATCTTAACGAAGCTACTATGTTCAAGATAGCCAACTCTCATTTAGATCTAGCTGAAACTTGGTTAAACCAAGAGGTTATATCTTCTAGAGAGTTTGATATAATCAACAGCTACTTGGAACTTTATAAGATGTTTGCTACTGACTATATTCCTAAGAAGCAACGTAAGATGTTAACTGAGGAAGGTGAGATGGATAGTTATCTCTATCAAGAAGGATTGGGTATAAACAGTAGAGTTGATAAGTTAAGTATTAAGATGGCTGACTTAGAAGCTGATGCTGTTGTAGATGTTGCATCTTCACTGAGATTAAACATCGGTAGCAAAGAAGAATTGCTGGCGCCAACTAAAGACATAGGTTGGTTTGAAGCTAACTTACGTCCTATGGGAATGGTAGGCAATAAGATACTTACTATTATGAGTTCTATAGCTAACTTTGCTGATAATAAAGCTACTCAGTTGCAGAACAAATATAACGATCTAGTACAAGAAGCTTTTAAAGACTTGAAAGACAGTCCTTTATTCCAAGCTAAAGGTTATGATATAATGTACGTTAAAGATAAGAAGGGTAGAGTTATAGGTACTACATCCAGGTATAATCAGTCTTATTACGACGAGCGTGAAGCTATGAACACTATGTTAGCTAATGCTCCTGAAGATAAGAAGAAAGAAGCTTGGATAAAGTGGAAGAAGTGGCAAGATAGTAATCATAAAACATACAGTATCTTCAAAGCTTATAATCTAGAAACAGGTGAGATAGTTGATCCTGAGTTGTTAGATCGAGCTAAGAATAGTTTGATAGAGTCTTTTGGACCAGCTTTAGGAGAAGAGTATTTCAACGAAGCAGTTAAAAAGGTTGATAAGTACTTAGATGAAAGTAGACATTTTAAAGAACATTACGGTAACACACCTGAAGGGATTAAAGACTTTCAACTTTGGGAAATGTCTCACAACCCTATTATAGCAAACGCTAACACTGGTTTCTTAACTGTGGATGGTAAACACATACCTAACAGGAGTTATCAATACTTAGTGGTAAGACCTATAGAGAAACACATAGATCATAACTACAATGACATTATGTCAGATGAAAAGTACGCTAAGGCTTTCAAGGCTTATCAGAAAGTAGTTGGTGACTACATGAGTTCACTGCCTCCATCTTTTATCACTAACTATGGTATTACTAAAAACTTCATACCTTATGTAAGGAAAAGTGTTTGGGATAGTTTTAAGACTGAAGGTTGGGGTTTAGGTATAAAAGAGTTTCAAAGAGCTGCTTATGAAAAGGCGAGAGACAGTAAAGAGTCTGGTATAATTTACTCAGAAGTATCAGAGAATGGTAACTCTAGTATGAGTATTCCTATTCACTATATGATTCCAGCTACAATAGTAGATGAAGAAACAGGAGAAGTAGTAACAGATGTTAAGGCTCAACAGTTAGATCCAGAGAGATTACTCTTAACTATCATACCTCAAGTAGCTCAGTATCAGTACAAGACTATGTTACAACCAGCTATGAGTCAGATTAAAAGAGTTGTAGATGGTATGAAAGAAGAAGTTGGGTTAGATGAGAACGGTGTCCCAATCCCAGCTAAAGGTTTGGACATGGTTAAGAAATTAGCTCAGTATAATATGGAAGTCTTTGGAGGTAAAGCTAACGACAAAGTTAGTGTGACTAACAAGAGACTTATGACTAAAGATGAGATAGCTGTGTTGGAAGCTGAATCAGCACAAGGAGAAGCTACTCTTAATAAGTTCATAGCTGAAGTTAATGCTGATGAGAGTTTAAGTCCTGAAGAGAGATCTGAGATGATTAAAACTAAAGGAGCTGTTATAAGTTCTAAACTTCGAGCTAAAGAAAAGAACTTCTCATTTGGTCAGACTGTTAGATCTTTATTGAAGTATTATAGTTTAAAGACTTTAGGGTTTTCTGTAACTACTTCTATCAACGAGTTTGTTCAAGGTACTTCTAGTATTATGATACATGCTGCCGGTGGAGAAGACTTTACTTTTAAACAGTGGGGAGATGCTCTTAAAAGTAGTAGAACTGCTAAAGATACAGCTCTTAGAAAGTTGTATGATATAAACCCAGCTAACATAAACGGTGAAGAGACTCAATCTAAGTTTGAGAAGTTTGGTAACTGGATGACAGAGCAAGCCGATACTACTTCAAAGGGTGCAGTGTTTGCAGCTAAGATGAAGAATACTATATTGGAAGGAATAGATGGTCCTGTAAGTCTTTATGATGCTTATGACGAGAATGGAGTTTGGAGATCTGAGTTATTCAGTGAAGAAGTAAACAAAGAATGGTCTCCTAGCTTAGATGCTGACTTAGTATCTAATAGGTTCTTTGACTTTCAAGCTCAGGTTAAAGAGTTAAATATGAGGCTGTTTGGTGCTTATGATAAACAAGCTCATCTGATGGCTAAGAGAAGTACTTGGGGTAAAGCTCTGATGATGTTTAAGACTTGGATCGGTGAAGCTTATGCTATACGTTTTGAAAGTAGGAAAGAGTCATTAGTATTAGGTAGGAATGTTAAAGGTAGATGGAGAAGTTTGTATGATGTATATAGTGTGAATGGGTTAATACCAACTATGAATGCTTTATTTACTGGGAGAACTGATAAGTTGCAAATGGTAGACGGAGATTTGGATGTAGCTAATATACGCAAAGATATGGTTGAGATGTATATCTTGTTAACTTGTATAGCTCTGAGTACCATTGCTGCCTTAGCTATTGATGATGAAGATGATGAAGATAGTGTTGGTTATATGGCTGGAATCTTCACTATTAACATGGTAGGTAGATTACAGCAAGACTTAACTTACTTTGCTAACCCTGGAGAAGCTAAGAAACTACAAGATAACTTACTGCCTATATTGCGATTAAGTAAGGACTTTGTAGATGTAAGCAACTCTTTTGTTAAGACTATTGATGGAGATACTGAAGTTACTCAAGGAGTGTTTAGAGGTTGGAATCGTATAGGTAAAGAGTCAGCTGAATTATTACCTGTGACTAATACAGCTATGAAGATGTATAGTACTTTCAAACAAGATAAGTCTGAGATAGATTAGTTTGATAAGTTTAGTAAAACAACTACCTTTGAGAAAAATATAAAGAGATGGCTACACCTAATATAAAGATACAGCTAAAGCCTGTTAATAATCTTACGATAAAAAACGAAGAAGTTACTGATCAAGACTTTATACTTAAAAAGTTAAGTGATGACGGTGCTTCTTTTGAGTTATATGATGAAGCTACATATACAGTAGTAGCTTCTGATGAAATGCTTTTTGAAAGTATGCCTGATAACTTATATCAGATAACTTTCTTTGATACAGATACTAACGCTGAGATAATCTACTATGCTTTACTGGATCATAACATTAAAGTGTGCGAAAAAGGCTTACTAAAAAGTATCTTATGTGTGCCAGCTAAAGACTGTGATACTAAGGCTTATTATAAGTTGTTAGAAAAGCGTCAAAAGTTTTATGTACTTAAGTCTCAGCTATATGCAATATACGGTCAGTACTTAGGTGAGCTTTATAGAAATGCAGCAGCTTTAGACTTCAATGTTATTAAAGCTAACTACAGAGTATATCTTGATGCTATCTCGGCTATGTGTGGATGTTTAACTCCTAAAGTAGATAACTGTACTAGTGGAGAACTTCCTCAAACTAACTGGACTAATCTTTCATCAACTGATTGCGGCTGTAACTAATGAGTTCTTTTATATGGGAGATAGACACTAGTTGGGATA
>JACCDO010347229.1_pt1 | contig 13229 bp, 18 predicted proteins | sample 7446101 | NCBI WGS metagenome assembly JACCDO01 (sample SAMN15323440, study PRJNA562643) | freshwater metagenome | isolation source: river surface water | place: USA:Blue River Watershed | collected 2017-08-16
CAGGGAAGGGAGTGCCAAGGCTCTTGTGCGCGCATGTGACGTCGTGCTCAATGAAGGCCAATTTGCCACCTAAAGGTACTTTGAATGTAATTCAGAAATGAGCAACTTTTTTACGGATAATTTAATTCGACCACCAAATATCGACTTAAATTATCGCCCTGTCAATAATGCTCCTCCCACACTAAATGATGTCTCTGGTGTTATTATTGGCGACGGTGCAGCCGCGTTAGACTGGGAAGATAATATCAATCAAAATACGACACAGCGCGCCGCACGGACACTGGAAGCACTCTTAGAGGAGCGGCGCACCAATGTATCGTCCGTCGTCTCGACGAAAGATATGGATGGGCAGCGAAGCAAGCTCGTCGGGCTTATGCGGGAACTGATGGCGGCGAATGCCGACTTCATGAAGACGGACGGCACGCTGATTGAAGAGTCGGTTGCGCTCTCCGCCGCCTTCGGCACCGGCATTCGATACGATGAGGATATGAAGGCGGCGCGAGCCAAGGTCAATGAAATTCTGGACGGTGTCTTCGATGATGGCAGCTCAGATACATTTGATAAATACAAGGCCATGTGCCGCGCCATCTTCAATTACTATCAGACCCTCGGTCGCTCACTTCGATCTTCCGAGGACGAGCTGAAGAAGCGCATTTCGAATTTCGATGATTTGCAGACACGCCTAAAAGTCCTGACCTCCATGGAGCGACGAGAGGGCGCAGAGTATGAGGCACTCTTGGCCGCGACAGAGGCATATTTACGGTCCAACTACGATAATTATAAGGTGGACGATGAGTTCCGCCAATATATATCGCTTTATAAGCAATGGTCACTGCTTCGATCCATTGTCATGACCTTTAGGGTGGCGGATGGACATGCCGCGTCCACAGTTCCGACGTGCGGAATCTGCATGGAGGATCCGGTCTCGCATGCGCTCCAGGGATGCGGGCACACGTATTGCTCTAACTGTGTTCGGCAGCTTGGGCGGCAGTGCGCGATCTGCCGAACGGCAATTGGCGGGAAAATCAAGATCTTCTTCACTTAGTAGATGTCGCAGGAGCAAATTCTGGTTGGTCTAGATGATTTTAAACCTCCGCCGCGAGGACCAAAGTCAATACGTAGTTTTTTTTCAAGGAAATATTCGGCAGAGGATAATGCTCGTGATCAAGCAGCTTTGGATGCATATCTTCAAACATATATACCTGTTAAAGCATTACAGGTTGCCAATGCAATTGAGATTGATCAAGCAAATCCCATTAAAGTTATTGAAAAGGCAAAAACGGTTTATGAGCCGCCACCTATTGCGGCTAATCTTCACCCAATGTATGCAGCAAGCTTTAATGATGAAAAAGTTGATTATACAGATACATATGATATTATAATGTATAGTAAGGTTATATATTTATGTAACTTATTTTTAAAATTAAGAAGTTTAGAATATGCATATTCCGATAAAATCAAAAAAATATGCAGTTCTAGCAATAATTACGTATTTTATAGTAATGGATTAACCGTTGCTGCTAAAGAGGGTAGGTGGGCAGTCAAAAAGTTTATGCTTAGTGGTTTGAAAAATAGAAATTACAATATGATACAAGATGCAAAAAATAATTTATTTAATAGTCCACCCTCCATAAATTCATATGGATATACTCACAATATGGATGTAACAGAATTATTTAACGCCTGCTTATTATATCAATTAAATAGGCGATTTAATATTTCTAAAATAGTTGATGATTATTACCAAAAAAATTTTGCAGCTAAAAATGCAGCCTATCGAAAATCGGATAGGTGTAGATCTATAAATAGTGAAATAGAGAAAATACAAAGTTTGCATGATTCTCGGCGTACTGCATATGATCAAAAAGAGGCGGAATATCGGCAGCTTGTCGAAGTGAAAGTACCTGCTATGCGAGCTCAGTTAGACGGAGAAGCTGCGCAGCTGCAGAGCGCAGAGCAAGAAATAGAGCAAACACTGGCGCCATTGCGCCAACAATATACAGACCAAGGTTGCGAAGGAACAGTTCGCGGTGGCCGTCGCCGGCACCGCAAATCAATGCAGCTCAAGTCGAAAGTCCATCGGTCGAAGCGCCGCACGACGAAGCGCCGCCGCTCGCTCTTCGTCTAAGCCCGTCTCCTCAATAATCCGTTCCACAAGGCGCTGTGCTAACGTATACCACATCGCATTGAGGATCTTGACAGCCTCCTCCTTACCTACATGACAGACATCTCTCTTCTTTGCTGGCGGCATTCTTGGCGCCGACCCCAGGCCCCGCCAAATTCAAATTTGCGTCTCAGACTACATAAACACCGGCCACCATTACAGAGTAATGGAAGGCCAAGGTATTCCGCCCGAGGGCATCAATCCCCTAACTGTTCTGCCGCAAGATGGTGACACGGCATCGCTGCCTACCGCGATCCAGGAATGGCGCCGCGTCAATGACGAGATCGCCGGTTTCAAGCAGCAGATCAGGGAACGGACACGCAAGGCGAAGGCGCTCGAGATCTTCATCATGGGTATCATGAAGCGCTACAATATTGGCGCGCTCGACCTGAAGGCGTCGAATGGCCGCGTCCTCTATAAGCGCGGAAAGCGCGCCGGCGCCCTCGGCGCGAAGAAGCAGACGCAGCTGATCGCCGAGTATCTGAAGTCCGAGGAGCGCGCCACCGACCTCATGAAGTTCCTGTCCGAGCATCGGGAGACCAAGACGAACGAGCGGATTACGTATGAGTCGTTTGATTAGTCCGTGCAACAATTAGGGAATGCGACTTAGTTATAGCTATTTAACGCATTTTGTGGACGTACTTGCATTCCCCTTCTTTTTCTTGGCCGTCCTATATTTCGCCGCGAAGCCACAGCGCTCACCCTTAGAGTATGCACTGTTCGCGTTTGCCATCGTCGGCCTCTTCGTCGACAGTATCCTCAGTAGCCGATTCCTGGGGAGCGCCGTCTACATTTTGGCCGCCCTTGCGCTCACATTGATTGCGTATCATGCCTATGGCCCGATAATTAATGCACCGCTACACTAGAAATGATCACCGAATGCACGCGCGCAGTCGTTGAATCGATGACAAGCAATATGAACTCCGACATTCGCCGCGAGGCCTATGCGTCCGTCGCCGCCGGCATCCTCGCCCTAATTGTCAGCATCCTGATCATCGCGTTCGCCGGCCAGTGGCTCTGGAACAACGTCATCGTTGACCTCTTCACTTGCGTGAAGCCTAGCCGCAGCATCTGGATGCTGATCGGCCTGAAGATCTTCCTGCTGCTTATTCTTCCCTAAAGGTTAGATATGAATTCCACAATACAGCTATTATTAGGAATTGCGCTATTCCTTATAATTGGTGCATTAATCTTCTCGTTCGCCTGGCGTCGGCACGACAAGGAGATCTACATTTATCCGATGCCGGCGCCTGATTATTACTACGATGTTCCCGCGCTCCGTCGGCCTCTGCACGATCAGGTGATTCCCGTGCGGCGCTATGATTATAACCCGTGGTTGTAATAGCAATGAATCCTATTGTCTTAGGTGCATCCGTCTTTTTTGTTTTAGCGATAATCGTAATGTTCATCGCGCTTATCACAAAAGACGGTTTTACGAACGGACCGTATGACTCATATTTCTGGCCGAACACATATGGGCATTGGTACGGAGGCTGGATGGGAAGGCATATGACCACCTAATTGTCTGCGATCAATAGAATGTCCGCCGGCGACTTGATTGCACTTCGGCGCGCCTATGCACTTGTATGTCCAAATATATGCGCCGGCGTCGGTGCGACCGGCCCACAGGGGCCACCCGGCGACCTAAGCACAAATCCGGTCGGCAGTTACTATTCGACGGCCACGCAGCCGATTAGCAGCACGGGCACGACAATTTGGACCGTGAATCAGACCGTCGTCGAGCGCGATATCAGTGTCGTCGGTGGAACACAGTTTACTGTGGCGCAGGCCGGTATTTACGAGATTTATTACTCGGTGCAAATTGACCGAACCACCGGTGGCAGCCCAGCCTACGTTTATATATGGCTCAAGAAGAACGGTGCCGATGAGCCGCAGACAAATGGCCGTATTTCCATAAATAGTAATAATAGCGATTCACTCCCCATTGTGCCGTATATTATACAACTGAATGCGGGCGACTATGTTGAATTTGCCAGTCGTGCTACCGCCACTGATTTCCAAATTCTGGCCGTGGATCCTGCAGCATACGGCCCCGCCATTCCATCCCTAATTGTTGGAATCAAGCGGATTGGGTGAGGCCGTACTTTGCTAAAATAAAAGACGTCACATACGAGTCATCGGAGGCCCAGGCGGCGTAGTCGGCGCCCTCCATGGTAACGCGATCCACCTTAATTGGTTTGTGTGCATCATCAAATAAAATTACATTAAATGTTGCAGACTCACCAAATGTCATAGTAAGAATCGATATCGAGACCGATGCGCAGGTCTGTGTGATCACAATATCCTTCGGCACCACCGTAATTGTCGACATTCTCTAATCGGGCATGAGATTACTTGTCGAGCGGAAGATTCATGAATCCCCAGACGGCCAAAAAGTACACAACGCTGTGGAACAGAACGCCGAAGCCGGTAGGGCATCCGCGGCTGGCGATCCAGGAACCAAAGATTCGGCTCGTCAGCATATACATCATCGGGCTCGCAATAAAGAAGAAGATGAGAGCCGAATAGAGCGAATACTTGATCTTGCGGCCCTGCTCCAGCTCGCGATCGCCGTACATGTTGCAGGCGCCGCCCATCATGCATGGGCAATGCGACGACGGGCAACGGCAACCTGTGCGGCACGGGCACGAGGCACTTCCACATTTACAGAGCGGCATCTTTCTAACTATTGGGGCCTAAATAGTTCGACCAGCGACCATTAGAATGCCAACATTCATCGAAGTCTGCGGGGGCGCCGGCGGCATGAGCACCGGACTCATGGAGGCCGGTTTCGAGCCCCTCCTTTTGAACGAGATACACAAGACATACGCAAAGACGCTGGCCGATAATCATCCGGGCGCGAATGTCGTGGTCGGCAGCATGACGGATCTCGACCTTCGCTCTTACGCGGGTCAAGTGGATCTGCTGTGCGGCGGCGTGCCTTGCCAGGCCTTTTCGCTCGCCGGCGCCGGCCGCGGCCTCGAGGATGATCGCGGCGCCCTAATTGTCGAGTTCAATCGCCTCATCAATGAGTGCCGGCCGCGCGTCTTCATGGTGGAGAATGTGAAGGGCCTGATGATCCATAACGGCGGGCAGACATTTCGCGACATCTTACAGCTATTCTCGAACGGCGGCGCGTACACAGTGCATCATAAGCTGCTTAACGCGACGGACTATGAGGTGCCACAGAAGCGGGAGCGCGTCCTCATTGTCGGCGTCCTGGCCGGCAGTCCCGCCTTCGCCTATCCTGAGCCGAGCCCAAATCGGAAGGTGCTGCGCGACGTTCTCCCTAATTGTCCTGCGAGCCCTGGTGTCGCCTATCCCGAGGCCAAGCGCCGCGTCATGGACCTGGTGCCGCCCGGTGGCTGCTGGATCAATCTGCCACCCGATGTGCAGGCGTCGTATATGGGTGCCAGTTTGAATGCAGGTGGGGGAAAGCGAGGCATGGCCCGCCGGCTCAGCATGGATGAGCCGTGCCTGACACTGACCACGAGCCCCGCGCAAAAGCAGACGGAGCGGTGCCACCCGACGGAAACCAGACCCCTAACTGTTCGCGAATATGCCCGCATCCAGACGTTTCCTGATTCTTATGTGTTTGCCGGTGGCGTGGGGGCGCAATACGCGCAGATCGGCAATGCCGTGCCTGTGCGTCTTGCGTATTTTATGGGGAAGGCGATTGCGGCACATTTAGCGCCGGCGAGTAACTCTTTTCTTTGAGCGTCGGCGCCGGCCTCCATATGTTCGACCGCCTCCGCCCCCCGCTCCTGCAGCTGCACCACCCGCACCAGCACCTCTGCTGCAGGCGCTAAATGAATCCCTAATTGAGCAAAGTATCTTCCTAACTTTGTCAGCCAATGATGCAATTGGCTCTTCGCGCACTGCAAGTGCGGGTGTTCGAAACGCAAGTATATGCTTACGCCTATTCATTGCCGTCTTTCGAATTCTAGAACCAACTATACTAAGCGTTTTCTTTGGACCAAATTCATCGGCTAAATATTTCAAAATACGGCGAAATCTCTCCTTAGTTACTTCTGCTCCTGGTTCTGCCCCTCCCCAACCAGCTTTTGCTGCTGCTCTTGTTGCTGCTCCTGCTGTCCCTGCTGCTTCTGCTGATACTACTTCATGAACCTCCCTAAGTATAACATCAAGCAATTCAGGAATAATATTTAATGTTATTTTCCCTCCAACATTATGAACTAATAATTCTACAATAGTCAAGATTCTGCCACCCGTATGTCTATATAAATTAATCATCATCGCACTAAATTTTTTACGCATTCCCGATGCAGGTATTACCGATAGTCGTAGATAAGTCTTAATAAGTTCATCTAATCCTGGTGTTTCAGGCGGATTATTTTCATCCCACCCAATTTGTGAATATAAATACAGCATCAATTTCAATAGTTCAAAGATTTCCCTATTTTTTTCAATGCCCTTATAAAACATCATAGGTATTATTGGGGTTAGCTGAAATTCAGGACCAATTATCATAGCTTGATATTCCTCTAATTTGATTAATATATCCTCAGTAATATAATCTAAATCAAGGCCAAATCCCATGCGATTTAATTCATTGAGTAGGTCAATATTGTCTAAATCTGCTGGCCTAACTGTTAATGCCCATAATGCATCGAATCTATCCCTTGGTCTAATTTGATAACCCCCTTCTATTTTTTGTCTGATACGAGCAATATTTCCATCATATACTAATCGATATATACTTTCCCTTGGATCATTCGCATTTGCCATTCTAATTAAGTATCATACATCCTAAAAGTAACCCTTATATGTGCCCAGGTCGGATATCTCATCGGGGCTATAAGGCGCCGCATCACGCGGCAGCATCTTCATGCCTGACGGAATATAGGTCAGGCACTGCGACTTGGCGATATTATATACATCGGCCCAGGCCGCCATCATCTTCTTCTCCAGCCCATCCACCTCGGCCCCGCTCATATTGGTGGCCGTGCAGAGTCGCCGGAGGAGGAACTGTGCACGCTCCTTCCATGTATCAAATGTAATATCCAGGTCACGATCGGGCACCGTCTTCGCATTGCACTGGCCGGCCAGATCCGCGACCGGAATACGGTCATGCAGCGTCGAGTAAGGAACATAACGTGTCGCCACGACAATGCCCGACGGGGACATCAGATCCTTCTTCAAGCAGCCCCACTTGCTGAAAAGAAGACGGATCTCCTCCATATCACTGGACACCTCCTCGTACTTGGTCAGATCACGCCCTAAAAGTGCAGCGTATACTTCGGCCGCCTCGGGCAGCGTCCGTAAGCACTGCGGCTCACCGGCGCCCACGGAGACGCCGCCATAAAAGCCCTCCTCCTGGCGAACAACCGGCCGGTGCGCCGGCATGCCAGAGACGTAGCCCTTGTCCACGACGAACTTTAAGAGGAGGCCGGCGACTGCCAGAAAGGCGATGAATATGATTGCAGTCTGGATATGGAACCCGTAGGACTCGATAAACTCGGTGAATCCCATTCTAATGGGTATAAACATAAATACCTGGATATGTAGGTAGAGATGGCCGAATTTGTTCGACCGCGCGGCGATGCCACCACCGTCCTAGATTTGACGGATCGGGACGGACAGGATGATACATTCTTTCCCCTCGATACAGACATCAGCTGGTTTAGCCGAGACTCGGATCGGCGCACCGTAGAGTTCACCAGCCAGATGCAGACCTTTATTTATAAGGGCAGCGCCACGTTCGGAGGCAACCTTACGTTCGAGCTCGGCCAGGCCGGTGACCTGGTCCATATGATTGGCCTGCAGCTCCAGCTGCCGCATTGGCTCGATCCGGGTATTCGCGCGGCGCTCGAGGGCGGCAATCTTGTGTATCAGGATCCGACGGCTGCCTGGACATATGCGAATGGAATCAGCCGAATCCTTATTCGTAATGCCGAGTTTCAGGTCGATGATACGACGCTGGAACGAATTGATACCGTGGGCGCGGACATCATCTTTAAGTTGTTCCCCGATCTGAACACCGTCTTTGGATTCAGCCGCGACTCCGTGGGCTACGCATCACTGGTAGAGCTGGCCACGCCGCCGTCCGCGCCGGCAAATCCAGCTGCCGCAGCATCCGTACCGCCGACGGGCATGTTTGATCCGCGACGGCCGTATCCAACGGATCGCGGATCGATTCTCTGTCTTATTCCGTTCTTCTTCATGCGAAATCCGCAGAGGAGTGCTTTCCCTTTAGCGGCCATGGCGCAGGGTCGCACCCGTGTGAATATCGAGCTCGCCCCGTTCGCCGACGTGGTTCGCGCCTGCCTGGGGACACGGAGTTCCTGCACTGACACGCCGCTCGGTCGCACATTCAACTTCGTTGAACCGGATAGCAGCATCTTGACCTCCTATTCGCCGGCCGAGATGCCGGCGTTCGAGAATGCGCGCCTGGTCGTGTATAGCAGCGTTCTGGGCAATGAGCTCCGCGAACAGTATATCCGCCGGCCATTCGAAGTCATGTATCGCGAACTGGCCGCGTTCCCGTTTTCCGAGCCGCTGAAGTATGCCGTGGTCTCGGGCGCCGACACCATTCGGGTCCAGCTGCCGATCGAGGCGAACCATCCCGTCGAGGAGATCGTCTGGGTTCTGCGCCGCCGAGCTCAGGCCAACAATAACGACTGGCTCAACTACACTTGGTACACGGAACGCGATGTTCAGATCGATCTAGTCCCTCAAGAACCCGTGGTCGAGGCGGCCCTAATGGTCAATGGCCTGGAGCTTGTGCGCCAGCCGGGCTCCTGGTTCCGCGCCTACATAGCTCGCCACCATAAGAGTGGTATTGTTGCGTATAGGCAGTGTATTTACGGTTATTCGTTCGCGACAACACCGGGTGCATATACACCAAGTGGTACGGCGAATCTGAGTCGTAGCCAGAGCGTCCGTCTCGACCTAACTGTTCGCGTTCCGACCACGCAGCCGCAGGATCAGACATGGGAGGTCTTTGTCTATACATTCGGTATCAACTGGCTCCGCTTCCAGAACGGTATGGGTGGCCGGATCTTTAATAACTAGTTTATTTCTTAAAATGTAGCCCACGCATATCTGAGATTAAATTGCCCAGATTATTGTTTGAATTACGTGAGGCACCAGAATTATTCGTGTCGTTTTGTTTTGCAATTATACGTTGTACGTTATTCATCGAAATAGCATTTGAGAGTAATGGTGCACGAATCCGTCGAGTATTCTGTAAACCACTATGTTCAGGTTCCAGACCGGCCAGCCGAGAACTTGTACGTCGACCAACTGCAGCTGCTGATTTATTTTTCCCAAACATACCGACATTATTGATCATCTTAATACTCTTAATCTTTTGTGTGCCCTTTCCCTTAGTCCTAAATGTCTTTGCAAATTCAGGCCCCGCGGCATATTTTGCCTGCGTTTTAACAGTCTTGCTCAGACCCTTAAGAGCCTTAGTTGCCCAGCCGCGCGGAAGCTTTGCGCTAAGGTGACGCATTTTACGACTTCTCTGCGCTTTGCGGCCTTTAGCATAAAAACGCCGAAAAGACCTCTTGGTCATTGCTGCGCGTGTAATGGCCATTCCTTCTACTAATAGTCTAAAACCTTTAGCGGACGAATTAGCAGAATGCCGGCCTCGCTCCTTCGGCCGCTGACCAGTGGTCTTCAAGATGAACGACTGAATTTCGCGCCCAGGCCGACCCTTCGCGGATTCACGAAAGTCTTTGTGAAGGCCGGGCGCTGCACAAGTCAGTGGGTTCGCCTAAATTTCAACCAGCTGCCGGCCTTCGGTACACAGGCCACCGTCGACCTGGTTCGTAAAGGTCACTTCATTACGCACCTCTTTCTGGTCGCCGCGCTTCCGGACATTGCGACGGCACAGGCTGCCGCCAGGGTCTCTGCCGGAACAGGGACTGTCTATCCGCAGTATTGCTATACTAATAGTGTCGGCCATGCACTTATTGCCCAGGCAGATCTCACAATTTCGGGTACGGTTGTCGACACACTTCAGGATCGTCTGCTGGAGGCGATCGACGAGTTTCATACACCCTTAGAGAAGGTGCCGGCCGTGGATCGTCTGATCGGCCGTCTGGATACCGGATTCACCGCCACAACCGGACTTGGCGCGATCGAAGCGGCTCCCACGGTCCGCGTCCCGCTCCCCTTCTGGTTCGGCCGCGGTGACTCAGGTTGTGCCCTGCCGATCGACGCCCTCGGTAGCGATCTGGTGCAGCTCCGGATCCAGTTCCGACCGTTCAATGGCCTGTATTACACGGACAGCCGCGCCCAGGCCGGCGTCGACCCGCTCGTCGAGGGTTCCGCACTCTGGCCTTTGGTCGGCGCCCAGCTCTACGCTGCCGACGCCGCCGGCGCCATCATTCCTGGCCTCATTCCCGCAGACCCCACCCTAAAAGTCAGCCCGATACCCGGTGCCACAATGCCGGCTTCCCTCCAACTCGGTGAGACATATATCATGGCTCGCTATCTCTACGTGGACCGCCCCGAGGCGAACCGATTCCGCCTGGCCGATCTGCAGATTCCCGTGGTGCAGCATTATGTGATTCAGCCGTTCGATACACAGACAATTCCGTATGCAAATATACCTATTCGCGTGCCGAATCCTGTTCGCAGCATCTTCGTGTATCCGCAGCGCTACGAGGCCGCCTCTTACAATGCGCACTTCCTGGCGACGCGCGACCTGGACGGCGCAGGGGTACCGCGTGCCCCGTGGTGGCCGAACGCGGTCGGCCTGGGCACAATTGCCGCACCCGAACGCTTCATTCCCGCCTTTGCACTTCGCGACTCGGAGCCGTTCGTGGCCGCCTCCTTCGTCTACGAGGGCAGCTATGCCCGCTGGGCCACAGAGCAGATGGCCATCTTCCGATCCGGCCTGCCTAGCATCGTTTTCACGAAAAGCCCGTGGGTCAATCGCTATATTTACGCCTTCCCATTCGGCCTCAATTCGCGCCCGACACTTCCATTCGGAATGGCAAATATGGACAAGCTGAAGCGCGCCGAACTCCGCCTGCAAATCAGTCCGCAACGCGGGTGCATCAATCCGATGACCGTCGACCGGTTCTGGATCTACTGCTTTGCCGAGAATTACAATATATTAAGGGTCTATGGTGGACGCGGCTCCATGCTTTTCTCATACTAAGCGCCGCATTATTAGGATCCGTACACCGCCATCTCATCATCGCATAACTTTTAGAGTGAGCGACGCCTTACCAGACCGTGTTAACACAAGAGTTCCCACCCGATCCAGCCGGCCGAACGAAATGCGCTCCACCGTAATCGGCGCACCATCTTCAATCCAGGTACGAATAGCATCCCTAATTGTCTTCGCACCCGGATTCGTATCCTCCACACCGATCTCGCGTAACTTCCGTAGAACCGTGATCCCCTCCGTTGCACGACTTTCACGAGTCGCCATCCTCTAATCGTCCTCATCGCCGAAAAGTTCTAAGTGCTGACCGTATGTAGTCCAGGTGATCGGCGGATAGTGCTTGATCTCGTTGAGCGAGACGTTTGCCATAGAGATCACATGCTTGTGCACCAGCCCGTATGCCCGTTCCTCGAGTGCCTGCGGCACCTTGTTTCGCCGAGCATTCCGAATCGTCTCCACCAGTAAATCGTAGACTGTGCGGCCATCGTACGACTTGGTGTATGGGCGGACACTTACGTGTGCACTGCGGATATGGCGCACGTCGATCGCCTCAATGTCGCCTTTCGGCATATCATCGAAAAATAGCGTGTTGCGCGCGGACCACGGCTTCGGAAGTTCCAGCGCCTCAAAAATACGGTCGAAGCTCTTCCGTAAATATTTATTCGACTCGTCGAACTTGTGCGGCCGGATTAGCCGAAGATCGATCAAACAGTTGTCGCCGCCCAGCAAATTATACATCCCCTCTAAAAGTCGCGGCACGGAAATCACGGCGCCCTTCTTATCCTGCTGGATCGGCGCAGACTCACTTTGATTTGTATACATGACCACGTAGTCTAGCAGCCCTCGCTCCTTAAGGTCGGTCAGCCGCCGAAGAAATCGCGGCAGACCCGGGCGGAAATTTCCGCGTATTTCCAAAATATGCATAAATGCGGCGACTAACTCCTTCATCGATAGATATGGCGCCAACCTACTCTCTATGAGCCACTCATACCAGGCAAACAGCTCATAAAAGGATCCGGTGGTGGCGTCATTATCCAGGACTACAAGACGCGGAGCCGCTGCCATTTTACTAGTAGGCGCGATTTAAGGCGCGCGGCAGTTCTACCACTACATGTGCGGCATCTGGGCTCTGATCGGAATTCGGCCAGTTACTGGCCGCCTTGAAGGCGACCAGTGGACCAACATAAATGCCTCATTGGCCGCCTTGAAGGCGCGCGGACCCGAGCAGAGTGCCGTCTATCAGACGGATTCTGGCAAGAACCACGTGGTCCTCGGCTTCACACGCCTGGCCATCAATGGTTTGACGCCGGCCGGTGACCAGCCGATGCTTTGGTCTGATGGGCCACAAGGGACCCAAGTATCCTGGATCTGTAACGGTGAGATCTACAACTATAAGGATTTGGCCGCGCGGCACGGCATTCCAGTAGAAGCCGGCTCCAGCGACTGCCAGATCCTCGGGCCACTCTATGAGCGCTATGCCGATGATCTGCCGACCTTCTTCCGAGCCTTGGACGGTGTCTTTGCCCTAGTGCTCGTCGATAAACGTCGTGGCCGCGTCGTCGTCGGTCGCGACCCTTATGGTGTTCGGCCATTATACTATGCGAGAGAGGGTCGCGACCATATTTACGCTTCTGAGATCAAGGCCCTCGCCGCAACAGCAGACGCCGTGTTTACCTTTACGCCTGGGACATATGCCGTGTATGAAGGTGGCTGCACAGTCGAGGAGGCCTATCATACCGTCCCATTCCTAAAAGTCCCTGCGCTTAACAATGAGGAGGCTGCCGCATTCGCTGTGCGCGGTGCCCTTGAAGCTGCCGTGAAAAAGCGGATGCTGACGGAGCGACCGGTGGCGGCGCTGCTGAGCGGCGGCATCGATTCCTCGCTCATCGCCGCGCTCGTTGCCAGAGAACTTAGGGCTGC